>Ga0082212_10002911_pt1 | contig 24560 bp, 19 predicted proteins | sample TergutNt197P3_FD_71548 | JGI IMG/M metagenome (GOLD analysis project Ga0082212, IMG submission 71548) | Neocapritermes taracua P3 segment gut microbial communities from Petit-Saut dam, French Guiana - Nt197 P3 | ecosystem: Host-associated > Arthropoda: Insects > Digestive system > Gut ... | reverse complement strand
ATATTTCTATATATGCCTCGGTTCCTGCGCTCCGTGCGCCTTGCGCTTCATCCCGCACGGCAAATTAATCAGCATTTCCCTAAGTAAGCGCTAATTAATTCGCTTTATGGAGTGCGGCGGCAAGCTCCCGCACTTCATAAATCAGCGTTTCCTCAACTATCTGACGCAATAGTCACGAATGTATTATATCGGTTGCCGTGTCCTTCCCGCCAGCATCAGGACAAGAAATGCGGGGTGATTATCTTTGTCTATAATTCGGCGGACGGCGGTTCCATACACTTCGGCCAATCCATGGCGGACGGCATCGGGAACTTTGAGCTTGTCGGGATTGCTGAGCAGTTGGACGCAGACATCCAGCCGGGAAAAGTCGGAGTCGCCGACTTTTCCCAGTTCATTCGCGGATTTCGCCAGGAGTCCGCGAAGATCTTCGCGGGTGTAAGAATCTCCCAGAGCGTTGAGCGAACCTGCCGCCATTTTTTCAAAAATGGAATCCTGTTTCATGGATACCAGATTATCCTGCCGCAGTTTTTCGACGCGTGACGTTACTAATTCTTTTATCTGGAACGGCTCGTAGTCGGCGCGCGGCGAAGCAAAAATTTCCGCGATAAACATATAATTTCCGTGGATGGCCGGATCACCTTTTGCTATTCCGATGCCGATGCGTGTAACGTCTGCGGCGAGAATATTGGCTTTATGGCCCGGGCTTTTCAGTAAAGCGGAATGTACGTAAGAAATGCGTTTGGCAAAGGCGATGTTTTCCCTGGCCGTTTCATACTTATAACCTGCGCGGCTCATGCGAACCTGAACCGTTCCCGACGACAGATCGTGGCCGAGGATTCCACGTTTCGCCATTTCCTCCGCATGTTCCTGTGCGAGCCTCATTAGCCACACGTCCAGTGCGAGCGGCGAAAGCCCCTGCTCCATTCTGGATTGATTTGTGAGCGAAAACAGTTCTACTTTCTGGACGATGTGCGCGCCGGTGGTTTGAGAGATCAATCCGTCGAGAATCCCGCTCACGGCGTAACCGTTGGAGACCAAGCCTCCCGCTATAAACAAAGCCGTCAATGCAAACGCACATATTTTTTTCCAATTCATCTTCCGGCCGGCCCTCGCTTCCGCATATCAAGCGACGGGGACGGTAATTGATACCGCCCCCGTCGTGGTAAAACGATGAAATGAAACTTCTACTTGCTTTTATTGATTCGGCTGGTGATTACCGACAGAAGATCCTTTGCGTTCTGGAGTTTTTTGTCGTCTTTGCCGTTTTCAACATATCTGGTCAGCATTTCCTGTGCCTGTACGTCTTTTCTATCTATATAGTAAACCTGCCCTAATTCGAACGCGGCGTCGTAATTCGCAGGATTGAGTTTGACAACCCGCTCCAGCGAGGCCAATGAGAAAGCAGCCGAATTCGGATTGTCTTTGCCTCGGTAGAACAGTTCCATCAACCGCTGCTCCGGATCTTTTGAACCGGCCACAACGATATCAAGGGCTTCCTCAGGGCGCTTTGCGTTTAAATAAAATTGGGCAAAAGCCATCTGGTAGTTCTCAAGCTGATCAGCCGGCGCGAGCTCAATGGCCTTTTTGAACGCCGTTATAGCTTCATCATCCTGTTTCAGCCTGGCGCGCGCCTGGGCGACCTGTCGCCAGATCATGGGCTGTTTTTCGCCGGTAAGAGCGTTGGCTTCTTCGAATTTTTTAAGCGCGCCGGAAGCGTCGTCGGACTCAAGCAGTTTGGTGCCTTCGCTTAGAATGGCGTTCGCCTTTTGGATAAAGGCGTTTTCAATTCCCGTTTCAATGGCTTTTTTGATCTGTCCTATCTGTTCGTTGCCGGGAGCCAACTCCAACGCCCTGTTAATGGTGGCAAGAGCCTCGTCAAGCTGGCCTGCCTGAACCAGCGCAAGCGCCTTGTTGGAGTAAAGAACCGGATTCTGCGGATTCGACTTAATGGCTTCGTCAAACAACGTAACCGCTTCGTCGAATCGCTTCGCGCCAAGGGCGGCCTCGGCTCTCAACACGGGCATCATATTGATATGCTGCTCGGCGGTCTTGGCGATCATTTCATAATTCGACGCCTGTCCACCGGGTTTCTGCTTTGGTTTCGGCGCAGCCGACATTATATTTGCGGTATCAGCAGCTTTTATAAACAACTCCAGAGCTTGTTCAAATTTGCCCTGTGCTTCCTGCATGCTGCCGTATATGTAAAGAATATCCGCGCCGGAAGGCTTAATTTCAAGCGCCTGCGAGAGAACCTTTTCAGCTTCAGCCGCGTCGCCCGATTCAATGGCTTTCATCCCCTGATCCAATAACATATTCGCCTGGCGTTCCAGAGCCGGATCTTCAAAGTAAAATTTTCTGTCCGCGCCGAGAGACAGTTTCAGCACTACCGGTACGTTGCTGTTATTTACGACGGCGAATTCATAAAGCGCCGGAGCGAAACCCGCTTTGCGCCCCACAACGCGATAAGCACCGTTACCAAGTTTGTCGAACGACGCAACTCCTGTTGCGCCGGATTTTTTGTTCGTACCTTTAGCGACGTTCAAAGGTATGACGGTAACATTGACATCCTTTTCGGGCGCGCCCGAAGGCCCTTCACATGTTACTTCAATACTGCCTGTTTGGGCGAGCGCCGGAGCAGACAAAAACAGCGTTGAAAAAACTAATGCCCCCACCGACAGTAATCCAAAAATTTTTTTTCCGTTCATTGGTGATCCCATTCCTGTTACTCCGCGTTTCTTCCGCGGATTTTTATCATAAAGAAACCTTCTAACATTACACGTAAAACCGTAGGTATTGCAACATTTGATATTTCATGGAACGCGAACTAATATCCCCGTGGTTCCGGTCGTTCCATTGCGGTCGCCGGCACGAATGCCAATAAAATGTTCTCCGGGTGAAAGTTCCTGTGTAACGATCCCGTATTCTTCCACCGCCGAATCGGCAATGCCGTCAATCGGAAAAACCAGCCGCCACTCACCGCCGTCCACGGAAAATTCCGCCGATGCGATGTTTCCAGTTCGTACGCTCGCCTGAAAACGCAAAACGGCTTTATTGCCTTCAATCTCACTCCCTGTAATTACAACTTCCGGCGTTGTAACGGCAATAATAAAAGGCTCGGAAATTTTTTCGCCTGAAAGCGCCGTTTCCGGCGGATTTGACGGCTCGTCCGAAGCAACCACCTTTAAACGGTAAACGCCGTCCGGCAACGCCGCAGTATTCACGGTAAAAAACGTATCCTTTATCCTTTTTGCCAGCGGCTTCCAGTCTGATTCATCTTCTCCTTTGAAATAAAGAGAGTATTCAAGCGCGTCATCATTTTCATCCACGGCTTTCCATGTAAAGGATTGCACGCCCTGCGTCAAAACCTGCCTCGGATCCAGCGGCATCGGATCACGACCGCGTTCTCGCGGCGCGAGAAGCGGACGTCCGCCGGGTGGTGTAATGGTTCCCATGCCGCCCGAAGAATAAAATTGAGGCTGAAGCTCAACGCCGGGAGGAAGCGCCGTGATTTCCGTAACGCGCGGCCGCAGGTTTTGCGGGAGATAGGATATTTGTATCTGATTGAGCCTTCCGGCTGAATTGCGCGCAGTTTCCGTGGCGACGTCCGCCTTGAAAACAGCCCTCCATTGCAGATAACGCGCTTTAGGCCCAACGATCACATCACCCGGCGCTTTAACGGCGGCGCTCCAGTCGCTCCACGACTTATCATGAGTTTTCGTATTGCCAACGCGCGTGGAAATTTCAATGTTCGTGTTTCCGGAATAACGCCAAAAAATACGCCCCCATGAGGCTACCGTTCCGGCGTCAAGAACGTCCGATTCATACGTTCCCGACGCTGCAGGAGCCACTCGTAATCTATAAATTTTTCCCTGGTTGCTCGTCGCGGTATAAACGTCGTCACCGGCTGTGACAAGGCGCGTAACGTCCTCCTCCGACGAATCGGTCAAAAAAGAAACATTTCCAGAAGCGTCGATTTCCAGCAGGCGACCTTTAGGCCCCGTCGCCAATAGCAGACTGCCGTTCGCCATGACCGCAACGTCATAAACGGCCTGATCGCCCGAATCGAAAAGGATTTTCGTATCGCCGCTGCCGCCGATGGCAAAAACAAGCGATTTCATCGCCGCGCCCTCTCCGGGAAACGAGATTGTAGGCGTACCCGCCGTGGCGTTTCCTGAAGTATCACGCGGCGCGGTTGCGGAAGCGGCCGAAGCGGCGGCGTAAATCGTCCCGCCGGAACCCAAAGCCAGGGCATTAATTTCTTCAAGAGACGTCTCGGCTAAAGTGAAACCTTTTCCGTCGGGTGTAATTTCCACGATTTTTCCGCCGGGCGAGGTTCCAGCCAGCAAATTCCCGTTTCTCATAATAAGCGATCGCACATGCGCGTCGCCGGTCGCGTAAAAAACCTCGGCTGAGCTTTCGATTTTTCCGTTTTTATCTATCTTGCGAATTACGCCTTCACCGCCCGTACCCGCGTAAAGATTGCCATTCGCGTCGAAAACCATCGCCCAGACGTATTTGGTCTGAAGGTTGCAGAACTCTTCATATTCATCTTCGCCGGTGATCCTGTATATCCGGCCATCGGGAGAGGTTCCCGCGTAAAGAACATCCTGTGCGTCAACAGCCATAGCGAAAACATTAGGTTCTCTCGCCTGAAACCAGAGAGAACCATTGCCTTCCGCGTCAATCCGAAAGACTTTGCCGTTGCCGCCTGTACCAACATAGATGTTTCCGCGGCCGTCGCGTACCATGGAAAAGACATAAGCCTCGCCGGTTTCAAAAAGCGTTTCATAAGCCGGCGCGAGTGATAGAGATCCGTCCGGCGCAAGCGAAACACGATCAAGGGAACCTGCCAGCAGTTTATCGCGCGAAAAATCTTCAAAAAAACGGGGAGTCACGGGCCAAACAGCCGACGCCGGCCCCAAAAGTACGGCAAACACGGCAAGTAAGTTGATAATTTTGTTTCGCATAAAAGCTCCGAATAAATTTCCGGCGGCGGCGGTCGCGGCCACCTTTTCCTTGATGGCCGGCGATTATTCCGGACACGCCCAAATATACATTAGAACGTCGGCGTTCCCAGGGCTAGCCCGGATATTTCTTACCGGTTGAACGGCGGCGGCGCAAGAGGGTATGTCTGCTGCTTTGCGCTTTTTTTGTCTCCTTGACATATTGTCTGATATGCCTTCGTCGCCAAAACTGCGTGCGCCTTGTATCCACGCCTTCTTGCGCCGCAGGAGCGGCAGAATCGGCATGAAATATACGGGCTAAACTTTTTACGGCGCGCACCCGAATACCGGGAAGCATCGATTAAATGTCCATATTGGGATAATCATTGGGAGTTGTAACGAAACGCCGTCGTCGACTTTCATTTACGGTTGAAGCCTGACGTTAATTGATCGCTCTTTCCCTTTGCGCAGTACGGTCAAAACGAGGCGCGAGCCCAGGCTGTGCGACTGCCAGTATGAAGCGAAACTAGCCACATCAAAAATCGGCTGACCATCCATCGCGGTAATAACGTCCCCTTCGAGTACCCCGGCGGCGGCGGCGGGCGTCCGCGGCAAAACGCCCGTAACAAGCAGCCCTATTTGCCCGGGCATTTGCAGAACGTCGGCTAGATCCGGTGTAAGCAGCGTCGTATCAAGCCCGACCAGCGGTCGTGGCGAATTCAGCGAAATACGATTCTGGGCCGCCTGCGCCTGCCGCTCCCGAACCTTCGCGGTCAGGCTCATCGGCGTTCCCTGACGGTTGATATCGATTTTCACCTTGGAACCGACGGCGGAATTTTGAACAAGGCCTATAAACTGGCGCGCGTTTTCGACCGGTCGGCCGGCATAACGAAGGAGAAAATCATGCGCTCGCAGGCCGGCTTCCTGCGCCGGACTGCCGGACTCAACGCCCTGCACCTGAACTCCCGAAACTCCGGCCGGCACGTCCTGCAACATAATACCCAGCCATCCGACCCGGATGGTTCCGCCGGACTTGATAACCTGACGCGCGGAATCAAGAAGCTGTTTTATGGGATAAACGACGCCTGCGTCCGTGGAATCCTGGCTCGTCATAAGCCCTACTACCTGGAACTCACGGTTAAGCACAGGCAGACTGATGTCCGAAAAAGGTTGTGAATACGGTGCCACGAGAGCGCCTGGCGTAAGCGCGCCGATACCGCCGCCCGACAGAACCATCCTGGTTTCACCGAATCTTGCCGCGCCGAAATCCCGCGCGGTCGGAACAAGAACGACTGAACCGGCTTTATTCTCGCAGGATTCGCAAACCGCCGTTTTCCCTGGTTTTCCTTCCGTAGCCCGAACGACGGCCACCCCGTTGCTCTGATCTATGCCTATTAATTTTCCAGGCAGTTTTTGTCCGTTCCGATTAGAAATTTCTACACGCGGATTTTCCGACTGGATATCGACCCACCTGTAACTCAGGAACGTCATTACATGTCCATTGTCGTCAAGCACGACACCGGCCGAGGAAAAATCCTGAATAATCAGAGGACTGTAATTGCGCAGAATTTTACCGTTTAGATTTACATTCTCTTTGGGTCCGCGAAATTCGCTGATGATGTTCACCCACACCAGCCCCGTATCGGGCGCGGCCGGCGGAGTATTTTGCCCGAAAGTATTTACCGTTCCTGCCAGGCATATAAGAAGAAAAACAGTACCGCAGGTGCGCAAGAGAGGGGACATGGTTCAGTGACTCACATTTCTTATGAAATATTCTTCGGAGGACGGGCCGTATCGCACATATATTTTCCGAGGCAACTGTTCAGGCATTTGGTAATTATCCGGACTGATCAGCAAAAGATCCAGCGCCTCCATTTTTAAATTTTCCGGGGTTTCCACGGCATCCACAATTTTCGCTTCCGCCGCGGAACCCGTGTTTTCCGCAACCACCGGAACCGGTTCGTACAGCCGGAACTGCCGCGCGGAAAAAATTCCAAATATCAGCGCCGCGCAAACGGCCGCCGGAAAAGCAAAGCGACGCCATTCAAAACCGAAAGCCAGGCGGTTGCGGATGGGGGCAAGTATTCTTTGCGATTTTCTCAGGACGATTTCGCGGCGAACGCGCGCCTCAAAATCCGCCGGAGCCTTGACACGAGCAAGTGAAACAGTCAAGAGACGCAGCCTGCGCGCGTCGGCCAGCTTTTTCCCGCAGGCAAAACATTGCTCCGCGTGACGCTCCATGCCGAAACGGCCTGCAAAGTCGAGTTCGCCGTCAATATAATCTTCAAGATTCCTGTAAAAATCTCGGCAATTCATGGTTTCAGTCTACATGTAATGTTCCAGCTTACGCTGGAGTAATTCCCTTGCCCGATGCAAACGCGACTTTATCGTACCGGGCGACGTCTTTAAAATCCTGGCGATTTCCTCGTAAGGCAATTCCTGTATTTCTTTCATGACAAACGCGGTTCGGTACTTTGGAGGAAGCGACCGGATGGCTTCGCCGACAACCTGCCCGCTCTCCTTGCGCAACATTTCCTCACCAGGACTGTATCCGGGATCCCGAAACGCGAATTCTCTTTCTTCCGCGACACCGTCCGTCTGGTTTTCCCAAACGTTCCGGAAAAACACCTGCCCGCGCCGTTTACGGTAACGTATTTCATCAATTGCAAGATTGGTGGCTATCCGGTAAATCCAGGTGGAAAACTGATACAGGCTGTTGTAGCGGCCGATGTTTTTATAAACGCGCAGAAAAGTTTCCTGCGCCAGATCGGCGGCGCTGTCGTAGTTTCCGACCATCGTGTTGATATAATTGATGATCGGATCTTTATAGCGGGTGACGAGCTGCGTAAAGGCTGCGTCGTTACCGGCGATAAACTCCTCGACAAGAATACTATCGGCGACCGGTTCACCCTGCGCCGTTAAATTCCAGTTTCGTATTCCGATGACGTCCTCTGAATATGAAATCAATGAACCACCTCCCAGGCTTCGTTTACTTACGCGCATATTCTAAAACGTAAATAAATACGCCCAGGTTCCAAAATTTTTTACACCCCTCCGGTGAAAACGACGGAATGGATTTTGTGGTTTTAACACAAAAACAGATTTTGTATCATGAAAAGATGAAAACACGCAAAGGTATTCTACTTGCGGGCGGTTCCGGTACCCGTCTGCATCCGGCCACGCTGGCTGTGTCCAAGCAATTGCTGCCGGTTTACGACAAGCCGATGGTTTACTACCCGCTCACGACGCTGATGTTCGCGGGTATCCGGGATATTCTGGTGATTTCCACGCCGCAGGACACCCCGCGCTATGAGCAATTGCTTAGCGGCGGTGAACAGTGGGGAATTAATATTTCATATGCCGTACAACCGAGTCCTGACGGGCTGGCGCAGGCTTTCATTATCGGCAAAGACTTTGTCGGCGGCGCGGCGTCCGCCTTGATGCTGGGCGACAATCTTTTTTACGGCCATGACCTGAGTAATAGTCTAACCCGGGCAAGCGCGCAGTCGTCAGGCGCGACGGTATTCGCTTACCCGGTGAAAGACCCCGAGCGCTACGGCGTGGTCGAATTCGATTCCGCCGGTCACGCCGTAAGCCTTGAAGAAAAACCCGCCCGCCCCAAGAGCCGTTACGCGGTAACAGGGCTGTATTTCTACGATAATCGCGTGACCGATATTGCCGCCGGATTGAAGCCGAGCGCGCGCGGGGAACTGGAAATCACCGACGTTAATTCACAATACCTGGCATGGGGCGAGCTTGACGTGCAGGTAATGGGACGCGGCTATGCCTGGCTAGACACCGGAACTCATGAGAGCCTGCTGGAAGCAAGCCTTTTCATACATGCTATTGAAAAGCGTCAGGGACTCAAAGTAGCCTGCCCGGAAGAAACCGCCTGGCGCGCGGGCTGGATAGACGATGAAGCGCTCATGCGCCTTGCCGCTCAACTGGCAAAAAATGAATATGGCCGCTATCTGCAACGTTTGCTCGAAGACAAGGTGTATTGATGAATGTCATTCAAACCGCATTGCCCGGCGTACTGATCCTCGAACCGAAGGTGTTTGGCGATTCGCGCGGTTTTTTCCTTGAAAGCTACAATGCGCGCGTCTTTAGCGAGGCAACCGGGATCGATCCCGTTTTCGTGCAGGACAACCATTCGCGCTCGACACGCGGCGTATTGCGGGGGCTGCACTTTCAAATAAAGCGGATGCAGGGCAAATTAGTAAGAGTTGCGCACGGGCGGGTATTTGACGTGGCGGTCGATGTGCGCCGGGATTCATCACATTTCGGACGCTGGGTCGGAGTCGAATTGAGCGATGACATGCCGTACCGCATGTTCTGGATTCCGCCCGGTTTTGCGCACGCATTCCTTGTATTAAGCGAAAGCGCCGATTTCCTGTACAAGGCCACGGATTATTACGCGCCGGAACATGAGCGCTGTATTCTCTGGAACGACCCTGACATCGGCATCGAATGGCCGTTGGAAGGGATCGGCGATCCCCTGTTATCCGAAAAAGACAGGGCGGGGCTACTGCTTAAAGACGCGGAAGCCTGTTATTAGCCGCCGATCGCTTCTTTGATACGCCGCCAGCCGTCGTCCGGGATGTGCGCGCCTTCGACCTGGCAGACTTCATAACCGCACAGCGAAGCGATACGGCCGCAATCGGCAGCGGGTTTTCCGTTTATCAGGCCGTAAATGAAGCCCGACGCCCAAAGATCACCGGCGCCGGTGGTATCAAGCGCCGCGCCGGTTCCCAAAGGCTCGATTTTTATAATTTCATCGTTGAGGCTGATGTAGCTACCGCGCTTTCCGACTTTCACAACGGCGCAATCAACATCCCGCGCCATGATTTTCAGCGCCGCAAGTTCATCGGATACTCCCGTATAACTCCTCGCCTCATCCTCGTTTGCAAGCAGAACTGAAACGTATTTCCGCACCAGATCTTTGACCAGATCGGGGTTGGCCTCAATCACCGTAAAGCTGGCGAGATCCAGTGAAACGGGAACTTCGGCAACTGTGGCCGATTCAAATACCGCGCGGATCAAGGGTTCGTTGAACATCAGATAGCCTTCCACGTGAACCATATCCGCGCCGCGGAAAAGATCGGGAGTAATTATTTCCGCCGAAGTTTCCGAAGAAGCGCCGAGATACGTAAGCATCGTTCGTTCCGCGTCGGGGGTTATCACCGAAAGTACCCGTCCGGTTTGAGTGGCTGACTTGCCCAGCCGGGGCGTTACGTTATTTGTATTAATCGCCGCTTCAAGCGTCCGGCCGATTTCGTCGTCACCGCGTGTACCGATAAAGAACGCTTTCCCGCACAACCGGCCGAGGCCGATCGTTGTGTTGCAGGCGGAGCCTCCGGGAACCAGCCGCGCGGCGGTGGAATTCGCGGAATCCGCCATCAGTTCGTACGCGCGTTCGGGCCCCACCATCTCCATGCCGCCTTTGATAAGCCCGTGGTCGGCTACAAACCGCTCGGATTCAAAAAGTAGAATGTCCATAAGCGCGGATCCCACGCCTACGACAAAAGGCTGCGAGTTTTTTGATTTAATCGGAAATTTAGTCATATATATCCTTCATGGCGATTGCAAACGGCATGAAATGTTCCGGATAAGCATACACCGGGGGTGTGGTAAATTCAGCCTGATTTAATTTTCACTGCATCTATCCCAAAATCGGGTTGGCGTTTTTAAAACATTCCACGCTATACTCGCGACCGAAATGATTTAACAGCGGATGCGCGAGGATTTTTGACACGAGGCAAGGAAGGCAGAGCGCCGCGTACCATGCTGGTACGTAAGCGAAACCTGACGCGGCATCGTGTCAAAAAGACCACGCAGGTGCGGTAAATCATTTCGTTCGCGAGTATAAAATCAACAAAGCAGGAGGGCAGACGTATGGAAGCGCTGCGCGAGGAAAGCCACTATACTATGCGGATTATCTAACATGGGACGACGAAGCGCGTTATTGGTAAAACGCCGAAAAAAACGGCTACCCCTGTATTGTCAATCCATTCCAGCGCGCCATTATGATTTCCGCGGCACGGCGGCAGTCGTTGTCGGGCCTGTCACGCAAACGGTCAAGAAATCGCTCGGCTTCCTCGCGCGCAACTTCCAGCGCCCGGATGTCGCGGACAATGTCGGCGTATCTGAACGCGGGCATACCAGACTGGCGCGTCCCGAAAATTTCTCCCGGCCCGCGCAGCTCCAGGTCGGCCCGGGCGATCCGGAACCCGTCGTTGGTTTCACACATTATTTCCATGCGCCGCCGCACATCCGGATTTGCACCGGCGTTTCCGATCAGAATACAGTGTGACTGCGCGCTGCCGCGTCCGACACGCCCGCGCAACTGATGAAGTTGCGCAAGGCCGAATCTCTCGGCGTGTTCAATAACCATAAGCGTCGCGTTGGGAACATCCACTCCTACTTCAATAACGGTGGTAGCGACAAGTATCTGAATATCGCCGCCTGCAAAAGCCCGCATGGTTTCCTCTTTTTCAGCGCTTTTCATGCGGCCGTGAAGCAGACCGACCCGGCAGTCGGGAAAAACATTGTTTTTAAGATGTTCGGCCATTTCAACCGCGGCTCGCAGATCTGATTTTTCCGATTCTTCCACCAGAGGATAAACAATATAAACCTGTCGTCCGTTATCAACCGTATGCCTTATGGCTCTGTACGCCTTTGCACGTTCTTTTTCGCCGCACCACACGGTCGCTATGGATTTGCGCCCCGGCGGGAGCTGATTTATCACCGAAACATCCAGATCACCGTAGAGCGTCAGGGCTAGCGAGCGCGGAATCGGCGTCGCCGTCATAACCAGTATGTCCGGATTATGTCCCTTTTCACGCAGAAGGCCTCGCTGTATGACGCCGAATCTGTGCTGTTCATCGATTACGACCAGCCCGAGATTGCCGAACTCAACCGATTCCTCCACGAGAGCGTGTGTGCCTATGACAATTTTGGTTTCACAGCTGCGGATTTTTTCACGGACAAGTTTTTTCTCTTTCGCTTTCAAACTTCCTTTCAGCAGATCGATGCCATATCCTATCGGAGTGAAAAGTCGTTTGAAATAAAAATAATGCTGTTCCGCAAGAATTTCCGTGGGGGCCATAATCGCCGCCTGGCAGCCGTTTTCCACCGCTATAACCGCCGCCTGGGCCGCCACAATGGTTTTGCCCGACCCGACGTCTCCTTGCAAAAGACGGCTCATCGGATATCGTGAACACTGATCGTCGGCGATTTCCTTCAAAGCGCGCTTCTGAGCCTCGGTCGGATGAAACGGCAGAATTTTTTTGATGGCCGCGCGGATGCTTTCACCGATTGCGAGGCACCGCTCTTTTTCGTGACGGATGCGGCTTTTACGTGCCATCTGAATCGCCACCTGAAACTGAAACAGTTCTTCAAAGATAAACCGTTTGTGGGCGCGGGAAATTCCCGCGTTATACGATTGCAGTTCCTTTTCTCTTTCAGCTTCTGCCGTCGCGCGCAGTATGGGGAAGTGAATCAGCCGCGTCGCTTCCACTTTCGGCGGCAGCCGGAATTTGCGTGCCAGGTATGCCGGAAGCGCGTCAGGCATCTCCGATGGCGCGAGATAAAGCGTCGTATGCAAAATCTGCCGCAACGTTCGCGTTCGCAGATCGCCCAGCTTGCGGTAGACCGGAACGATTCGTCCGGAATGGAGCGACTCGTCGTCACCATCTTCCAGGATTTCACATTCCGGATTCATGAGAACCGGCGCGCCGCCTGAATATGGATCCTGTTTTACCTGGCCGTAAAGCGCCAGCCGCGTTCCGACCGTATAAAGCCGCCGCAAATACGGCTGGTTGAAAAATTTTACACGTATGCTTCCGTGTTCGTCCCGCACCTGCATTTCAAAAATGGAAAAACCGCGCGACAGTCCATCCGTCCCGCCAACGCTTGATATGCGTCCGCGAATCAGCACCCATTCCTCGGCTCGCAGAGAAGTGATGAAGCGGAAACGGCTGCGATCTTCATAACGGAAAGGAAGATACTCCAAAAGATCGCCGATAGTGCGAATACCGTGAGCGGCGAGCATTTCGGAACGCCGCGGACCGACGCCTTTAAGAAACTGTACGGGTGTTTCCAAATCGACAGGTTTCATAATGTCGATACAATCATTTATTCGGCATTTCCCACGACAAGAACGATCCTGTTCCGTCCCTTTTCTTTTGCTTTATAAAGCGCTTCGTCGGCTTTGTTGAAAAAAGCGCTGATATGATCGTTCTTACAGGGTATTTGCGTACACGCGCCGATGCTGACGGTTATTTTCGTACCCTTATTATCGGCACATGGAATTAGCATATTTTCAGTTTCAACGCGGATTTTTTCGGCAATATTAATCGCGCCGCTTGAGTCCGTACTCGGCATCAGAACAACAAATTCCTCGCCGCCCCAACGCGCGGCAAAATCAGTCGCGCGTCTGACCGAATGTTTTAAGGAATTTGCAACGGTTTGCAGGGCCAAATCTCCCTGCTGGTGTCCGTATGTGTCGTTGTAGTTTTTGAATTCATCCAGATCAATAATCAAAATGCTGATGGGCGCTTTTTCACGTATGGCCCTGTTCCATTCCATATCCAGCCGGTTATCGAAGCTGCGCCTGTTCGGCATCCCGGTCAACTGGTCTCTCATGCCGAAAGCCGCCAATTCCAGAACCTTTTCAGCAAGTGCTTTATAATCGCCGAGAAATCTTTCGGTATTGAATCTGTAATCAATATTGCCTTTCTCGTGTTCGGCAATCATGACATTGATGCCTTTATGGAGTTCGTGTAAAACGTTCACTACTTCAACGATGTTATTGTGCAGGTCGCCGATTTCATCTTTTTCCGTGGCAATGGAAAGGTGGCCTATTGAAGTATCACCCATCGAGAGTTTTTGAACCCGATTGGATATTTTTATTATAGGCGTCACGACCCGATTGAGATTTTTCGACACCAGAAAAAGCCCGATAATTACGATAAATAGGCTTATACCGCAAAGAACAAAACGGTAATACTCGTTTTTAGCCGTAATTTTTTCTATAGCTTCGTCGGTGTCCTCGTAGTAATTCCCGGTACTGATGTACCATCCGTAAGGCTCAAATTTTTTTGTGTACCCCCTCTTTTTATGCGAACCACCCTCGTCGCCGGGTTTTCCAAAAAAGAAATCCGAGTAGCCACCGCCCTCGTCACCCAGTCGGACGATTTCCCGAATGTAATGCGTACCCTCCTGGTCTACCCAATCCCACCGCATTTCGCCCTGATTGGCCGGGTTATAGTGAACGATACAATAACCATCCGCCATGTCCGCCCAAAAATAACCATCGTCAATCCTGTCGGTGGTGCTGCCGTACCTTGTGTCGTGAACTATCTTTTTGGCTATTTCTACAGACGTTTCTTCTGTGATCAAACCGTCAAGATACCTTTGGTGGTTTGCCGCCAACGCGCTGACCACGGTTTCCACCGCGGTTTTTATATTTGTGTCGAATCCCTGCTTCACATGAAAAATATTATGCTCGAAAGCTGAATTCAGAAAAAAAATAGACAATACAAATTGAATGACGACGATTATCAGCATGAGAATTCCGGTAAGAAGGAGTGTTTTTCTCTTCAATCCGGATTTGAAAAGTGAAAACCTATTATTTTCCTGTTCCATCAACTCACCTTTTTCCACAGCGTTTCATGTAAACCGAGCTTCATCCTGAACAACAATTTAATCAAAATTCCCTTTGGAAACAGTAAAAGAGTGTAGTCATAACCATACAATCACCAATCATAATTTTTCCTGTACGAATTGTGTAGCTTAAATATTTCAATATCTGTTACCACTTAATTGTGTAGCTTGAATATTTCAAAATCTGTTATCATTTGTTGTTTTTACTCTGAATTTGGAATATCGGAATCGTTTGAGCGTTTCAAAAATAAAAGGAGACCGCTTTATGGCTAAATCCATAAATGCTGAAAATCAAAGCAAAACTGTTTTAAGGCGCGATTTTCTGACGGGCGGCGCCGCCCTTGCCGCAGGCGCTTTAGCGTCTGCAGCCGGAGGTGCGGTAGCCGCACAAGCCGCTCAGGAAAAAGCCGCGTCATCGACCGGGTATCTTGTTTACGACAGCCGTCTGTGTTTCGGCTGTCAGAGTTGCATGTACGCCTGTTCACTGACGCATGAAGGAGTCGTAAATCCTTCGCTGTCGCGGATACAGATCGTCCGGGATGCGCCGGGGTTTACAAAATATCCGAATGATGTAATCGTATCCATATGCCGCCAGTGCGTTACGCCGATCTGCGTCCAGAGTTGCCCCGTCGGCGCCTGCCATGTGGATGCGGCCAATGGAAACATCCGCCGGATAGACGAAACGAAATGTATCGGCTGTCAGATGTGCATGAATTCATGTCCGCAGCGTCCGCGCCGCATAATATGGAATCAGGTGAAGCGCAAATCGACCAAATGCGATTTGTGCGTCGACGCACCGTACTGGAGCGAGAAAGGCGGGCCGGAAGGCAAACAGGCTTGTATTGAGAGCTGCGCGGCGAGAGCCATCAAGCTCGTAAGGGAGACTCCTTCACAAAAGGACGTTTCCGGATACGACGTCAACCTGGCTCCGGAACCAAAACCCAAAATGGCCCCGAAGGAAAAACCGGCGGCGAAGGGAGGAGCGTAGAACATGGCTGATGGATATGCAGGAAAAATTTTACTGATAAACCTGAATAGAAAAGAAACAACCATTATCGACACCGCGAAATACGCGGAATTCGTCGGCGGCGTCGGGATCGGATCCGCACTGTTCTGGGATCTGGCCGTAGCGACTGGAGATTGGGATCTGCAGGACGCTTTCGATCCGCGGAATGTGATTTCCCTGATGTCCGGCCCGACGGCCGCGACCGGAGTTCCCGGTGGCGGAAGAACCAGCATCTGCGGCATCGGCCCTGAAACCTACCCAAAGGCATTGTTCCACCGTACCAGCATGGGAGGCAGATTCTCCAACACGTTGAAGCTGGCGGGCTGGGACGGAGTCGTCGTCCAGGGAAAAGCCGATGCACCCGTCTGGGTAAATATCATAAACGACAAGGTTACGATAGAAGACGCCAAGTCGTTGTGGGGGCTTAATACCTACGAAACTCAGGGGCGCATCACGTCCATTATTGAAGGAAACAACCGCTTCGGCGAAGAATGGTTGAAAATCGGAGACGATTATACGACGGCAAGACCACAGATCGTGTGTATCGGCCCGGTGGGTGAATCGATGTCGAAGGTTGCCGCGTTGATCCACGGAAGCGGTGTCTCGGCGCGCACCGGCGGTTTCGGAGGCGTTTTCGGTTCTAAAAACCTTAAAGCCATAAGCGTTATTGGTACAGGCAGCATAAAACCGGCGGATCCCAAGGGCATGGTGGACGCGCGGCTCTTTCATTTGCAAAGTTCCTTCAGGATGGGACAGCCTGGAGCGGCTTCCTGTATGCCGTGCGTCAATTCCGATCGCAAGCGAAACTCTTTTTACGGCGGCGAGTCGATGTGCGCCGATGAGTTTTGGTCGAGAGAGCACGGCATGAAGGGCGCGGATGTCGCCATAAGATGGGGCATCTGCACATGGGCAACCAAGTTTGGCGGGGCTTTGGATTTGCCCATGCCCAATGCTCCGGCACCCTTCAAGGGCATAGTCCCGATGGAACCCGGCATGGGCTGGTATATTAAATACCTTTACGATCTCGGCATCCTCGGGCCGGGCAGGAAGATCGAGTCTTATCCCCTGCCTATGGAGCAATGGGATACGCTGGCTTTCCGCGAAATCTTCTGCGAAGCAATCGCTAAAAAAATCGGCATCGGCGCAACACTGGCGGAAGGAGTGCTTGAAGCCGCGGAAAAATGGGGACGTCTGGAAGAAGATATGAATTCCGGCGCCCTGCGCCTGCCTGCCTATGGTGCGAGCTGGCACCACTCGCTGCCCGGCGTGGAGTGGGCCTACAGCTACATACTCGCGTCCGGTGATCCCATGTGGCACGGGTTCTTCTCGGTATTATCCGGCGGCAGAGGCATGGGCGGGAACGCTCCAAACGCCGAAGAGTTGGTCAAAAGGATAGCCGCGAAGATGGTTCCCTACTCCGACGATCCGCTGATGCTCAGCAACAGTTGGAAAGGCGAGGAAGCTCGAAAAACAGGCATCTATTCCGCGCACAAGGCCAAGATGGTGGCGTGGTCGCGGCATTATAATGAATTTTATAATGAAGCCCTGTCCATCTGCGAAATGATGCTTCCAAATTTCGGCGGCGTCAGCCCGGATTTGGAACACCGTTATTACCAGGCGGCCACAGGCGACAAGCGTTCCATCGCCGACGGTATCGAGACGGGAAGGAAAATCTGGAATCTGCATCGGGCCATCCGCGTAATGGCGGGACGGCATCGCGACGATGAAAAATTCGCGCCTTTCATGTTCATGCCAGGCGCAACATTCAACATCAGCGGTTCAAAGCCCATATACCAGAACGGCGAATGGAGTTTTGAAGACCAGAGCGACCTGTATCTTGACAGGGAAGGCGTTGAGCAGTTCAAAACCCATTTTTACGCGCTGGAAGGGTGGGAAACGTCAACCGGCCGGCCGACCCGCAAAACGCTTGAGGGCCTTGGTCTGGGAAAGGTGGCCGACGTTATGGCCGCCAAAAACCTTATAGGCAGGTAATTATATAATCGTTACCGAGGTTCGTTTTGTGAATCTCGGTAACGATTAATTTTCTTCGAATGGATTCATGGAGTGCGGAAGCTTTCTGCCGCCTTAATAGCGGCGGCAAGCCGCCGCACTCCATAGAGTCGCGACAAATATCTCACGGCAGCAATGACAGCCCTAACCCGGATATTTCTTTCAAATCTCTTCCTTCAATAACGGAAAGCCTTTCTTCCGGACATGCCGTGTAATCCCGGTTCAGGGAACGCATCAATTCCAGCTTGTCCAGCTTGCTTTCGCGCTATAAATTCATGATTCAAGTCGTCGAACCTACTTATAAACCCCATATTCTTTTGTGAAATCGATCATCGCCCGGACGGTATCCTCGCGCGCGTCATCAAGCTGCGTGCCGGAGCAAAGGATGTATCCGCCGCCCTTGCCGCAGTAGTCGATCAGATCCTTGCAGCAGGCCTTAACCTGTTCAGGTGTTCCGGTGGCGATCAGCGTAATCGGTACGTTCCCTTTTATAGGACTGTGTCCGCCGAGAACATCCTTGGCTGTGCGCATATCTGTGCGGTCAAAATACCAAAGGACGGATTTTTCCGGAAGCTCCAGCAGATGATTCAACCGCTGCGTGTAAACGCCTTCGGCGAATGGAATGGGTATCAATCCTTCGTTGACCATGCGAATGAGGAGTTCTTTGAATGTCGGCCAGTAGAACTTTTCAAACTGCTTGAGTGAAATGTGCGTGTCGTCCCCTTTGTGCAGCGGCATCATTATCATCGGCGGCGCACCTAAGGGAAGATCCGGAATCTTCGTCAGCTCAAGCAGCTTTTCACAAGCCTTAAGCACATTGTCGGGACAACGGTAAAGATCCGTCAAAACGCCGCGCGTACCGCGCAGGGTATCGCCCAGCATATCGAAAGGCGCCGTGCCGAAACTTTTATAAAAATGTGGGAACCCCATTTCATTCAGGCGCCGGGAGGTTTCCATCATGATTTTTCCCGGAACGGACGCTTGTTCGGCCGCCTTTTTCATAATCGCAAGGGCCTCCACTACTTCCGGATCCATGAACGGCATGATGACGCGGCGGCCGACATCAACGCCGTCGAAGCTGAATTGCGGCATTTCCCCCAAACCCTTCAGCGATGTGTATAAACGCGGCATGTAACGGCGCAATACAAAATCCGAAGGGTCGTTGAGGAAATGATCGTATTCGTCGCCCTTCATATATTCCTGTTCAATGAACTGATATTGAACGTCGTCTGGAAGCCCGAAGCCCGCCCATTTCATATTGCTTTGTCCGAGCGCCTCCATCGAAGAACCGGACATCATAAAAAGCGCCGCCGTGCTGTCCGGTTCAAAATCTTTATGGAACTGAATGACGGCTTTTGCCGCATCCTCCCAGCGGTCGTACATGGTGGATTTCTGGGGAACGCCCATCCGACGATATAGAAACGATCCGCCACGGCCGGCGATCGGCACCCGGTCAGGGATACGCAGTTCCAGCGCGTCCTGGAAACGTTTGGCTCGTTCCTGATACTTTGTTTTGGCCTCGTCGCCGTCGAATTTAATTCCGTCTCCGCGAACCCAGGCTTGCAGACGAATGGATCTCTTTTGTTCCGCCGTTAATGAATTCCAATTTTCCGGTTTTCCTGTCATATCTTATTTATAAACCCCGTATTCTTTTGAGAAATCAATCAGCGCCCGGACGGTATCTTCGCGCGCGTCGTCAAGCTGCGTACCGGAGCAAATGATGTATCCGCCTCCCTTGCCGCAGTAGTCGATCAGATCCTTGCAGCAGTCCTTTACCTGTTCGGCCGTTCCGGTAGCGATCACCGTAATCGGCACATTTCCTTTTATCGGGCTGTGTCCGCCGAGAATATCCTTGGCCTTGTGCATATCCGTGCGATCAAAGAACCAGAGGACGGATTTTTCCGGAAGCTCCAGCAGATGATTCAGCCGCTGCGTGTAAACGCCTTCGGCGAACGGAGCCGGGATCAATCCTTCGTTAACCATACGAATCAGGAGTTCCTTGAAAGTCGGCCAGTAGAATTTTTCAAACTGCTTCAGTGAGATATGCGTATCGTCCCCTTTGTGCAGCGGCATCATGATCATCGGCGGCGCGCCGATCGGAATGTCGGGAATCTGCGTCAACTCAAGCAGTTTTTCGCATGCCTTCAGAACATTGTCGGGACAACGGTAAAGATCCGTTAAAACGCCGCGTGTGCCGCGCATGGTGTCGCCCAACATGTCAAAGGGCGCCGCGCCGAAGCCCGTGTAAAGGAGGGGATACCCCATGGCGGCCAGACGCGCGGAGGTCTCCATGACGACTTTTCCGGGAACAGTGGAAAGTTCCGCCGCCTTTTTCATGGTTTCCAGGGTTTCCAATACTTCCGGATCCATGAAGGGCATAATGACACGGCCGCCGACATCAATGCCGTCGAAGCTGAATTTCGGCATTTTTTCCAGGCCCTTCAGCGATGTATACAGACGCGGCAGATAACGGCGCAGCACATAATCGGAAGGGTCGCTGAGGAAATGATCATATTCGTCGCCCTTCATAAATTCCTGCTCGACATACTGATATTGAACGTCGTCGGGAAGCCCGAAACCCGCCCACTTCATATTGCATTGTCCGAGCGCTTCCATCGCGGCGCCGGACATCATAAAGCTTGACGCCGCGCTGTCCGGTTCAAAATCTTTATGGAACTGAATGACGGCCTTTGCGGCTTCTTCCCAGCGATCATACATGGTGGCTTTCTGGGGAATACCGGCCCGGCGGTAGATGAACGCTCCGCCGAGACCCGCGACAGGCACCCTGTCCGGAACACGCAATTCCAGCGCATCCTGGAAACGTTTGGCGCGTTCCTGATATTTTGTCCTGGCCTCGTCGCTGTCGAACTTTATCCCGTCTCCGCGAACCCAGGCTTGCAGGCGGAAAGATCTCTTTTGCTCCGCTGTCAATGAATTCCAGTTTTCCGGCTTTCCTGTCATTTCCGAATCTCCTCAAATTTAAAATTTAACGCAGCGCATGCTTCACCGGAGCGCGGCATATCGCACCCCGACATTTTATATAGCTATAACTCCATCCCGGAAATAATTCTTCGATATCACGGTATCCGGTTTATGGGCATTATACGACAGAACTCATAAAATCACCTTTTTTCTTTATTTTCAGTTCGATTCCAGCCGGCGCTTTCCAAGTGTTTCCATGGAACATAAAAATCGTTTTTTGAGAATACTTTTAGGAAAAAACCGCGATTGGGCCGATAATAGAAAAGATGATTTGTAAAATTTTCGGCGTACTAGAGGCGTGAACATGCAAAAAACGATTTTTGTGGTAGATGACAACGATATCAATTTGGCTGTAGCGGAAGCGGTACTGGAAGAACATTATCGGGTAATGACTCTGCCGAGCGCGGCGAAAATGTTCACACTTCTGGAAAAGATCACGCCGGATCTGATTTTGCTTGATATTGAAATGCCGGAGATGGATGGGTTTGAAGCGCTGCATCTTTTGAAAGCCGGTGAAAAACACGCGAATATACCCGTCATATTCCTTACCGGCATGACCGACGCTTCCGTTGAAGCTCGTGGTTTTCAACTCGGCGTGGTTGATTTTATCGGGAAGCCGTTTTCCGCGCCTGTATTGTTGAACCGCATAAAAACCCATCTGGATATCGACGGATTAATCCGGGAACGAACCGCGCGGCTTCAGCGGCTGCAAAACGGCATTGTGTTCGTTTTAGCGGACATGGTTGAAAACCGGGATCACGGAACAGGCGGCCACATTGAGCGCACAACGGCGTATATAGAAATACTGATAAACGCGATGATTAAACATAAGGTTTACGCCGAAGATCTTCAGTGCATGGATCTGGACTCACTCGTTTCATCCGCGCGCCTGCATGATGTGGGCAAGATCGCCGTTTCCGACGTTATTTTAAACAAGCCCGGCAAACTGACCGACGAAGAATTTGCGATTATGAAAACCCATACCGCGGCGGGCGAACGAATCATAGACCAGATCGTCACACGAACCGACGATGTGGAATTTTTACGCAATGCCAAACTGTTTGCGTGTTACCACCATGAACGCTGGGACGGCAAAGGCTACCATCAGGGCCTGGCGGGAACGGACGTTCCGCTCCTTGGCCGGATTATGGCGATAGCCGACGTATATGACGCGCTTGTTTCCGTGCGTCCATACAAAAAGCCTTTTTCCGGCGAGGAAGCGGTTCGCATAATCATGGAAGGCGCCGGCACGCAGTTCGATCCTGTAATTGCGAACGTGTTTTCCGAAGTGCGCGGCCAATTTGATGCGGTGAGAAAGGGATATAACGACGAGAGCTAATCGGGTGCGCGCCGTAAAATTTTAAAATGGGCAATAAAAATAAGTGCCGAGTGCATTCCTGGTATTTTGTGTGCATATAAGATATTGGGTGCAACGCTCAAAAAGGTCTATAAATCTAAAAACCTGTATTTAATAAATATTTAAATTTGCAGATATGTTCCATATAAGGACAAACGCGGTGGCAAATATGGGATACAGCACAGGTTTGACGGATAAACAGCGGAACATGCTTGCGATTTCCGTCCATGCAGCCAATGTCCACGATACAAAATCGGGGAAAAATCCAGCTAAAAAACTTACGCGAAGTACCCGGCAATCCAAAGATTTTGCAGCGATGACGGCGGTTGTCGCTAATCATTTTTTAACGAGATGAAAACTCGGGGAAAATGAAAGATCCTAAAATTCTCAAGAAGCTGTTGAATGGTGCTGGCCGGGCCATAGCCGATTTCAAAATGATCGAGGACGGCGACAGGATTATGGTCTGCATAAGCGGCGGCAAGGACAGCTATACGCTTCTTACGCTGCTCCAGAATTTGCAGCAGCGCGCGCCGGTGCGTTTCGATCTGATGGCCGTAAATCTCAACCAGAAACAGCCCGGTTTTCCTGAGCGGACGATTCCGGAATATCTCGCCGGACTCGGCGTTCCGTTCCGCATCGTTGAAAAGGACACATATTCCCTCGTGAAGAGCAAAATTCCCGAAGGCAAACCGGCATGTTCGCTCTGCTCACGCCTGCGCCGCGGGATCCTCTACAATACCGCGGTCGAGGAAGGGTGCAACAAAATAGCGCTCGGACATCACGCGGACGATACGTTGCAGACTTTTCTGCTCAACCTGTTTTTCGAGGGATCATCACGCGGTATGCCGCCCATCCTGTCGAGCAATGATGGTCGGAATACGGTGATCCGCCCGATGGCATATTGCTGGGAAGCCGATATTGAGGCGTTCGCCGCCGCTCAAAATTACCCCATTGTTTCCTGTAATTTTTGCGGGGTGCAAAAAAACCTTCAACGCAAGCGAATGTTTTGCCTTGTAAACGATCTGGAAAAAGAAATTCCATATATACGTCGTTCAATGCTGTCGGCACTTGGAAGAATGAATTTCGACGGCGGAAAACCATGGATGTATAAATGTTAAGCTGCGCGTTTTTTGATCTTGATAACACCCTTTATCCAAAATCTTGCGGGCTTATGGCGGAAATAGGCCTGCGCATGAACCGGTATATGTCCGAACGCCTGGGCATCGCGGCGGACGATGTCAGGAAAATACGCGACTCGCTGCTTGCCTCTCATGGAACCACGCTTAACGGACTGCGCCGCCGCTGGGAAGTAGACCCCGACGATTTTCTTTCGTTCGTTCACGACATCCCGCTTGAAGGATTCATCAACTACGATGAACCTCTCGACCGTATGTTGACAACGCTCCCACTGCGTAAAATAGTTTTTACCAACGCCGACGCGCGGCACGCCAGGCGCGTTCTGTCACGGCTTGGCGTAATTCGGCATTTCGAGGCGATCGTCGATATCCATCTGGTTGAATTCTGCAATAAGCCCGATCCGCGTTCCTACCAAACCGCGCTCAAATTTGCCGGCGTCCAGCCGAAGGAATGCGTGCTGCTTGAAGATTATCCGGAGAACATAATACCGGCGAAAGCAATGGGTATGACGACGATTCTGGTAGGAGACGGCGCAAACGCCTCTGTAGCTGATTACGCAATCGCCGGCGTTGTCGAATTTGCCGATATTCTTGAAAAAATACGGCTGGTTGAAATTCCGGATAGATTTTCTCGCGAGTCATGCGGCAATAGCTTCGCGGCAGAGTTTTAAAACCGGTCAAGTCAGTTATTAACGATTCGCAGCGCGGTGCCCGGGAAAAATAAGGAGCGCCGGTCATCGGCGCCCCTTTAAAAAAAAGCGCATGTATTTTTTACAATCTGTATGATTTTCGGGAAAATCGCCTGTATTTCCGGAGATATGTCGGTTCCGATTTCTTTGATATTCGTTACGGAAACAACAATCAACAGGATTTCCGGCAAATTATTTACAAGATACATGGCTCCAATCATATCGCGCAATCCAATTTCATGGGCGCTCATTAAAGGCGGGAAATCGGAAGCGTAACGAGGATTAATCAAACGCACTGTTCCAGGAGGATTTTCATCGAGGGTGGCGTCAATCATGATGATACGGTCATAACCTTGCAGCCAGCCAAGTAAATGAAGGCCGCCCGTCCCTCCGTCCATCAGACTGATACCAGGAGGCAGGTTTTCTTTTTCCAGTGCGTGAATAACATGTATCCCGACGCCTTCGTCTTTCAGCAAAAGATTGCCTACGCCAAGAATCAAGGTTTTCATTGACATGGGAACGCAGGCGTCTCGCCTGCACAGTTCTAAAAATGCGGACTGAAAGCCCGCTTCCCGGTAAAATCGGAAGGTATTGTAATTACCTATCCGGTATGCGTTCTTCTTTGGCGGCTATTTCTTCTTCGATGAATTTCCATCCGCCTATGATGGAGGAAGTAACGCCTCTTCGCTCGATATAATCATGATAAAAAACAAGGTATATATGAACGATGACGAAAATGATAAAGAACCACATCAGGATATGATGAATAAT
>Ga0082212_10002910_pt1 | contig 24564 bp, 19 predicted proteins | sample TergutNt197P3_FD_71548 | JGI IMG/M metagenome (GOLD analysis project Ga0082212, IMG submission 71548) | Neocapritermes taracua P3 segment gut microbial communities from Petit-Saut dam, French Guiana - Nt197 P3 | ecosystem: Host-associated > Arthropoda: Insects > Digestive system > Gut ... | reverse complement strand
AGAATCGAGAAATCAATTGAATATATTGCCCAAACGCCTCAGGTGCGCGATGTGCTTCTCTCCGGTGGAGACGCCCTTATGGTGAGCGATTCCCGTTTAGAGTATATCATTCAACGCCTTCGCGCCATCCCTCATGTTGAGATTATCCGTCTTGGTACCCGTACGCCGGTGGTTTGTCCGCAACGCATTACCGATGATTTGGTAACTATGCTAAAGAAGTACCACCCCATTTGGGTGAATACACACTTTAACCATGTTAACGAAATTACGCCCGAAGCAATGGACGCTTGCGCACGTATGGCGGATGCAGGAATTCCCTTAGGCAATCAATCAGTCTTGTTAAGGGGGGTAAACGACTGTGTCTCTATAATGAAAAAATTGGTTCAGCAATTGGTAAAGATTCGGGTTCGTCCTTATTATATCTATCAATGTGATCTTTCAATGGGCTTAGAGCACTTTCGTACTCCCGTTTCTAAAGGGATTGAAATCATCGAAAACCTGCGTGGACACACCTCCGGTTATGCCGTTCCTACCTTTGTGGTGGATGCTCCTGGCGGAGGTGGTAAAACCCCCGTTATTCCTACGTATATTATTTCCCAATCACCTCACAAAGTGGTATTACGCAATTTTGAGGGGATAATTACTACCTATTCTGAGCCGGAAAATTATACCGATGAATGTTTCTGTATAGATTGCCAAAACGTGGTTAAATCTAAAGGAATTGCTTCTTTATTAAGAGGCGAATCACTCTCCATTGAACCGTGTAACTTAGAGCGCAGACAGCGGTTAGCGAAATAGTACCGCGTGAGATTATGCCTTTTATAAAAACGACAGAACAGTATAGCAGCGTTTCGTTTGTGGGTATGGCAAAAAATAGCGGTAAAACCACTTGTTTGAACTATGTTGTGGCTCGCTTGCGAGAGAGGCGGAAGATAGCATTGACTTCCATTGGGGTAGATGGAGAAGAGCGTGATATATTGTACGATACACCCAAACCCCGAATAGTGCTCCACGATGGAATGGTTTTTATCACATCGGAAAAAGATTTTGCAAATCGAGAATTTTCGGCGGAAATTTTGTCTGTTTCTGAGCGTGTTACCCCGCTTGGACGTTTGATTACGGCTCGGGCAAAAGGTTCCGGTAAGGTGGTACTCTCAGGTCCTTCCGATTCGCTTTGGCTTAAAGAGTCGATGGCAAACATGAAAAACTACGGAGTGAAACTCACGTTGGTGGATGGAGCGCTGTCCCGAATGAGTTTTGCCTCTCCTGCCATAACAGATGCAATGATATTGTGCACAGGAGCAGTATTATCAAAGCAGTTATCTCAAGTAATACATAAAACAAAATATACATGTCGGATGATCAATTTGGAAGAGGCAGATTCTTGCCGGAAGGAGGAGTTGTCATCTCTTGGGCGCGGTATTTGGCTTTTTGATGAGGGCTTGGGAGCGTGGAAAGAGGTAGCCGAAAGTGTGTTTACCCTTGACAAAGGGATTGAACGGTGGTTGTTTGAGAAAACGGATACTCTATTTGCGGGAGGTGCCGTAACAAACCCTTTTTTAAGTATGTTAAGCGTGAACAGGAAAACACCGTTTGAATTGATTGTCAGAGATTTCACAAAATTGTTTGTCGAACAGAGCACATTCGATAAGTTTACTCGATGTGGCGGAAGAATCAAGGTGTTGCACAAACCGAAACTTATTGCCGTGATTACAAATCCGGTATCTCCTGAAGGGGTACGTATGGATCCTGTTTTGCTGAGAGAACAGATGGAAGATGCGTTACAGGTACCTGTTTATGACGTTGTTAATTTTTAATTGAAAGTTGAAAACTAATAATTGAAAACTAAAATGATATATGCAGAAAAGTAAGTTAGGGCTTGATTTTGACAAAGTGGCAAAAGCCAAAAAGGTGGCGCAACGGATTGCAGTCGAGGTGCAGCAATGTGTGGATGGTTTTACTACGGTTGCTGTTGAGCGTACTTTGTGTCGCCTGATGGGAATAGACGACGTTGATGAAAATGGTGTGCCGTTGCCCAACGTGGTGGTGGAGGTAATTCGCGAAGCGGGGCGTTTGTCTGACGGTGTCCTCTCTTTGTTGGGAAGCGCCATGATTGAAACAGGATTCTCCCCACAAAAATTGGCTGAAATGGTTGCGACAGAAGCCTACGACATATCGTCTGTTTCGTTACAACCAACTGTAGAGACGGTAAAATCATTGCAACCATTTATAAATAAGACTGTTGAACGAATTATGGGCAACCGAAAGAATCGCCAAAATACGATTGCAAAAATAGGAGAGGGTGCCCAACCTTATATCTATGTGATAGTTGCTACCGGTAATATTTATGAGGATGTAGTTCAGGCTCAGGCTGCTGCACGTCAAGGTGCCGATATTATTGCCGTAATTCGTACCACCGGACAAAGTTTATTGGATTATGTACCCTACGGAGCCACCACCGAAGGTTTTGGTGGAACGTATGCCACACAGGAAAATTTTCGCATTATGCGAAAGGCATTGGACGAAGTGGGGCTTGAGGTGGGGCGCTATATTCGTCTGTGTAATTACTGTTCCGGACTATGTATGCCCGAAATTGCCGCAATGGGGGCGCTTGAAGGGTTGGATGTAATGCTCAATGACGCCCTTTACGGCATCCTCTTCCGCGACATCAATCCGCAACGCACAATGATTGACCAATTCTTCTCACGTGTAATCAACGGATTTGCCGGAGTGATCATCAACACCGGAGAGGACAACTATCTGACCACTGCCGACGCCGTAGAAGAGGCGCATACGGTACTTGCCTCCGACTTGATTAACGAACAACTGGCGCTGCTTGCCGGCATCCCCGAAGAGCAAATGGGTCTGGGTCATGCATTTGAGATGGATCCGGATTTGAAAAATGGCTTCCTTTTTGAGTTGGCGCAAGCGCAAATGACAAGGGAAATATTTCCCCAAGCACCCCTCAAGTATATGCCTCCCACCAAATTTATGACGGGAAATATCTTTCGAGGACACATTCAAAACGCTCTATTTAACGAGATTGCCATCTGGACAGGGCAGGGGATTCAACTGTTGGGTATGTTGACCGAAGCGGTGCACACTCCCTTTATGTCTGATCGTTTTTTGGCGATAGAGAATGCCAAGTATATATTTAACAATATGCACGATATTGGAGATGAGGTAGTATTTAAAACAGGGGGAGTGATACAAAAACGCGCCCAAGAAATTTTGGATAAAGCGCTTGAACTTTTGGAGAAGGTGGAACATGAGGGGCTGTTTACTGCTTTAGAGAAAGGAATTTTTGCAAATATAAAACGCTCAAAATCAGGTGGTAAGGGGCTTTTAGGCGTTTGCAAAAAAGGGGGAAACTATTTGAATCCATTTTTATCCATAATGACAATAGAAAAGAGATGAGCGCAGGACTATATTCTACTTCAAGTAAAAATTTTGATAAGGCACTTGATCTATCTAAAATTAAGCCTTATGGCGATACGCTTAACGATGGTAAGACGCAAATAAGTTTTACTCTGCCCGTGCCGTGCAACGAAGAGGCGATTGAGGCAGCGCGGTTACTGTTGTACAAAATGGGCTTTGAAAATCCACAAGTAGTTTTTTATAAAGAACTTACTGATGGATATACCTTTTTTAACTGTTATGGAAGTTGCACCCACCATATTGACTATACCCAGATTGTAGTGCCAAAGGTAGAGAGTTCCACTTGGAGTATGGAGGAGACCGATTCATATATCAGAGAAAAGATTGGGCGCAAATTGGTGGTGGTAGGGGCAAGCACCGGCACCGATGCTCATACTGTTGGGATAGACGCTATTATGAATATGAAAGGGTATGCCGGACACTACGGTTTGGAGCGTTACGAAATGATAGATGCCTACAATTTGGGTAGTCAAATGCCCAATGAAGAGTTTATCAAACGGGCGATTGCCCTAAAGGCAGATGCCCTTTTGGTGTCTCAGACGGTAACGCAAAAAGATGTGCATGTAAAGAATTTGGTGGAATTGGTAGAGATGCTTGAGGCGGAAGGGATTCGGAATAGAATTATTTTAGCCTGCGGCGGTCCCCGTATTTCACACGAATTGGCAAAAGAGTTGGGCTACGATGCCGGTTTTGGCATGAACAGTTATGCTGATGATGCCGCTTCCTTTATTGCACAGGAATATTTTAGAAGACAATAATAATAACAACCTAATTACACTATGGACAAGAATCAAATCAGAGAAGTAATCGCCAAACGCGCCGCCTTGGAACTCAAGGATGGCGATGTGGTGAACCTTGGAATCGGGCTGCCCACCCTTATTCCCAACTACCTTCCGGAGGGTGTTCATGTAACGCTCCAGTCCGAGAATGGACTCTTGGGCATGGGTCCCGCTCCTGCACTTGGAGCGGAAAATCCTAATTTAGTAAATGCCGGAGGAGGCTACATCACCGCGCTTCCGGGCGCCGTATCGTTTGACAGCGCCACTTCCTTCGTCATTATCCGAGGCGGGCACGTTGACCTTACTATTTTGGGCGCCATGCAGGTGGATGAAAAGGGAAACTTGGCAAACTGGATGATTCCCGGAAAACTTACTCCGGGCATGGGAGGCGCCATGGATCTGATTGTGGGCGCCAAAAAAGTGGTGCTCACTATGGAGCACACCGCCAAAGGAATGCCTAAAATTCTAAAACAATGTACTCTACCGCTTACTGCCGCCGGTCAGGTAAACTTGATTATTACCGAGATGGGCGTGATGGAAATTACCCCTGAGGGCATCCTCTTGACAGAAATCAATCCCGAATTTTCGATTGAACAAATACAAGAAGTAACAGAAGCAAAATTACTTATTTCAAATGAATTGAAGAAAATGTATAATGATTAAAAGGATATAATTATAAACCATAAAACTATTAAACTATAAAACCATGAAACTGTACATAGTAGCCGCAAAACGAACTGCCATCGGAAAATTTTTGGGTAGCCTTGCCGGGTTTAGCGCCGGCGAACTTGGATCTATTGTGATCAAAAAGATGTTGGAAGAGACAGGCATTGACGCCCACATTATTGATCAAGTGATTGTTGGAAACGTACTTAGCGCCGGACAAGGGCAGGGGATTGCCCGTCAGTGCGCTTTGAAAGCAGGAATCCCCCACCACGTTCCTGCGTATGGAATTGATATGGTGTGTGGGAGCGGCATGAAGTCCGTGATGCTTGCCTGTACCGAAATTGCAACAGGTCAGGCAGATATTATTATTGCCGGCGGGGTGGAGTCGATGTCCAATACCCCCTTTATGCTGGGTTCCGCTTTGCGTAACGGGCAAAAAATGGGAGATTTTAAGGCTGTTGACCATCTGGTGTTTGACGGTCTTACCGACATCTTCAACAACTACCACATGGGTATTACGGCTGAGAATGTTGCCGAAAAATATGGCATTTCACGTCAGGCTCAGGATGAATTTGCCTACAACTCTCAACAAAAGGCAATGAACGCTGTAGATACAGGTCAATTTGCCAATGAAATCGTTCCTGTGGAGGTTATTTCCAAAAAGGAGACCATCACTTTTGACAAAGACGAATACCCCAACAGAGCGTCAACTCCTGAAAAACTCGGCGCTTTGCGCCCTGCCTTTAAGAAGGATGGTACCGTTACTGCCGGCAATGCCAGCGGAGTAAACGATGGCGCCTCTTTTGTGGTGGTGATGTCAGAAAAGAAGGTTAAAGAGTTAGGAATTACTCCCTTGGCTGAGGTTCTCGCTTATGGACAAGGCGGTGTGGCTCCCGAAGTGATGGGACTTGGTCCCGTGCCTGCCATCCGGCAAGCGCTAAAAAATGCAAAAATGACTTTATCCCAAATGGAACTTTTGGAGTTGAATGAAGCGTTTGCCGCTCAATCGTTGGGCGTGGTAAAAGAACTTAGTAATGAGCATAATGTATCAAAAGAGTGGATGATGGAGAGAACCAATGTTCATGGCGGCGCCATTGCGTTGGGACACCCCATTGGCGCTTCGGGCAATCGAATATTGGTAACATTGGTTCATGCCCTCCACAAACACAATAAAGAGGTGGGTTTGGCTTCGCTCTGCATTGGCGGCGGAATGGGTACGGCGATGATTGTTAAAAAATCATAAATAATTGATTATGATAAAAATTGGCGATACCTATGCGCATGATATCTGCTTTAACCAGCCGGACGTAAACACCTTTGCCCAAATTACGGGGGACAACAATCCCATCCACATCGACTCCGAATTTGCCTCAAAAACAACCTTTGGGAAGCCGATTGTGCATGGATTCTACTCCGCTTCGGTCTTCTCCATGGTTTTCGGCACCAAATTTCCGGGAGAGGGAACCATCTATTTGTATCAGGATATGAAGTTCTTGGCTCCCGTTTTTGTGGACAAACCATACGTTGCCAAGTTTGAGGTGTTGGAAGTGAACACCGAAAAGCACATTGGGGTCATCAAATCTATCCTCGAAGACGAAACGGGAAAAACAGTCATCGAAGGGAGTGCAAAACTAAAGAATAACACACAGTTTGTATAACTATTAAATAATCAAAGAAATGAAACGATTAGAAAATAAAGTAGCCATTATTACCGGAGGAGCTGCCGGTATTGGCGCGGCAACTGCCGTAAAATTTGCCCAAGAGGGTGCAAAAGTGGTGATTTGGGATGTGGACGAAGTGAAGGGCGGCGCCTTGGCAGAAGAGTTAAATGCCCTGTTTGCAAAGGTAAACACCGCCGATTATGCCCAAGTGGAAGCAGCAGCAAAGGCGGTGAATGATCAATTTGGAAGAATTGACATCTTAATCAACAACGCAGGAATCACCCGCGATAGCACCTTAAAGAAGATGACCCTCGAACAGTGGCAACAAGTGATTGACATAAACCTTACAGGTGTCTTCTATTGCGCCAAGGTGGTTAGCGAGTATATGCTTACCGGCAGTTGGGGACGCATCATCAACGCCTCCTCAGTGGTGGGGCTTTATGGTAACTTTGGGCAAACCAACTATGTAGCCACCAAATCAGCCTTGATTGGGATGACCAAAACCATGGCAAGAGAGTTGGGACGAAAAGGGATTACCGTAAACGCAGTCGCCCCCGGCTTCATCGCCACCGAAATGGTGTCGGCAATGCCCGAAAACGTAATCGAAGCGATGAAGGCAAAGATTCCGCTTGCCCGCTTGGGTGATCCTATGGAGATTGCCAATGTGTATGCCTTTCTCTCGTCTGATGAAGCATCCTATATCAATGGGCATACGCTTAGTGTGGATGGCGGGATGACGGTGTAGGATTTGTTCTTTTTTTTATTCACCTCACAGTAACCTCATTGCCATCCCTCTTCAAATCAAAGCGCGCTCTATTTTGGGTGCAGAAGGTTGTTGTCTCTTCTTCGGAAGCGAAGCGGACTTGCGCAGTGGGTTGTTGGGTTTCGGGGTGAATGTGCAGCCACATTTGGTATTGTGTATAGGGGGCAAAGTATTGTGCCCAACTGATGTGGGCTGCTGAAAGTCCCAAATCACCACACACATAGTACCATATACCGGAGTAAGGTGGGGGAGCGGGGGCGAGGTTGGCTATGTGTTCGTTTTCTGCAATGGGGTTTCGTTGCAGGATGAGTGTGGATAGAGAGTCGAGTAGGGGCTGAGGGTCTATCTCTCTATCCAAACACTTTAAGCTAAGATATAGATAACCGTGATAAAGTTGCAATAGTCCGGGAGTTAGGCACTCAACAGGAAAGCGTTCATCTGCACGCCGGCACCTGAAAGTGTGGACAGAGTAGATGCCGTAGGCGTTTTGGGGACTATCCATGTAGTAATACTCGGCAATAAACGGAATATCTTTAAAGGTGATTCGCTGTTCAAGAAGTTGTTGAAACCCATATTCGAGAAATAGTTCTGAGCCGCCATTCATAAATCCGTAGAGGGCAGGACCTTCAAAAATACGTTCGCGTGTAATTTCTAAGTATTCAGCGGTTTCATTGTCAAGGAACGTAAAGCGGAGCGCCTCTTTGTTGAGCGGTTGCGCTGAAAGCGATGGCAATAGAGCGATTAAAGCGAAGCAGCAGACCAACCATAAGATGTTATTACGAAATGACGCCGAAGGAGGGGGTGAGGTATGCATCCGCTATACTGTAAGTAATTGAATTTTTTCACGATCTGCCGTTCCCAGCCCATACTCCTGCGCCAGCATCAGTTTGACAAGCCCTGCCGGGGTGTCTTCCGGTTGCCGACCTTCGGCAATCCTGCGCCCAATGATGATTTCGTGTCCAATTCGATCAACGGCAACGGCGTCTGTGCCCACCAAAAGGGTGTGGTATTGGCAAATAAATTGAGGATTTGCCCCCGGACCTCCGTCATAACACCCCCTGAGTCCATCCGCAATGTTGAGCACCACTTTGTCTCGCAATGGCGGAAAAGCGCACACATTGGCACACGTTTCGTGCCATAAACGACTGTGCAGTCGGCTGGTATTGGTGATTGATCCAAACGCCAAGTTTTTGAGACACAGCGTTACGGCAGTACCTGCATTTTTCATGATGGGAATGTTGATAATTTTATCCAACTCTTGGGTGCATATCTTGGAAAAGTAGGAGTATTTTCCTTCGTTTACCATGAAGGGTAGGGTATAGGCGTCGTAGGACTGTTCACAGTCAGCCCAATAGTACACTTCTTTGTCAATTCGGTGTTCGCTCAACAACTTTCCGTCCATTCCGTAGTAGGAATCGTTCTCTTTATACTCGGTGCTTGAGATGTTTATTCCGGGGTAGTTTTCAGGTGTAAAGCCCGCTTCTTTCAGTTGTTCTCCGCGCCTGTCCCAAATGACAATGTTTTTGCGGGGAATGCCTGCCTCTTCCATTTGTTTGATTACCGACTTCACCACCGCATGGGAGGTGCTCAACAACGCTTCGCCAATCGGATTTACTTTGAGTCCAATCACCTCATTGGGTCCCACAAATTGTCTCCATGCGGCTGTCAAATCAGTTTCGCCGGTGAGCAGCAACATACTCTTTGCCAACATCTCGTAGGCAACCGGCTCTACGGGAGTGTCATTTACTACGGAGTGGGTGTTGGTGGCTTTTACCACCTTAGCAGGATAGCGTCCGGGCATGGACGAGGCGGTACGCGGGATTTTTAACGCCTCTTCAGCGTTGGTTGCCGGTTTTGCCTGTTGTTGATTTTGGGGCATTACGGTTGCCAAAGGCTTGCCCATTAAGGTGCCTGCAGCCAATCCGGCTCCGGTGGCTGAGGCGATGCGGAAGAATTTTCTTCGATCCATATACATGGTTAGATTAATTCAGGTTGATAGATAGTAGTTAATTATTGGTGATGCCAAGGGGGATGTGTACGGCTAAGGTGTTGGTGAGGTGGGAGAGGTGTCCCAATTGGTCGTCAAAAAAGATGTGTGGGCGCATGACGTCCAATATCCTTGATTTATCTATGCCGCCAAGGAAAAAGACCTCATCAACGTCCACCCCCCAGTTTTTGAGGGTGTTTACAAGGCGTTCGTGTGCCGGAGCGTTTCGCGCCGTTACAATAGCGGTGTTGATGACTCTTTGGTATGCTTCGTCCCTCTCTTTTCTAACCAATTCCATACGTTGAAGTGCTGCGATTTTGGAGATGAGGTCTGCCAGAAGACCGGGCTGGAGGGGCATTTGCGCGTTGTTGCTTTCGGTGGAGTGGAACGCTTCAAGTCCCTTTTCCTGAAATATTTTTTCTGCATCATCGCTCGCTACCACGCCGTCAAAGTCAAAGGCAATCCTGAGTTCATCTCCTTCATCGTCTTCCATTTTGGAGTCAAGCACCCTTCCGGCGGCAAATCCGCTGTTACATGCAGCACGTACATCTTCTTCATTTGCAGATAAAAAGAGTGTTGCATTGTAAGCGGGAAGGTATTTGTAGGGAGAGCGACCGGAGAAAAAACCGGCGCGGGTTATATCCAATTTGTAGTGCTGGATGGAACGGAACACCCGCAACCCCGTTTCGGGGCTGTTTCTCGAGAGGAGCACCACCTCGACGGGTTGCTCCTCCTCAAATATTCGATTGAGGTGTAACAACTTTTTAATAAAGTGAAAAGCCACACCTTTGGCGAGCGTGGAGTCGATATGTATTTCCTGATACTTCCGATACTCCTCCACACCACGCTCCCTGAATACCCTGTCCGAATCGGAGAGGTCAAAGAGCGCACTGGAGGCTACGGCAACTACAAGTTTTTGTTCAATGGGGTAAGACATACCATCTCTGCTATCCAATCCTATAGCAGTTCCTGTTTGAGTTGTTCTACCAATGCGTCTATTTTCCTCAACTCCACAGGGATATTGATCCTCTGAGGACACTGTTCGTTGCACTGTTTGCACCCGATACAATGGTCTGCCTGCCTGATTTTTTCCACATTCCTGTCGTAACTGACCAAAAATGCGCGACGTGCTTTGCGATAGCCATCATCGGCGCTGCTTTTGGGCACCCTCCCCTCGTTGATACACTTGTTGTAGTGGAGCAGGATACCGGGGATGTCAATCCCGTAGGGACACGGCATACAATATTGACAATCATTACATGGGACAGTTGGGTAGCGTAGCATCAACTCTGCCGTCTGGTAGAGAAACTCTTTCTCCTCCTCGTCTAAGGGAACCAAAGGGGAGAAGGTGCGAATATTGTCTTGAAGGTGTTCCATATAGGTCATTCCGCTCAAAATGGTTGCCACCCCTTCAAAGGAACCGGTAAAGCGGAAAGCCCACGAAGCAGCGCTCCCCTCAGGGTTCTGCTCTTTGAGGCGCGAAACGATGTGGGTGGGCAGATTGGAGAGGCGACCTCCCAGAAGCGGCTCCATGATCACCATGGGGATATTGCGCTTTCTAAGTTCTCCATAGAGATATTCTGCGTTGATATTCTGACCCGTAGCACGTTTCCAATCGGAATAGTTCAACTGAACCTGCACAAAATCCCAATGTACCTTTTCGTGCAGGGCAAGGATTTTGTCAAATCCTTCCTGAACACCGTGGAATGACCATCCGAGATGGCGAATACGTCCTGTTTCGCGCTCCTTAATCAGGAAGTCGAGCAAGCCGTTGTCGAGAAAACGTGTTTCTACCCCCCGAGGTCCAATGGTGCCTATATTGTGCAGCAGGTAGTAGTCAATATAGTCCACCTGAAGCCGTTCAAAAGAACTTTTATACATCTCAAGTGATGCTTCAAAACTGGGGTTTGAAGGGTTTGACATCTTGGTGGCTATAAAAAATTTCTCGCGTGGATGGCGTTTGAGCGCAATCCCTGTAGCAACTTCCGATTGCCCCAAAACATAGGTTGGCGCCGTATCAAAATAGTTTACGCCATGCGCTATGGCATAGTCAACCAATTCATTCACAATTTCCTGATTGATAATATTGCCACGCCCTTCGGGATTGGGCATCGTTTGCCAGCGCATACATCCGTAACCCAAAAGGGAGAGGGTGTCTCCTAAGGATGGAATGGTTACGTAGCTCATTTTGTCGGTTGGAACAGGACCCAAAGCGCTTAAAGCGCGATCTTTGCGCGGAGAGCATCCATAGAGCGCCGCAGCCGTGGTGGCAGCGCCCATTCCGGAGATTTGAAGGAACTCCCTGCGATTGATATATTTTCTTTTTTTCATCTGATATCGAATAATTTATATAAATCGGTGTTCATGCGCTCCTTCAACATAAATAGCGCTCAATGGACGAGAAGGGCAGAGGTGTTCGCACGCTCCGCAACCAATGCAAAGTTCTTCGTTGATTGCGGGAATTTGAAGCGACTTCTCATCTCCGGGTATAGAGGGTACCATGGTAATCGCCTTCACAGGGCAGTGGTGTGCGCAGTTGTTGCACGTCTGTCCATCGACAAGCGGAATACAACGTGCCCGAACCCACACCGCACATCCGATTTTGATAGACGATTTCTCCTCCTTTGTAATCTTCTTTATGGCTCCTGAGGGACAAACCTCTGAACATTTGACACATTCAGGGCGACAATAGCCGCGTTCATACGAAATGTAGGGCTGCATAAACCTCTCTAAGGAGTGGGATGGGCGCAGTACACTGTTGGGGCAGGTAGTTACACAGAGTTGACATGCAGTACAATGCTGCTTCATTTTTCGGAGGCTTGACGCTCCTGCCGGAACAATCGTGGTCTGGCGCTCGGGACTTTGCTTATCAAGAACATCGGCTAATCCGCCATCAGGTTTTATGTCTGTCGCTTTGGGGATCACCTGCGCTTTGAGGGCGGAGGCAGCCAAGAGCATGGAAACGGCAAGAAACCCTTTCCGACCGCTGTCGGGTTTTTCTGAAGGTGCAGCTTCACTCTTTTTTGGAAAAGAGGATTGAAAGCCAATGGCGCGGCTGCTGCAATGGTCAATACAATTCATGCACGCAATACACCGACTATAGTCAATTTTATGCGCTTTGTCGTCTATACAGGCGGCTTTGCACTTTCGGGCGCAGATGCCGCATCGGATACATTTTTTGGTATCTATGCCGATTTTGAAGAGGGAAAATGGGGATATAAATCCCAAAAAGGTCCCTACCGGACAGATGGTATTGCAGTAGGTGCGCCCGTTTTTCCACGCAAGGACGGATACAACAATGAGCGTTGTGATGGCAACGAGCAATGTCGGGATACTTTTTAGCCACACTTCCGTTGGATAAAAGGCGTAACTTTCAGCCCGTTTGGCAAAAGTTGCCAACACATTGTTTCCCCACTGCCACACCGGTAAAAAGAGGTTGTGGGCAATTCTGCCAAATGCTCCGTAGGGCTCGAGCAGGGATGCCACCGCACCCACACCAAGAATAAGGGCAACAAGGAAGAGGGTAAGAACGCCCATCCTAAGCCACGATTTTGGAGGGGAGTAGGTGTAGGGTAACTTTTTTTTCCATCTTCCCATCCGTGCTACCACATCTTGGAGTAGCCCCAAGGGGCAAATCACTGAACAATAGACCCGTCCCAAAAGGAGCGTTAACAAAACGAGTAAGATACACACTACCAGATTCAATGCCAAAACAGCCGGCACAAACTGGAGTTTAGCCATCCATCCAAACCATATATGCACCGTTCCTGTGAAATCAAGGAACAGCAGCGAGGTTAAAATAAGGAAAACAATGGCAAACGAGAGTCGAATTTTCTTGAGCATGGCGTTTAATGATGATGTTCAGCCTCTTCAGCTTCTTCCAGGGTTTTATGTATCGTGCTGTGCGGATGATGTACAGGCGCATAAATGGAGTAGAGTTTCAAGGGTTTATTGCCGATGTTGATGATGTTGTGCCATTTGCCCGCCGGGACAATAATGGCATAATCTGTTTCAGCCACCTTGACGTAAGTGAGCTTATCTTGGGTATCTCCCATTTCCACCCGTGCATTTCCATCTTCAACACGCAGAAACTGGTCGGTATCAGGATGTATCTCCAATCCAACTTCGCCGCCCACCGGAATGGACATTAACGTAACTTGAAGTAGCGTACCTGTCCAGAGCGCTGTTCTAAAGTTGCTGTTTGTCATGGTATAAGCATCAATATCGAGCACGGTAGGCTCTGCGCCGTAATCTTTAAGCGTAACATTTACAACCTCCTTAACAGGGTCGTTTTGCGGGGTTTGATTGCAGCATGAGGAAACGTTCCATCCTAATAGCAATATGCCTGCACATAGGGAAAGTGTTCTCGTCTTCATAGATAAATAGTTTGTAGATGATAGGTATTAAAACTTTTGAGCAAATATAGTTGTTTTTTCATTGTTTAATGGCGCGAAGGTAAAAAAATTACTTCAATGTGTTGCTGATTTTCTCTACATTTAAACTGCGCGCTGCGGCGTCAAAGATCTCCTTATAGATGCCCTCCCGTCGATAGACCTCTTCGTGGGCGCCACTCTCTACCACACATCCCTGCTCCATCACATAAATCATCTCAGAATCTATAAATTGCGAGATACTGTGGGAGATGACAATCACTGTACGGTCCTTCTTGATGGCGTCTAGGCTATTCTTAATTTGCTCGGTGGCAATGGCATCTAAGCTTGCAGTGGGTTCATCTAAAAATATGATGGGCGGCTTTTTCAAGAACATCCGTGCAATAGCGATTCGTTGTTGCTGTCCGCCCGAAAGCAGCAAAGCGGAAGATGCGTAACCATTCGGCAATTTGACAATCTGTTCGTGAATATATGCTTGTTTTGCCGCCTCTATCATCTCTTCGTAGGAGGCGTTGGGGTTGCCGTAGAAAATATTATCGGCAATAGTTCCATTAAAAATGTGGTTTTTTTGGAGAACAAGACCGATGTTTTCGCGCAAATATTTGGTATCGTATTGGTGCAACGGTACGCCATCAAGAAAAATCTCTCCTCTATTGGGTTCGTAGAACTTATCAAGCAAGTTGATGACGGTACTCTTTCCTGCCCCGGAAAGTCCCACCAATGCGGTGATTTTATTGGGTAATATGGTCATATTGACATTGTATAATGCTTGTGTTCCATTCGGGTAGGAGAAGTCAACGCCCTTAATCTCAAATTTTCCGGTTATCTTTTGGGGGCGATAATCTCCCGAAGGCTCTGTTTGATGGTCGGCGTACATGATGTCGAAGAAGCCCTCTGCATAGATCAGGGCGTCGTTGATGTCGTCGTAGATGCGATGCAACTGGCGGATGGGCGCGGTAACGTTGGTAAAGAGCATAATATGAAGCATGATGGCGCCAATTTGCATTTGTCCGGTGAGTACAAGGTAAGCCGTTAAGATAATGATGAGTACTACTCCAACTTGCTCGGTAAAGGTTTTGAAGCCGTCAAATTTAAAATTGGTGGATCTGGTACGCATCTGCGTGTCGGTGAGGGCAATTTGTAGGTTTAATTGCTTCTTTGCTTCAAGATCTTCGCGGTTAAACGACTTGATTACGTTGATAGATTCGAGAATATTGATGATTCCACCCGACTTGTTTTCTCTATAGGTGCGTATGTTGCGCCTCCAGCCCTTGAGTTTTTTAGCCTGTTTTTGACTGATAACAAAATAGATGGGTACGATGCACAGGGCAACAAACCCCACGTAGAAGTTGGCGTTAAACATCCCTATCAGCGCCACCACCGATGAGGTAAAAAGGGGAAAGATGTCGATAAAAAAACTTTGCACCGTGCGTGTCAGGCTTGATACACCTTGGTCAATACGGGTTTGCAACTTTCCTGATTCGCTCTCGTCTGCGGTAAAAAATGCCATTCGATAGGTCAAAATCCGCTCAATGATTTTCTGGGCAAGGTCTTGGGAGAGCATTATCCGAATCTTTTCGCCAAAGAACTTGTGTCCGAAAGAGATAAGAATGTTGACGAGTTCCTTACCCATAAGAATAACAGATATTACCGCTACAATATTCAACCCATCCCTGAGGGGCTTGTGCTCTTCCACCAGCAAAGCAATGCTGTTTACGGTGTATTGCAGTACGTAGGCATTCACCTGAGCCGTTAAGGCGCCAATAAACGTCAAGGTGAGCGCTAATAAAACCATTCCTTTATATGGGCGTATATAAGGCACTATATTCTTGAATAATTGGATAAGGGTCATGCTATATATTTTCAGTGCAACAGGTCGTAGGTATCGCGGTTATCAGAGCGTGTTGAGCGTGTTGTTCGTTTGTTCATGACGACAAAGATAGTTGTTTTAATGTGATTCTATTTAAGAAAAAAGTATTACCTTTGCCCCTGCATTGGTTAAGGGAATCAGGTGCAAATCCTGAACAGACCCGCTACTGTAAGTCTTATGCAACGTTTTGACAGACACCATTGCCACTGTCCCGATGTATCGGGGTGGGAAGGCGGCTCAAGACGGGGACAAGTCAGGAGACCTGCCGGCGCAGATATAGTTTAAAGTCTTCGAGGAATGGGGCTTTGAAAGCAAATGCAAATCCGCATCATTTCATTTGGTTTTCACTTTTTCCGAGGGGCTGTTTGTCGAACCGGAGTGGACGGTTATCTCCTTAATACCTTTCGCTCCAAAACAAAGGTGTATATGTATTTCTGTAAACATACAGACTTACAGGTAAGTGTGGGTATATTCCTGTTATTGACAGCGTTCTTGTTTGCCAAGCCGATGTGTGCGCAGCATGAAACGGGCAGAATGTTTGTGAAAGAGCCGACTGATACGATCAAAGCATTCAGCCTTGATGGGATTGTGGTAACTGCAAACCGGCACAAATTCAGCATCGAATCGGTTGTGCCTGCACAAATATTGTCGGGGCGGGCACTCGAAAAGTTAAACAGCCTCTCGGTGGCAGACGCCATCCGTTACTTTTCTGGCGTACAGTTAAAGGACTATGGCGGGGTAGGGGGTATCAAAACCATCAACGTGCGAAGTCTTGGGAGCGCGCATACCGCCGTTTTTTACGATGGTATGAGCGTGGGGAATGCACAGAACGGACAGGTTGATTTGGGAAAGTATTCCCTTGACAACATCGAAGCCATCGAACTCTATAACGGACAAAAATCCTCCATTTTTCAACCTGCACGAGGTTTCTTTTCATCTAATACGCTGTTTTTGCGCACCAAAATTCCACATTTTGAGGAGGGTGAAAAATTCCACATAGAATCTTCTTTCAAAACAGGCTCGTTTGGGTTGGTCAATCCCGCTCTGCTCTATCAGCAAAAACTTGCGCAAGGCGTATCGCTCTCTGCAAGCGCCGAATGGGTGAAGGCGCACGGACGCTACACCTACCGCTACCGCAAAGATGGCGGATATGACACAACCGCCGTGCGTCAAAACGGCGACATTGGCACCCTGCGCACGGAACTGACCTTGCACGCCCGACTAAAAAATAACGGACAAGCCTCACTCAAAGCCTATTTCTATGATTCCGAGCGGGGACTCCCCGGAGCCATTGTAGCCAACCGCTTTAGCCACGTTCAGCGGCAATGGGACCGAAACTTTTTTGTGCATGGCTCTTTACACAAATCATTGTTTACACGGCACGACCTTTTGGCAAACGTCAAATACAGCCGCGACTACAGCCGATACCTAGACCCCGACTACAAAACGCTCGAAGGGGCGCTGGATAACCGATACACCCAAAACGAAGGGTATGCGTCATTGGTGAATCAGGTGGGGATCTTTGCATGGTGGGATGTTTCGCTATCTACCGATTTTGCCGTACATACACTCGATGCCAATCTTTATCGTTTTGCATACCCCATCCGCTATTCCTATCTCGGTGTGTTGTCTCATCGTTTTACATGGGAACGGTTGGATATTCAGGCAAATTTGTTGGGTGGGTTTATAGATGAGCAGGTCAAAGAATCGGTCGGGGGCAACACCCGCAAAACGCTTCTTCCTGTGGTTTCGGCATCGGTGCAGCCGTTGAGCACCAAAACCTTTCGGATACGGGCGTTTTATAAAGAGTCCTTTCGGATGCCTACCTTTAATGATTTGTACTACACCTTTATTGGAAACAGTTCTTTACAGCCCGAATACACCACGCAATACAACTTGGGCGCCACGTGGCTGCACGACCGACAAGCGGGTTTTTTGCGCTCGGTTTCCATACAAACCGACCTCTATTACAGTCGCGTCAAAGACAAAATCATCGCCATGCCCTCGTCCAATCTGTTCCGATGGACGATGATGAATCTTGGCTATGTGGAAATAAGAGGCTTGGAGGCAAATACACATTTTGGTTTCTCTCTTCCCACAGAGGTTTCCTTGGATTTGGGATTGAGTTACACCTTTCAAAAAGCGATTGACAGTACGCCCGATGGCACCACTTATGGCGACTATATACCCTATACGCCTGTTCACAGCGGGGCGCTCACCGCTTCGGCAGAATGGCGCAACCTGCAACTCAATTACAGTTTTATATACACAGGCGAACGTTACAGCCAAAAGGCAAATATCCCTGTGAATTACGTACCGCCTTGGTACACATCTGATTTGGCTTTGGCGTGGGAAGGAAAAGCGTTCAAAATCCCCGTGAGGGCAGGCGTAGAAGTCAATAATCTGCTCAACCAATATTACGATGTCATCCTAAACTTCCCGATGCCCGGAAGGAATTATCGTTTTAACCTGTCAATAAATTTATAACAATATGGAAATAATAAAAATGTATAAACCATGGGTAGTGTTGGCGATATTTACGGTTACCCTGTTTGGATGTCGAAAAGAGAATCCGATACTCCCCCAAGAAGAAGAAGTCCTACCTCCTCAAACCGTTACTGCGATTCAAGGTCTTTACCTCCTCAACGAAGGCAACATGAACATGAACAAAGCCTCCTTGGACTATTACGACTATACAACAGGAGCGTACCGCCGCAACGTTTACGGGCAGGCGAACCCTCAAGCCGCGTTGGGCTTGGGCGATGTGGGCAACGATTTAGGGGTCTATGGTGCCAAACTCTATGCCGTCATCAACTGTTCCAACAAGGTAGAGGTAATGGATGCAAAAACGACAAAGCGCCTAAAAGTGATTGACATAAAGAATTGTCGTTATCTCGCTTTTGCCCGCGGTAAAGCCTACATAAGCGCCTATGACGGCGAGGTGCAAATAGGTCAAATATCTCCCAACGGTTTCGTTGCCGAGATTGATACCACATCGCTAACCATTACCCGAATGGTACAGGTTGGTCGGCAACCCGAAGAACTGACAGTGGTTGGCAACAAACTCTATGTGGCAAACTCCGGCGGGTATAGTCCGCCAAATTTCGAACGTGTCGTTACCGTGATAGACCTCAACACCTTTACCAAAATCAAGGAGATTGATGTTGCTCCCAATTTGCACAGAGTAAAGTCAGACGGACGGGGTTGTTTATACGTCTCTTCCCGCGGCAATTCGTTGGATATTCCCTCCAAACTCTTTGTCATAGACACCCAAACAGACGCCGTACAAAAGTCGTTTGAACTACCCTGCTCCAATATAGCCATAGCGGGAGACACCGCCTATATTATCGGTGCAAACAACTATAACATGATAGACCTCAACACCCAAACCCTGATCAACAAAAGTTTTCTTCCTCCATCGGTCAGCCAATCCATCACAACACCCTATGGCATAGCGGTTGACCCCGTTTCCAAAAACATCTATATTACAGACGCTACCGATTATTTATCTCCCGGGAAACTCTATTGTATAGACAAATACGGAAATACACAATTTAGCGTTACCACCGGCGATATTCCCGCCCATATTGCCTTTGTGCATACATCCGCGACTTTTGAAGAGGAAGACCCCGACCCGCCCGTCGAAACATTTATCAACTGTATTGCCAAAGTATTTGAATATGTGCCTGCACCGGGGCAATTTATCAACGCCCTTCCCGTTGCCACCGCAGACGATACTCCGGAAACCATGAACCAAAAGGCAGAAGCAGCCCTTACAAACGGCGGCATGATTTGTTTGGGCGGATTTGGGGGGTATGTCGTCTTTGGTCTTGATCATACCATTGAAAACAGGGAGGGAAACGACTTTGTTGTTCTGGGCAATGCCATTCCCACCTGGGCAGAACCGGGGGTAATTATGGTATCGTACGACGCCAACCAAAACGGTTTGCCCGACGACGAATGGTTTGAGATTGCCGGATCGGAATACCATAAGTCCACCACCATTAAAAATTACGAAATCACCTATTACAAACCCGAATCGGAGCCTGCCAACCCCAACGAGCCCCACTACATCCGTTGGACAGACAATCAGGGGCAATCGGGTTATCTTTCAAAAAATCAAAATCATACCCAATCCTACTTTCCGCTGTGGATGGGCGGCAGTTACACCTTAAAGGGCACTTTTATGGAGGCCAATATCTCCCCTCCGTCAGAAACGGGCGGGCAATGGATCAGTACCGCCACCGGCTGGGGCTACGCCGACTATTGGCCCAATCACGACTCCCGTGCCGAAATCAATATAGCGTGGGCGGTGGACAAAAACGGAGATCCCGTTACCCTGAAAGGCATTGATTTTGTGCGGGTACATACCGGAAACCGTGCTCAGGGCGGCTTGCTCGGCGAAATTTCTACCGAGATAGTCGGACTTATCGATCTGCATTCATTTAACAAACAATAAAACAATTATTTAATCACCATCTAATTATCTACAATCATGAAAAAAATCTTTTTTCCCTTAGTCATCGTCGCCCTTTTGTTGTCGGGCTGTTATAAAGACGACATCAGCGATTTAAAAACCAAGTACGACAATCTGAGCACTTTGCTTACTGCGCTTCAAAACCGGTTGAGCGTAACAAGCGTTGTTCCCACTTCGGAAGGCTACAGAATTACCTTTTCGGACGGCACCATTGCAGATTTAAAACAGGGCAAAGATGGATCAGATGCCCCATCTATTATCGACATTACCATTTTGGACGGAAACGTGGCATTTATATTCAGTGACGGGCAAACAGTTACCATTCCCATGTCGGGAGGTTTTGTTTACACTATTTCGAGCACTGCCGCCCAATGTTTTCACTATGGAGAGAGCAGGGACTTTTTTATCACCCACAGCGGCGTGCAAAACATCTCCATATCCAAGCCGGACGGTTGGAAAGCCTCCATTACAGGGAACACACTGACCATTACGGCTCCGACAAGCGCCAACCTGTACGCCGAACCAAACGGCACCCTATCTATTGTTGCCATCGGTCATCAGGCAAGCACCATAGCAAGTATGGAAGTATCGGTACGCGATTACAATTATCTGATTGACTTTGAAAATGCCCGTGTGCTTAACTATTTGGCAGGTCCCACTACTTATGGCGAAAATCTCTATGCAAGTTATACGGGCGCAGACCGGTATATCGGTTACGACGACCCAAGTGGTTTACAAATGATGATAAAAGAGTCCTCCGGATCTATTGATTTTTGGAACAGCGGCATTGCCATTTCGCAATGGAACGACACAAATACAGAAGGCTACCTCAACCAGTGCAGCGTCTATTACCGCGATGCCATCACCGCCTTTGGCGGGTATAACGGCTCCAAAACTTTTGCCGTTGCCAATAACGGCAGCACCGTTTCGTTCCACGACAACGCCACCGATTGTACCTTTGACCATTTTTGGATTACCAACAGCACATACGCCGCCCTCTCCATGATGAACGGCGATATGTTTTCTAAAAAGTTTGAGTTGGGAGACTGGTTCAAACTCACCATCATGGCGTGCGACAAATACGAACATATAACCGGAACGCCGGTCGAATTTTATTTGGCGGACTTTCGTACCGCCACCTCCCCCGGCATTGTTACCGAATGGACCATGGTTGACCTGACTCCGTTAGGAAACCACGTGCATACCATCACCTTTAACTTGGAAAGCAGCGATATGGGTGACTGGGGCATGAATACGCCCGCCTATTTCTGCTTTGACAATTTGGCAATTAAAAAGTAGTGAAAACGAATAGATTAAATCTCAGGTTTGAAAACCATTGTCGTTACCACGACGGCAAATATCCTTGACCAAACCTTTATCGGCAGACACATAGACCATTCATTTGTAAAAAGTTTGCCCGATGGAGTGGATGTTTGCGGCGAAAACGGCGAATACCACACCTTTTGTTTTGATGGAGCGATGTTTACATATCCCATCTCATATACTTTGGGAGCGCCTTTTTAGTTTTCGCACTCCGTCGGCATGGAAGACGGAACACAGCAGACATTCAATTATTGGTATGCACATCTTAATCACATAGAATAGTGAACAACAAAATAATAACGGTCAACGGTCGTGCATACGCGCTTGGTCATGTTTCCACCCAAATCAAGGTAAAGGAGTTGGTACACAACTACCGTGACACAGAAAAGTTTATTGCTTACTGCAAGGAGTGTAACAGATACAACGCTTGCCACGCATGTCCGCCATTCGATTTTAGTGCCGACGAATATTTGTCGCCCTATCAAACAGCCTGCATCATCGGCACAAAAATTTTTTTGGATAAAGAAGCCATCAATCATTATCAGGGAGACAGTGGGACAAAAATATCCTATGAAATTATAGGAGCAGTACGCAAAGAGTTGGATAACACGCTTCTGAACTTGGAAAAACAATATCCTGAAAGCAAGGCATTTTTCGCAGGTACCTGCCACCTCTGCCCCACAGGAAAATGTGCGAAAACGATAGGGAAGCCCTGTATTTCTCCCGAAAGAATACGCCCATCCTTAGAAGCCTTTGGGTTTGACGTCAGCCGAATTGCTGCCGAATTACTGAACATCGAAATGCAGTGGAGCCGCAACGGTATGCTTCCCGAATATTTTACGTTAGTCAGCGGATTTTTCTATGCAAACGATACAGTTGATTTCATTTTTCCAAGGTGCTAAGAAACTGTTTACATTTATGGATTCCCAATAGACTGCCTGTATCTCGCCAACTTTATGCAAAACACCGTTACCGCTTCGGTATGCTGGTCACGGGTTTGCTGTAGGGCGCTCTGGGCTTCGAGCAGCTCGGTTAATAAACCCGTTCCTGCTTCGTAGTAGTCCGTGTTCAGGCGGACGTTTTCGAGGGCGGCGGCGATTGCTTTGTCGGCAAGTTGTACCTGTTGGACGGCTTCTTCCACGTCGTTCCGGAGTAATTGCATCTGTATCAGTAGCATTTCTTCGGCGTTGCGTTTGTCGTTTTCGGCAATCTGCAACTGTATTTTTTGCTTCTTGACGGCGTGAGAACCGCCCCACCAACCGGTAATGGGTACGGAAACCATTGCAAAAACCATCCCGAAGCTCTGTTTCATTTCATGCGACGAACCGCCGTCGAGCTTCATGTAGTTCCAGCCTGCGCCAACGGCTACGGTGGGGAGATGTTTGCCGGTTTCCATCTTGACCTGCAATTCGCCGGCTTCAATGCTTTTTTCCAAAAGCAGATATTCGGCACGACGGGTTAATGCCGATGGATGGTCGGCAGGGGCGGTGAAAAACAGGTTTACGTTTTCGACAAGCGTTTTGTCAATATCAAAATCGTCCGGCGACAGTCCGATGAATTGTGCCAATACCGTTTTGGCGAGTTGTAAACCGTTGGCAAGTTTCAGTTTTCCGCTTTCCAATTCGTTTTGTTTGAGTTCCACTTTCAGCAGGTCGTTGCGGTTGACCAAACCGGCGTCCATAGCGCTCTTTACATCATCGTAAACGCGGTTGAGCAGGGTTTCTGCTTCAGCAATGGTTTTTGTTTTTTCTTCCAAAGCCACAATTTGCCAATAGTATTGCTCAACGGTAAGCAAAATCTCGTCATCGCTCATTGTTTTTTGCAGTTCTGCCACTTCAACGCCGAGTTTCGCAAGTTTGTTTCCGTTGAGAATCTGTCCGCCTGCAAAAATGGGTTGCATCGCCATAACCGTTCCAATCACTCCTTTTTCGAGCATCCCGAATGACATCGGCGGAGCAGTGGGGTCACCCATCAAGGCACCAAGGGGCAAATCCATTGACATCATCGGGTCGCTTGCGCGAAACCCCATTGACGTGGCGCTTACAGAAGGCAAGTATTTTGTAAAAGCCTCTTTTTTTACATGCTCTGCCGCTTCAAGCGACAGTTGGCTATTTTTGGCTTTGGCGTTATTTTGCAAAGCCAACTCCTTACATTTTTCTAATGTGATAATTTCCTGTGCATGAAGTGAGGCGGCAATCATACACGTCATCGAAATAATTATGATTTCTCGTTTCATTATTTTAACTTTTATCATTTATCACTAACCACTGTTTTTTTATCTGTATTCCTGAAAATCAACCAATAGGCAATCGGTAAAACGGTAACGACAAAGAACATCGAAATCAGTGTACCGAAGAAGATAACCGTGCCGAGCGGCATCCACATCAAGTCGCCGCTCATTACCATGGGCAACACGCCCATCGAAGCCGCCGCAGAAGTGAGAAATATCGGGCGCATACGGCGTTTGCCTGCTTCAATAGCCGCCTCGCGGACGAATAGCCCGTGTTTATAACGCAATTCATCGGTATAGTCAAACATGATGATGCCGTTGCGCACCACAATTCCCATCAGGCTGACCATTCCCAACATGGCAGTCATGGCTAAATCAATGCCCATCACCCATATCCCGAAAGCGGCGCCGAAAATGGTAAGCGCACAAGACGAGAAGGTAAGCAGCGCCAGATTGAGCCGCCTGAAGTGAAACAGCAATATCATGAAAATGATAAATACGGCGATAACCATAGCCTGCATCATGTCGGGGATGATCTCTGCGTTGAGTTCGTCTTCGCCACCGTATGACAGTTCCACATTGGCGGGCAGGTAGGGAGTGATTTCGGCATTGACGTATTTTTTAACTTTGTTATTGACTTTGGTGGCATTCTCATTCCATTTTAAATCGCCCAGCACGCTAATGGTGCGGATACCGTTGCGCCGCACAATCTGTTCCTGCGTCCATTCGGGCTGCACATCTGCTATTTGCCGCAAGGGAACGCTTGCGCCGGGCATCATGCCCGACACATACACATCGCCGATGCTGTTAAATCCCCGTTCGACTGCTTCGGATTTCAACACCACCGAAAGCGGATAATCGTCTTCCCATAAGGTGCTTATTGGCATTTCTCCAAAATTAGACGATAATTGCAGCGACACGAGGGCTTTGTTGATACCCAGCCGTCCCGCTTCCACGGGGTTTAATTCAATTTGCGCAC
>Ga0082212_10002909_pt1 | contig 24564 bp, 13 predicted proteins | sample TergutNt197P3_FD_71548 | JGI IMG/M metagenome (GOLD analysis project Ga0082212, IMG submission 71548) | Neocapritermes taracua P3 segment gut microbial communities from Petit-Saut dam, French Guiana - Nt197 P3 | ecosystem: Host-associated > Arthropoda: Insects > Digestive system > Gut ... | reverse complement strand
CGAAAATACCTGAATCTATAATTTTAAATTCCGAATTTCCAACAGATACGAAGTTAGCATATGGTACAACAAATTCGTTTGGTCCTCCTCCTTTAGTTATATCACTATACAAGTACGTACATTCCGGTAGTTGGAAAACATCAAAGATAGTATCTTTGTCTGGTTGTAAGGCTATTAAGAAATTATCAACAATAAACAGCGCCTCAGGTAAAAGCAAAATCGGAGGAACAGTTATTGCCTTGGCACTTAATGTTTGTTCTTTTGGGAAATGAGTAACTATTATTACATCAGGAGAAGAACAACTTACCAAAAGTAACAAAATAACGTATAACAAAGTTCTAATTTGTTTCATATTTTTAATAAATTTGTAAATAAGTAAATTTCGGAAATAAACGACCCCAAGTAAAGCCTTGAGAAATTTTTTGACTAAAAGATATGTGCTGTTATTAAACAGCACATATCTTAAACTTTCATTATCAAGGGCAAACGTTTTCTTTAAAAACCTTATCTGCTTTTCTTTCTGGACAGGATGTATCGCAAAAATGAAAATGAATATTGTTTGATAAAAACTGAGTTTCATACGCGTCGTAACACGCATGCCCAGACATGCCTTCATTCTGAGCTAATGCTTCCACATTAGCTAAAAACACATCCGAAAAGTTGTTACTTTTTGAATTGATGTTTATATTTAATGCAATTGCAACTACAAGAGCTAAAGCGGTTATGCCGCCAATTATTTTCTTTTTAGTCATTGTTTTAATTTTTTAATTATTATTAGAAATCATTTTTATTGAAATATAAAATCTGTAATTTTCAATGAATATAGGTAACCCTTAACTTAAGTTTACCTGTGAGAGTAATCCAACTTGAGTCGGATTAGGAACAGTTTCATATTGTTTTATTTCAACAACTATAACCGTATGTTTTTGAATATTTTATGTTTCCTTTGCGCACTTCCTTTCTTTTTTCGTTTTATTGTAGCAACAATAATACAAAACTTTTTTCAATCTACCAATATTTCGTAAAAAATTTCAATTTTTAACTTCAAAAGCCGCAAAGATATGTATTACAAAGTAAACATACTTTCATCAACACTCTTGGATATTAAGCCCCATTCATAATGATTATAAATGCACAGCAGGTTATTATAAATCGATTTTTAAAAACGACGAGTGCGGTTTAAAACATCAGTCAGCCTAAAATACTTACAGAATAGCATCTAATTTTTTAGTAAATATTTGCTTTGATGCCGCACCAACATGCTTATCGACAACTTCGCCGCCTTTTAAGAACAATATCGTTGGAATATTGCGGATGCCATATTTTACGGCAATATCCGAATTTGAATCCACATCAACTTTCCCAATCACTGCTTTGCCTTTGTATTCGCTTGCTATTTCTTCTATAATTGGCGCAATCATCCTGCACGGCCCACACCAGGCTGCCCAAAAGTCAATCATAACGGGTTTATCAGATTTTGCTACTAATTCTTCAAAATTGGTATCGGTAATTTCTATGGCCATAATTATGTTTGTTTAATATTTATTATAAAATTAGATTTGTAAAAATAGTTAATTAATTCTATATACAATGTCTTCGTGTTCATCAAAAAAAATTAAAAAATCATTGGTGAAATTTATTTTCGTATTTCTCGAAAACATATCAATATGCAAGTTATTTTCCTGATCAAAAACATTGAATTTTAACAACGCACTTCCTTTATTGTTTTTTGAGAGTTCTTCAATTTTGTTGATTAGGCTTTCGTTTAATTGATTTAGCGGGAGGTTCACCGTTATACTTTTGATGTAATTTTTACGTACTTCAGAGAGCAATTCAATATGCGTAACCCTGAACTCGTAATTTTTATTTTTGAATCGTTGCTTTACGGTTCCTTTTATTATTATAAACAAACCGGTTTTGCAGTAGTTATGAAAATTTACATAGTCTTGGGTAAAAAAGAAAAACTCGTATGAATCGGTATAATCCGAAAGGGTAAGCGTACTGAAAAGGTTACCGTTTTTCGAGGTGCTTTCGCGTGCATCGGTTACCATTCCGCCAAGTATAAAATCTCTGTCTTTATATTTTTCTATGTCGCTGTTTAAGTCTTTCAGCGAAATATCGCGAGAGCAGAAATTTTCGATTTCGAATTTGTAATCGTCTAACGGGTGCGATGTAAGGTAAATTCCTATCAGGTTTTTTTCCTTTTCGAGCATTATTAATTTAGGCCATTCATCAACATTCGGAATATCAGGCTTTTTGACTGCCAAGTTTGTGTCGAAAGCGCCAAAAAGGCTTTGCTGCATATTTTGTTCTTCGTTTTGAATTTTGCTGCCGTATTTGATTAGTTTTTCAATAAACGAGGTTGAGTCGTTTTCATCATCACCGGCAAAAAAACAGCTTCGTTTTATTCCGTTCAGACTGTCAAAGGCGCCGGCCATAGCCAGCGCATCGAGACTTTTCTTGTTAACGACCTGAAGATTAACATTTTCAACGAAATCGTAAATGGTTTTGAATTCACCCTTTTTTTCGCGTACATTGATAATCTCCTGAGCAGATCCTGCACCAACGCCTTTTATTGCGCCCATTCCAAATCGGATATCACCGTTTTTGTTTACCGTAAATTTTATTAAACTTTCGTTAACATTGGGGCCGAAAACGTTCAGTTTCATGCGGCTGCATTCATTCATCAGTTTTGTAATGTCAACAATGTTGTTTAGGTTTCGACTAAGGTTGGCCGCCATAAATTCGGCAGGGAAATGTGCTTTTAAGTACCCTGTTTGATAGGCAATATATGCATAACAAACCGAGTGCGATTTATTGAAAGCATACGAAGCAAAAGCTTCCCAGTCTTTCCATATTTTTTCAATAACGTTGTCGGTTTTTTTACCCTTCAGTTTGCATTCGTCAATAAACTGAAAATTTGCTTTGCAGCCATCATGGAATTTAACTTTCAGTTTATCCATCACCTCTTTTTGCTTTTTCCCCATAGCTTTACGCAGAGTGTCGGAATCGCCGTGTGTAAAACCGGCTAAAAGCCTCGAAAGCAACATTACCTGTTCCTGAAAAACTGTAATACCGTAAGTATCGCTCAGGTATTTTTCCATCATCGGGAGGTCGTAATCAACTTTTTGCCTGCCATGTTTGCGCTCAATGTAACTTGGGATATATTCCATTGGGCCCGGACGATAAAGTGCGTTCATGGCCACAAGGTCTTCAAAGCGGTTGGGTTTTAAATCTCGAAGATGTTTTTTCATGCCATCGGATTCAAACTGAAAAATAGCTGTTGTTTCACCATGGCTAAAAAGGTCGAATGTTTTTTGATCATCAAGCGGTATTTTGTCGATATCGATTTCAATACCATTTGAAAGTTTTACATTTTCAAGTGTTTCCTTAATTATTGAAAGAGTTTTCAGTCCCAGAAAATCCATTTTCAACAGTCCGAGATTTTCAACAAAACGCCCGTCGTATTGCGTGGTAGGAATAATCCCCTCGTCTTTGGTTGCCATAATTGGAATATGATCGGCGAGCGGGTCGCGGCTGATGAGGATGCCGCAGGCATGTGTACCGGTTTGGCGGACAGAACCTTCGAGGGTTTCGGCAAATTTTATGGTTTTTGCAATAAGCGGGTTGTCCGATTTTTTTTCATTTTTAAGTTCAGGGCTATTTTTAAAAGCAATATCAAACGTCATCTTTGGCGCGTCCGGAACCAATTTTGCCAGCCGGTCAGCATCCGGAAGCGGCAGTCTTAAAACGCGTGCAACATCGCGGATAGCCATTTTTGTGGCCATTACACCGAATGTGCAGATATGGGCAACTTTATCCTGCCCGTATTTTTTTGAAACATATTCAAGCACGAGTTGCCTTCCGTCGTCGTCAAAATCAATATCCACATCGGGCATAGAAATGCGGTCGGGATTCAGGAACCGCTCAAAAAGCAAATCGTATTTAATGGGGTCGATACTGGTGATTCCGGTACAGTACGAAACTGCCGCACCTGCCGCAGAGCCGCGGCCAGGCCCCACAAGAACACCCAGTTTACGGGCTTCATTAATAAAATCCTGTGTTATTAAAAAGTAGCCCGGAAACCCCATCTGTTTTATGGTACTCAATTCAAAATGGAGTCTGGCAGCCACATCTTCCGGAATTGGATCTCCATATTTTTCTTTGGCGCCTTCGTATGTCAGATATTCTAAATATGCAGACTCAAGTTTAACCCGAAGTACTTTTTCGTAGCCACCCAAACCGGTAAATACTTCATCACCAAATTCTCGGAGCAACATTTCTTCAGTAAACTCTGCCCTATATTGTTCTTCGGTAGCAAATTCTTCAGGTATCGGGAAAACCGGCATAATTGGGGCTGAATCCAATTCAAAATCTTCAATTTTCTGCACAATTTCATTAGTATTTGCCAAAGTTTCAGGTACATCGGCAAATAACTCGTTCATTTCTGACTGGGTTTTAAACCATTCCTGTTTGGTGTACCGCATTCGGCTGAGATCGTCAACGTCTTTGCCGGTATTTAAACATATAAGCAAATCGTGTGCATCGGCATCTTCGGCATTGGTGAAATGTACATCGTTGGTGGCAATTGTTTTAATTCCGAATTTTTGTGATAACGTTAAAATGAGTTTGTTCACTTTTACCTGCTCATCGTAAACTTCCTGCCGCTGTTGTGGCAGTTCAGAAGGATGGCGCTGAAGTTCGAGATAATAATCGTCGCCAAAAATTTTTTTGTACCATAAAACAACATCTTCTGCTTCTCTTACCTGGTTACTCTTTAAAAGCGATGGAATCTCTCCACCCAGGCACGAGGATAAAACAATTAACCCTTCGCTGTATTTTTTAAGAAGATCTTTGTCGATTCGTGGTTTATAGTAAAAACCTTCGGTATTGGCAATCGAAATCAGTTTAACAAGGTTTTTGTAACCGGTTTTGTTTTTTGCAAGTAAAATAAGATGATAACCCGAACGATCTATTTTATCGCTTTTGTTATGAATTGTCCTTGCAGCCACATACGTTTCGCCTCCAAGAATAGGTTTAATACCTGCATTTTTACAGGTTATATGAAATTCTTTTATGCCAAACATGGTTCCATGGTCGGTTAAGGCCAACGCTGTCATACCATCGCTTTTGGCCTTATTAACTAAGGCACTTACACTGGCGGCACCGTCGAGTATAGAGTATTGAGAATGAACATGTAAATGTGTAAATGGAATCATTTTAAATTCATTTTTACTTTAAGGTAAAACAAAGGTTAAAGTTAAAAAATTTGAAACGTTGTACAGCGTATAATTGATAATTTTTAAAGAAACGGTTGAGATTTTTGCACATTCGGGAAAAAGTATTATATTTGCACCAGTTAAAAAGAATTTCATTTGAAATAATGATACATTGCGGGGTGGAGCAGTTGGCAGCTCGTTGGGCTCATAACCCAAAGGTCGTAGGTTCAAGTCCTGCCCCCGCTACTTAGAACACGCCTATTTTGGCGTGTTTTCTTATTATACGCTCCTTTAAGTACGTTTTAAAACGTTAAAATATATCAAGATTTTTGATTTTATAATCTATAAAAAGTCGTACCTTTGCATCCGAAATTTAAGAAACAATTCAGGAATGAATAAAGGTCTAAAAATAACAGCATTGATATTTTTTATGTTTGCCAGCGCAAGCATAGTGGCTCACACTACTATTTTTCACCACCATTTAGATGATATTCAGCCTATTTCCCAATGCGATCACGCGCCCTATCACGAGAATTTTGAGGACTGTGCATTAACAACGATTTATGTAAATACTTGTAAATGTAATCAAACGTTTCTATCGCATAATTGCGATTTTGAAGTGTTACCCTGTTTCTTGATACTGTTTTCGGACTATTCAATACCTCAAACAGCCGATGATGTCAGTTTACCGTTCGGGCAAAAACCGTATTTAATTCCCTGCCTTACTGAATACATCTCTCAATCGCTTGGATTGAGAGCGCCCCCGTCTTGCTGATTTTTACGGTTATTTTTTTCCAACCGCTGGTGTTGTGCGTAATTGTTTATGCGCAATCCTGTGATTTATCTTTTAAATAAATTAAAAATCAGTTAAAATATTTCTAAAACGATGTTAAACAAAATATTAAAATTTTCAAAAATAATACTTGCGGTATTATTATGCTTCGGCTGTAAATCCCTCTTTTCGCAAAATATGTTCAAAGCAACTGTTATAGACAACGATACAGGGGAAGCCTTACCTTACGTTACGGTACATGTCCAATCTACTGCAACAGGTGGCATTACAGATACGGAAGGCAATGTGTTTATTCCGAATATTCCCGCAGGGCAGCATACTTTAGCATTTTCTATGGTTGGTTATGCAGAACAAAAATTAACGTTTCTATTCCCATTGCCAAGCGATACCACTTTCCTTATCCTTTTAAATTCGTCGGCAGCCGAATTGAGCGAGGTGGTTGTTTCGTCCACTCGCAGCAGTCGCAGTATATCCAATGTGCCGACACGTATTGAAACTATTGCTGCAAGCGAACTCGAAGAAAAAGCCGTTATGAAACCGAGTAATATCAGAATGATGCTTGCTGAAAGTACAGGAATACAAGTACAGCAAACCTCGCAGGTATCGGGTAGCTCAAGCATACGCATACAGGGCTTAGACGGCAAATATACACAACTGTTGCAAGACGGTTTTCCGCTGTATTCGGGCTATGCCGAGGGGTTGAGCATTTTGCAGATTCCACCGCTTAACCTTAAACGAGTAGAAGTGATTAAAGGCTCTTCGTCAACGCTTTACGGCGGTGGAGCGATAGCAGGTTTGATAAATCTTATCACCAAAGAACCCGCAAACAAACGTGAAATATCAACCTTGTTTAATCTTAATACCTCGTCGGCATTGGACGCAAGTGCATTTTATTCCGAAAAATACGGAAAAGTGGGATTGACCTTTTACACTGCAGGAAATTTTCAAAAAGAATACGATCCCAACAATGACGGTTTTTCGGATATTCCACGTTTCAAACGTTTTACGGTAAATCCAAACTTTTATTATTATTTCGATGAAAATACCACATTAAATATCGGATTGAACGCAGGAATTGAAAATCGCAAAGGCGGCGATATGCAGGTTTTAAGCGGGAATACCGGCAGTGAACATATTTATTACGAACAAAACAACAGCAACCGCTATTCTGCCACGGCTAAATTCGGTAAAATATTCACCGACAAATCGGTATTGACAGTAAAAGCGGCAGGCGGGTATTTCAAAAGAGCGATTGAACGGAATGACTATAATTTCGACGGCAGACAGTTTTCGGACTTTGCAGAAAGCTCTTATTATCTCCCAAAAGAACGAACGGACTGGGTGTTTGGTTTGAATACACAAACAGACGATTTCAAACAATTGGGCAACATTTCCACAGACAAAAAATTGAATTACAATAACACGACATTTGGATTGTTTGCACAAAACACATTAAATGTTTCGTCGAAATTTATTGCCGAAAGCGGTTTGCGGCTCGATTATACAACCAATAACCATTTTTTTACATTACCCCGTATGTCGCTGCTCTACAAAATCAATCCCAAATGGTCGTCGCGCGTGGGCGGAGGATTGGGTTATAAATTGCCGACCATATTTTCGGAAGTTTCCGAAGAAAAAGCCTTTCGCAACATTCTTCCATTAGATTTTGATGTGCTGAAACCCGAACGGTCGTATGGCTTAAACGCCGATGCAGATTATAAAACCACTCTGTTCGATGACCTGTTTTTTTCGGTAAACCAAATGTTTTTCTATACGATTATTCAAAAACCGTTAATACTGAATGAATTGATTGCTACTGACAACTATGCTTTTGCAAACGCCAATGGGAAAATAGATGCTAAGGGGTTTGAAACCAACGTCAAACTGCGTTATGATGATATTTACTGTTTTCTCGGATATACTTTTACAGACGCCGCACGTAATTTCGACGGAACAAAAACCATTAACCCGCTAACGGCTAAACACCGCCTTAACTCCAACCTGATATATGAAATAGATAATAAATTACGCATTACCTACGAGTTGTTTTATATCAGTCCGCAAAACCTCACAACAGGCAAACAGGTACGAGATTATTGGATTATGGGAGCTTCTGCTGAATACACAATAAAATTTTTGTCGCTGTTCGTGAACTTTGAAAATTTCATTGACACACGCCAGTCACGCTGGGGGGCTATGTACACGGGAAGCATACAGAATCCGCAATTTGTTGAGATTTATGCACCAACCGACGGTTTTATAGCTAACGCAGGTTTTAGGTTACGGTTTTAACGATAACAAAAAAATAATTATAATGAAACAGGTTTTATTTTTAATATGAAAAAAAACCGCGATGGTTGCTGTAACAAGTAAAAACTCTTAATCTTTGTAAAAAAAACAGTGGCAAGAAATAAAAGTAAACCATATTACAAGGAAGTTTTAATTGAGGATATCGGCGCTGAAGGGAAATCTTTGGCAAGGATAGGTGATTTGGTTGTATTCACACAACTTGTAGTTCCCGGTGATGTAGTTGATATACAGGTAACTAAAAAAAGAAAAAAATATCAGGAGGGGAAAGTCACACAGATACATGAATTTTCTGCCGACAGAGCTGAAACATTTTGTACTCATTTTGGCATTTGTGGCGGCTGTAAATGGCAAAACCTTCCATATACAAAGCAGCTTTTTTACAAAGAAAAGCAGGTAAAGGAGCAGTTACGAAGAATAGGGAAGATAGAGTTTCCTGAAATCAATCCGATTTTAGGCTCGGAAAAACAAATCTTTTACAGAAATAAACTTGAATTTACATTTTCAAATAAAAGATGGCTTACTGTCGAAGAGCTTGATAATGAAATAGAACCCATGTACATGAATTCCTTAGGGTTTCATGTTTCGGGTATGTTTAATAAAGTGATTAACATTGAAAAGTGCTGGCTGCAGCCCGATCCTTCAAACAATATAAGGAATTTTATTTATAATTATGCTGTCGAAAATCAACTTGATTTTTTTGATATAAGTTCTCAAAAAGGTTTTCTCCGTACTCTAATTATTCGAACCACCTCTATCGGCGAAACTATGGTTTTGGTTTCATTTTTCAGGGATGATGAAACGAAAAGAGAAACGCTTTTGAATACGCTTGTTAAAGAATTTCCCGAAATTACATCGCTGTTGTTCGTTATAAACGAAAAAGGAAACGACAGTATTACAGACAGAGATGTTATACTTTTTTATGGAAGGGATTATATTTTAGAAGAAATGGAGGGATTGAAATTTAAAATAGGAGCAAAAAGTTTTTACCAGACAAATACAGGACAAGCATATAACTTATATAAAATTGTGCGCGATTTTGCAGGCCTGAATGGTTCCGAAACAGTTTACGATTTATATACGGGAACCGGCACAATTGCAAATTTTATTGCCCTAAATTCAAAGAAAGTAATTGGCATTGAGTATGTTCCCGAAGCAATTGAAGATGCAAAAGCAAATTCTGAGCTTAATAATATCAGCAATACATTGTTTTTTGCCGGCGATATAAAGCATGTTTTAAACGATGAATTTGTAACAAAACACGGGAAACCGGAAGTAATTATTCTCGATCCGCCAAGGGCAGGGATACATGTTGATGTAGCCCGGACAATACTTAGAATTTTGCCTGAAAAAATTGTTTATGTGAGTTGTAACCCTGCTACTCAGGCTCGAGATATTTTATTAATGTCGGAAATATATAAAACAACTAAAATTCAGCCTGTCGATATGTTTCCGCATACACACCATGTTGAAAATGTGGTTTTGCTTGAAAAAAATGAAACTTACAAAAAATAAAAGGCCGCTTAACAGCAGCCTTTTGATTTATCCAAGATAAGATTTTAATAATTTGCTTCGCGAAGTATGTCGTAAACGTCTGATTGCTTTTTCTTTAATCTGGCGAACCCTTTCGCGTGTCAGTCCAAACCGTTCCCCAATTTCTTCCAAAGTCATTTCTTGGCATCCAATGCCAAAGAACAGCCGGACAATATCGCTTTCTCTTTCGGTTAAGGTGGCAAGAGCCCTGTGAATTTCTCTTGAAAGCGACTCCATGATCAGACTGCGGTCAGCGTTTGGCGAGTCGCTGTTTACCAAAACGTCGAGCAGGCTGTTGTCTTCACCGTCAACGAAAGGAGCATCAACCGAAACGTGCCTTCCCGAAATACGCAGTGTGTCGGCTACTTTTTCAGTAGGGAGTTCGAGTGATTCGGCTAGTTCTTCAGGCGATGGTTTACGTTCATTTTCCTGTTCAAATCGCGAGAATGCTTTGTTTATCTTATTTAACGAACCTACCTGGTTCAATGGTAAACGAACGATTCTCGACTGCTCAGCAAGCGCCTGAAGAATTGATTGACGTATCCACCATACAGCATACGAAATAAACTTGAACCCACGGGTTTCGTCGAATTTTTCGGCCGCTTTAATTAGTCCCATGTTTCCCTCGTTAATGAGGTCAGGCAAACTAAGTCCTTGATTTTGATATTGTTTTGCTACCGATACTACGAAACGCAAATTGGCCCGTGTTAGTTTTTCTAAAGCAGCCTGATTGCCTTTTTTAATAAGCTGTGCTAATTCGACTTCTTCTTCAACCGTAATAAGTTCTTCTCTACCTATTTCCTGTAGATATTTATCTAAAGAGGCACTTTCCCTATTAGTAATTGATTTTGTGATTTTTAGCTGTCTCATAAACTCTCTTTAAAAAAAACGCAAAAGTACGAACATATAATTTAAATGCCAATTATAAAACACCTCAAAAAGTGTTTAATCATAAATATTTAAAGATAAAATTGATATTGATTTAACTATTTCCAAAAGCGAAATAGGCTGTTTCGCCATTTGGATATATACCTTCAACCAAAATTCCACCTTTTGCGTTACCAACTTCTCTTTTAAAATCGTTGATATCGAATATTGGCCTTTTATTTACGCTTGTGATAATAAAATTTTCTTTAAGGCCGATTTCTTTTAATTTTCCTGAATTTAATTTTCTAACTTTTATCCCGTTTTCAATATTTAATGCACTTTTTTCGCTGTTGTTAACTGTTTCGAAATCAGCGCCAAGATAGCTTGTCTGATCGCGTACAACTTGTGTGTCTCCGTTTTTATTAAGCAGTGTGAGCGTAAATTGTTTCTCTTCGCCATTTCTCAAAACAACAAGATTAACATCGTCGCCCGGACGAAATTGGCTGACTTTTTCCTGTAATTCAGCACTATTCCTTACTTTAACGCCGGCAACACTTATAATAACGTCGTTTTCTTTTATTCCTACCTGTTTAGCTGCGCCATTTTCAGGAACACCTTTCACATGCACCCCTTCAATATTTTTCAGTTTAAGCTCAGTTGCCACTTCAGCAGTTACATCATTGATGTTAACTCCCAGCAAAGCTCGCTGTACTTCGCCGAATTCTTTCAGGTCAGAAACAACTTTTTTGACTATTGTAACAGGAATAGCAAAGGAATAGCCTACAAAAGAACCGTTGCGTGATGCTAAGGCTGCGTTTATTCCAATCAATTCGCCCTGTTGATTGACAAGCGCACCTCCGCTATTGCCCGGATTTACGGCAGCATCAGTTTGGATGAAAGATTCTATTGCCATTTGGTCATCGTTTATTATTCCAAGATTTCTTGCCATGGCGCTTACAATACCTGCTGTTACTGTTGATGTTAAATTAAATGGATTACCCACAGCCAGCACCCATTCGCCCAATCGTAATTCGTTAGAATCGCCATACGCTAAAAATGGAAGGTCCTCTGCTTCGATTTTTATCAGTGCTATATCGGTAGAAGAATCCGTTCCGATAATTTGAGCATCAAATTCCCGCTTGTCGTTCAATATTACTTTTATTCTCTGGGCTCTCTCAACAACATGATTATTGGTTACAATAAATCCATCAGCAGAAATAATTACTCCTGAACCGGAACCCTGAACAATCTGTGGCTGCTGGTTTCTGCGCATTCCAAAAAGCTCGTCAAGTGAAGGATTGCCGCTCGACATGCCCCCGCCGCGTACAGATTGTGTGGTAATATGAACAACTGAGTGAATTGAATTTTCAGCGGCAAACGTTAAATCAGGTAAAATCGATTTTCCGTCAGTAGCATACGAGGCTAATCGAACAGGGTGTTCTTCTTTTATTGTTATTACCTTGGGTTGGACAAAAAATGTACTGTACGCCCAAACAGCAACAAATGCACCCGCTACGATTAATGTAAATGTTACCGAAATTCTTTTTAAATTTTTCATAGCTTCTAAATTATTATTCATTCAACTTTCATTTTAATATTTCATCAAAATTAGACGCAAATTTACTGCCATGTTTTAAAAAAAAATTCCAGAATTGTTTTCATTTTACATTATTTAACAACCTTGGTGTATTAATTTTAAAAAGTTAAGCATCTATATTGGCATACGTGGCATGATCTTCTATAAACTTACGCCGCGGCGGAACATCGTCGCCCATTAGCATAGAGAAAATGTGGTCGGCTTCGGCCGCATTGTCGATGGTTACCTGCTGGAGTGTACGTTTTTCAGGATTCATGGTTGTTTCCCAGAGTTGTTCGGCGTTCATTTCTCCCAAACCTTTGTAGCGCTGAACGTGTACGTTGCTGTCGTTTCCGTCAGCCCATTCGTTTATTAGCTGTAACCGTTGCTGTTCGCTCCATGCGTAGCTCTCTTTTTTGCCTTTTTTAACAAGGTACAATGGCGGGGAGGCAATATATAAATATCCGGTTTTAATCAAATCCTGCATAAATCGGAAAAAGAACGTCATAATTAATGTGGCAATATGGCTTCCGTCAACATCGGCGTCGGTCATAATAATTATTTTATGATAGCGAAGTTTCTCCATATTCAGGGCTTTTGAGTCTTCTTCTGTACCAATGTATACGCCCAGTGCCGTGAAAATATTTTTAATTTCTTCGCTTTCAAGTACTTTATGCAGCATGGCCTTTTCAACGTTAAGTATTTTTCCTCTGAGAGGAAGTATGGCCTGAGTTTTACGGTCGCGCCCCTGTTTTGCCGTGCCACCTGCCGAATCACCCTCAACTAAGAAAATTTCACATACAGTAGGATCTTTTTCAGAACAGTCGCTTAGCTTGCCGGGTAAACCACCTCCGCTGAAAGCATTTTTTCGCTGTACCATTTCGCGGGCTTTGCGGGCGGCATGCCTCGCCTGTGCTGCAAGTATTACTTTGTTTACAATTATTTTTGCTGATTTCGGATTTTCCTCCAGATAAAATGATAATGCCTCGCTAACAGCCTGATCAACAGAAAGGCTTACTTCGGAGTTTCCCAATTTTGTTTTTGTCTGACCTTCGAACTGTGGCTCGGCAACTTTTACCGAAATTACTGCAGTTAAACCTTCCCTGAAATCGTCGCCGCTAATATCGAATTTAAGTTTTGAAAGCATTCCCGACTGGTCGGCATAGTTTTTAAGTGTACGTGTTAAACCCCTGCGAAAACCGGTAAGGTGGGTTCCGCCTTCAATTGTATTTATGTTATTTACATACGAATGTACATTTTCGGAAAACGAAGTGTTATACTGCAACGCTATTTCAACTGGGATGTCATTTTTTTCGGTTGTGATGTGTATGATCTCAGGGGTAAGTTTCATCCTTGTATCGTCGAGGTATTCAACAAATTCTTTTAACCCTTGCTCTGAATAATAGTTGTCGGCTCTAAAGTTCCCATTTTCGTCAACTTCACGTTCATCGGTAATGGAAAGGTTTATGCCGGCATTCAAAAAAGCCAATTCACGCAAACGTGTGGCCAGTATTTCATATTTATAAACGTTAACTTGAAAAATAGAATCATCGGGTTTAAAGGTGATTATTGTTCCGGTTTTGTCTGATTCACCAATAAATTTTGCATCGTAAAGTGGTTTCCCTATAGAGTATTCTTGTACCCAAACTTTCCCCTCGCGGTGAATTTCTGCTTTGAGATGTGTTGAAAGCGCGTTTACACACGATACGCCAACACCGTGCAGCCCTCCGGATACTTTATATGAGTCTTTGTCGAATTTACCGCCGGCATGCAAAACGGTCATTACTATTTCGAGCGCCGATTTATTCTCTTTTGAATGTATTTCAGTAGGAATTCCTCTTCCGTTATCTTCTACTGTAATTGAATTGTCTTTGTGGATTATTACATCAATTTTATCGCAATAGCCGGCAAGAGCCTCGTCTATAGAGTTGTCAATTACTTCATAAACCAAGTGATGCAACCCTCTTTCATTAACATCGCCAATATACATTGCCGGGCGCTTTCTAACTGCTTCCAGTCCTTCCAGCACCTGAATGCTGTCTGCCGAATAATTTCCGTTTCCTCCGTTAGAAAGTTCGTTCTTTTCTTCTTCAACCATTCTTTAGTTTCTTAATTTTTTATTTATTAATGTTAAAATAAAATAGTTTCCATGTTAAAAAAAGAGTCGTATTTTTAAATGAAACTATTTGATTTTCAAATTTTTATCATTAAATGTTCAATGAATAAAAATTACCGCGCAAATATAATAAAAATGCCTTAAAGGAGGGGTGCTTTTTAAGATATGTTAACTTAACTTTTCAATAAAGTTATTAACCGGAAGATGACGATTAATAAACGATTTTTTTCCAAAAAGAAAGCCTTTTCGCTTTTGGTTAACGCAATTAATTGCAGGCAGAATAAAAAGCCTTTTCCTCGCTGCTCGATTATTTGCTCAAAAATTAATGCGTTGGTCTTGGTTGAAGTTTTCAGGCAACTATCCAATCTAAATTAAAACATCATTTGTCCGAAATAGTTATAATTTTGTCACAATATTTTTTTACAAATGACATGCCAATACCGGTTTATAATTTTTTGACGTAAATCAATGCATACAAATTTGAATCTTAAAATATTTGACATCATTTCTAAAGTAAGCGATGAAATGCAGCAAGAGTCGTTTGTTATTGGCGGTTACGTGCGTGATATTTTTTTAGACCGCCCGTCTCAGGATATTGATATAGTAACGTTGGGAAGTGGAATCGAACTTGCCGAGGCAGTTGCAAAAAATTTAAAATCAAAACCTGAAGTAATTGTTTTCAAAAATTTTGGCACTGCCATGCTAAAATATAAAGCTCTTGAAATTGAGTTTGTTGGCGCAAGGAAAGAGTCGTACCAAAGAAATTCAAGAAAACCGGTAGTAGAAAATGGCTCTCTCGAAGACGATCAAAACCGCCGCGATTTTACAATAAATGCCATGGCGCTTAGTTTAAATGCCGCGAATTTCGGACAACTTGTCGATCCGTTTGACGGAATGGAAGATCTCAAAAATAAAATTATCAGAACCCCGTTAAACCCGTCGATTACATTTTCTGATGATCCGCTGCGCATGATGCGTGCCATACGGTTTTCGACACAGCTTGGATTTGAAATTGAGGTAAAAACATTACGGGCAATAGCCGCCAATAAAGGACGCATTAAAATTGTATCGGCAGAAAGGATTATCGACGAGTTAAATAAAATTATTATGTCGCCAAAGCCTTCTTCAGGATTCCGGCTCCTCGAAGAAACAGGGCTTCTTGAAATTATCTTCCCCGAACTTTTTTATATGAAAGGAATCGAAACCATTAACGGCATACCGCATAAAGATAACTTTTATCATACACTGGAAGTTCTCGACCGCATATCGCTCAACACCGATAATCTTTGGCTACGGTGGTCGGCGCTTTTGCACGACATTGCGAAACCTGCAACAAAAAAATTTATTGAAGGACAGGGATGGACTTTTTATGCACACAATTACATAGGCATGAAAATGATACCTAAAATTTTCAGCCGCATGAAATTACCAATGAACGAGAAAATGAAATTTGTTCAGAAAATGGTACACCTGCACATGCGGCCAATTATTCTATCTGAAGAAGAAATTACCGACTCGGCTGTACGCAGGCTCCTGTTTGATGCCGGCGATGACATTGAGGATTTAATGATACTTTGCGAAGCTGATGTTACTTCAAAAAATCAGCTTAAAGTAAACCGCTATCTTGAGAATTTCAAGATTGTGAGGCAAAAACTAAAGGAAATTGAAGAAAAAGACGCTATCCGAAATTTCCAGCCGCCGGTTTCAGGCGAATTAATAATGAAAACATTTGATATGCAGCCATGCAGAGAAGTAGGGTTGATTAAAGAAGCAATTAAGGAAGCTATACTCGAAGGTGAAATAAGTAATAGTTTTGAAGATGCTTACTCGCTTATGATAGAAAAAGCAAAAGAATTTGGGTTGGAGAAAAAAGACTAAGCGTCTATTTATTCTTTTTTGCAATCCATTCGTAGGCTCCCAAATCAGGGCCTTCATCAGCAAAACGAGTGTTGCTCATTATGTCAAGCGGGATAATTTTGGCATACTCCAAACTTCCAATATTTCTTGCCGGCGACAGCGAATCCAGTGCATAGTTATATTTTTCATACGGATCGATAAATAAAGGATCGTAACTAATGCCCTTCAAAACTTTGTTATAATTGTTTTTATCGGAAGTATTGAACGTTTCGGGTACTTTTAAAATACAGTGGTCGAAAAAATAGTTGAACTCTTTTTCTGAATTTTCAGCAAGTTCGACCTCTGTAATATTATTGCCATACACTATGCAGTTTCCAAAAGTAGCTTTGGCCAAATCGTTTACATATATTTTGCTGTTTCCGCTTGCATTCGAAACTTTCAGTGCATTTGAGATTACAAGCGAAGCAGTTGAGCGTGCCTTTAGTGAATAATTACCCCAGTAATTAGCAATGGTTGTGTGGTGAAATTCATATTCGCCGCCCACAAGCAGGGCAACTGCATATAATCCGCAGTTAGCGATTACATCATTATGAGCGTAAATTTTTGACTTTAGAGCAAACAAACCGGCATAGGCCATATTCTCAATATGCGAATTTGTAATACTAACCTCTGCAAAACCCTCGTTTTCAATATTGCCAACCTGCAAGCCTATATTTGCATTTTTAATGGTTACAAAGTTGAAAATATTGTCGTGACTACCGGAAAACAGTACAATTCCATTCCATTGATCAGGAATGTTTTCATACGTGTTTTCAAGCCGGTCAGGTAAAAACGAAATTGGTTTTTCAAAGGTGCCGTTGGCAATAACAGTGCCTTTTACATACATTCCGGCATCTTTGTGAAAGTAAATTTTTGTTCCCGGTTCAATGGTTAACGTTGAGGTGCTGTCAACTTGCACATAATCATAAATCAGATATGGCTTCTCCGATGTCCACGTTGTGGTTTCAATGGTTTCACCTCTAATTAGTTTAAAATTTTGTCCGTAAGCAATGATACCCACATTTTGGATATTCGAATTCGTGATAAACTCAATGGAACTTTTCACAATCATTGGCAAATCCTGCCCGTTTGGATTAATAGTCGCTTCAACAAAAACAAGTATGCTGTCTTTAGCCGGAATTTCTACCCCGAAAATTTCGTTGCCTGAAGTTCCATTTACATTCAGCCTGAAATTTGAATTATTGGCATTCATCATGCGTATTCTCGAAATAAGAATATTTTCCTCGTAAGGGTTATGAACAGCAAAGTGCTTTATAGTGGAGCCAATTGATGTAAATATTGTATCGAAAGTCAGCGTGTCTTTCGAAAACTGCAGCATCACATCATGCGAAGTAGAATACTTCTCATCTTCGCATGAAACAAATAAGAAAGTAATTAATGCTACTGCTACTATATGAAGTAGATATTTCATCTATTTTCAAAAAGTTTTAATAACACGATTTTTTATCGTTTATTTTGCAAAGATAAAAAATCAATTCATATAAATTAAATGGTTCTAACTTAGTTAAGTAAATATTTTAGATTTCTGTTGTTGTAGAATGCAATATAGTCGAATTTTGCTTTCATAATATTTACTTCGAAATCAAAGAACACATAGAAACTGTCTGGAACGGGCAGACAAAAACTCCACACAATTATCAATATGAGAGTGATCATCGTAGTCTGCTATACATACAGAGTTACCTTAAAAGTCAAAAAATATCAACCGCAAAGAACACAAAGAATTTTTGTGAATAATGTAATGTCTTAAAAACAACACACTTCCTTTGTGAACCTTGCGGCAAAAAAGACTTTTGAAATAGCCTCATTAGTAATTGTTACTGATTTATAATTGAATACTAAAAAGAATTACTATCTGAAGTCCACCACAGTTTTCCCTTTTTCTTTGCTTAAACTAACTTCTTTCGATATTCCATCAACGGTTACCCTATATTTGCCAAAAAAAGCTCGAGTTGAGAAACTTCCGTTAGAGCCAGCAGTTCCCGATTCTTGAGTCCACCATTCATTAAACAAAAGGTTACGATATGCATAAGCAGCCGGTGTTGGTGTCCAGTCGCGTTTGTATAACGATGACGATAGAATCCAATTGTCTCCTTCCCAGAATCCCCACATCAGGATACCTTCCACAGCAGGGTGGGCAAAACATATTTTATAGAAATCTACTATTTCCTTTGCTTTTAATTCTTCCTGCTCAGGAGACATCGGATTTCCTTCGTTGAACGCCCTAATACCATATTTGGAACGCATACCCGGCATGTTAAATTCGGTAACTCGTATCGGTAAATTAAAAATTGCCAATGAATCAAGGGCTTTTTTTAGGTACTCCCGGTCGAATGTTTCAAGGTGGCTATGTCCCTGAACTCCTATTCCGGCAACAGGGAAACCATCTTTCAGGAGCTTCCTTATGTGGGCCATGTATTCAGGCAACCCAATTCCCAAAGGAGAATCCTCTATCAGAATATCATAATCATTAAGCCACAGTTTAGCATCAGGATCGCCATTAAGCGTCCATTGTACCATTTGCATTGTTATTTCCGGGCCGAGCCTGTCTTCGTAGTAGTTTCCGTGAATCATTTCATTATTAAGATCATACTCGGCAAACCGTCCCTTATATCGTTTTGCAACAGTTTCGGCCCTTTCTTTTACTCTTTGCCGTAATTCATCATCACTAATCTCTGTCATCCATTGCTGAATATATTGCGAACCGGTATTGGGAGATTGAAAAATTCCCCAAAACAAATTATGTCCGCGAAGAGGGATGTTATTTTGATCTGCCCAATTTAAAATGGAATCTACAACACTGTAATCTAACTGATCTTTCTGTGCTTCCATTGAATACCATTTTAAGGCATTTGCGGTTACGGCTGAATTAAAATTCTGGAGGAACATTTCTGTGTACTGTTTTAGATTTTCCCCTGACATCCTACCACCTAAACTGTTAGGTACTGCACATCCGAACCAAAATTCGTGACTCAACTGTTCAATAGTAACTTTTGCGCCCTTTTTTGCTTGAACTACAAGCTCACCTTTACGGATTTTCGAAATGGATTTATCTATATCGTCAACCCGGGCATTGTTACAACTGACTGCCAAACTCATAATGGCAATCATAACAAGAAAAAATACTTTATTCATTTGTGTATAATTTATTTTTTAGGACACTTCTATTAATTTTTATTTTTTTACAAAGAGCCGAAGCATCGTTAAAACTCATTGAAAAAGCGAATAAACAAGCGCATACGGGCGACTTGTTGGTTGTCACCCGTTATGCTGCCATTGTTCTTGATAATTTAATATCAAATAATTATAATTACCAACCCGGATTTTGTACAATATTCGGATTGATCTGAAGTTCTAACATAGGGAATGGGAACAATTCGTGTTTATTAGATTTGAATCCATAGGCCCTATTTGCATTATATCTATCACTGCCTTCCCAGTCAACGAATCCTTCATGCTCCGTTCTCCCATCTATGCCCATTAGGTCTCTGAAATACGGAATGCGTTCGTATTGGTTGGAAAGGACGGAAGCTGCATCTCCCCAACGAACAAGGTCAGGAAAACGAGTGCCTTCCATCCACATTTCAAACCGCTTTTCGTTCTTTATCTCATCAAGCGTCAATGATGTACTTATATGGTTCGAACCGGCACGTTGTTGAATTTTATTTAGCGCTGCCAAGGCCTCTGCCTGATATTGACCAGACATAACACTCGCTTCAGCAAAGAGAAAAAGCACTTCGGCATAACGCATGATAACGGTATTATTCAACGTTATATTGGAGGTAGGAAACTTATCTTTCATTAACGGTACTCTTTTCATCATAAAATAACCTTCATTTCCGAAGAGACCTGCACCAGCAGGATCCACTCCTCTTTTGGCGTCTTTCTTCTTAGCTTCCAAGGTCGGCGTTTCTGAATCGCTTGGCCATTCCAACTCATAAAGCAATTCATCGTAAGTATAGAACCATGCCTTACGGCGATATGAATCAAATCCGTCATTTGCAATAAGCGCTCTCGCAAACTCGCCTGATACCTGACCGCAACCCCAACCACTGTTATAGACGGCTGTCGGTATATTCACAAATCTATCCAAACGCCAGTGCCAGTGATCAATCATCTGACCTAAAGTTAATTGCCCCATAACAGTCCCGGATAACGATGTGTTTGGATAATTATTAAATTCGAATACTTTTTCGACACTTCCGTCTCCGTCAGCATGATTAAGGTTAAACATTTCAGTGCCCGGAACAAGGTCATACAAATTCTTATCAATTACGTTGGTTTTGAGGTTTGTCGCTGCATCGGCGTACCTACCTGCAAATACCTGAGCTTTACCCATAAAAGAATAAACGGCTTCCTTGCTTAATCGCACAGCACTATTTTTATCGGTCAAGTTTGGTTTCGAAGGAATATACCTTAACGCATCATCAAACTCGTTGATAACAAAATCCATGACCTCCTCAAACGGGGTATTGGCGGGGCGCGCGTCTCCACTCAATACTTCAGTAACCAATGGAGGGTTTCTCCACCCGATGGCAAGCATCATGTGACTCCATGCGCGCCAAACACGGGCCTCTGCAACATAACGGGCGATGTTTGCATTAGAATCATTCTGGTCGTAATTAGTGATTAATAAATTTGCTGCATAGATCATCGTATAAAATGAACGGTATGTAGAACGTACTACTTCATTATCCGTTGTATAACGAAATTCGTTGATTCCTTGAGCCCAGTCACTAGAACCAGGAGCGCTGCCTCCATGATACATATCGTCGCTGGGAAGATTATACATAAGAGTAACAGGCGAATAAGAAAAATTCTGAGGATTGACGCCACGGTTATACCTGTTGACCACTTCCTTATAGACTGCAACTATAGCAGCCTCCGCATGTTCTTCTGTTTTGTAATAGTCATCCACTGAAACCACACCTTTTTGCGGGATTTCCAACCAATCCTGGCTGCATGAAGAAACAAATAAAGATACTATTAGTAATAAAATTAATTTTTTCATATGTATATAATTTTATAAGTATTGAAAAATTTCATCTAATTCTTATTTTTTTATAATTAAAATGACACATTAACTCCAAACATAAACTTTTTAGAGGTAGGGTAAGAACCTTTATCTACGCCAATTCCGTTTCCGCTGTTTGCAGATGAAGTTTCTGGATCAAAGCCGGGGTATTTCGTAAAAGTGAAATAATCGTCGAGCGAGACATACAGCCTCAGATTACTAATGAACATTTTCTTTAAAAGTTGTCCAGGCAGAGTATAACCCAACTGTAACTGTTTGATTTTGAAGAAATCACCTTTGAAAACCTGAGCGCTGGATTTCCAAAATTGATCATCGTAACTTGTATTGATGCGAGGCATGCTTGCATTCGGATTTTGCGCTGTCCAACGATTATCATAGTAATAAGCTAATCCGTTGTTACGTGGACGGTCGTAGCGAAAAACGCAGGCGAGGATATCATTTCCCCCTACGCCTGTTCCGAAAATAATCATATCGAAATTCTTATAAGCTAAGTTGATAGTAAGGCCATAAGTATATTTCGGTATACCGGAGCCAACCTTTTGTTGATCATCCATATTAATTAAGCCATCATTATTAAGGTCATCAAACATCGGATCGCCTGGTTCATACATTATGCGAGAATTACCTGATGCGTCTGTAAAGTACACTGTTTCTTTGGCAACGCCTAAATATTTATATCCTCTGATATACCATAGAGGATAATCCTGTTCAAAATAGGTGCCGATGCTTTGTGCTTGGAACAGGGAACCTGATATACGGGTAACCGACGGATCAAGATAGGTAACCATATTTTTCAGGGTTGCGAATTTGGCATTTACAGAATAACGAAAATCGCCTATACGATCATTCCATCCTAAATCGAACTCTAAACCGCTATTGCTAACATTTCCTGCATTAATCATAGTGGAAGCTATACCTACTTCATAAACCGGATTTATATTTACCAAAAGGTCTTTGGTCTTTTTATTATAATAGTCAAATTCGAAACTCAACCGACTATTAAAGAAACGTGCGAGTAAACCTATATCTGTCTGCTCGGAGGTTTCCCACTTCAACTTATCGTTTACGAGGCCTGTAGGCAATGAACCATACGAAACAGCCGGACTACCAACACCCCATTGATAAATTGCGCTGTTTACTGAGACACTGGCATTATATTGATAGTTGTTCAAAACACTTATATTACCATTTTGTCCCCACGAAGCACGCACCATCAGGTGATTCATATTTATACTTTGAGCGAAGTCTTTTGCGAATGCTTCGTTCGAAATTGTCCATCCTGCCGATACAGAGGGGAAATAACCCCAACGGCTCTTAGGAGAAAGTTTCGATGAATCGAATGCATCGGCGCGAAAGTTGGCCTGTAGATTATAACGGCTGTCGTAGTTCCAAGAGAGACGCCCATAATAAGCCATATTAACGGCTTCGCTATTGGTTTCTGAGACAGTTTTTGCAACATCCGATCTCAGATAATTTAGATACCTGAAGTTCTCTTCATAAGAGGTGAGAATATCCGTTCCGCTTGCACTAGCACGAACTCCAAATGATCTGTTCCTTACAAACGACATACCTGCCATACCACCAATATCACTTTTACCTATACGTTTTGAATAGTTTAGAAAGTTTTCCCATTGATAATAATAACTGTTTGTTGATTCACGACTTATACTATAATTATTATCCATAGCCATTGAATTTGCATAGTATGGAGGGGTATAATTCTGTGTGAATCCTTGAGCTAAGCGATAGCCAAAACGTGATGTGTAAACTAAATCTTTAATCGGGTTAAAGTTTAAGTAAAGTGTGCCACGTACGTTGACACCTTCGCTCTTGTTGTTTTTTTGCCTGTCTCGCATTATCAACGGATTGCCCGAATCGTTCTCTGCATATTTTGAAACAGCATAGTACTTGCCGTTGTCCGGATCTTTAAGTACATTCCTGCCTGCTTCAATCGCAGTTTTCTGGTGTTCGGGAAGGTCGTCATAACTATCGTAGTAAACTGGTGTAAGCGGATCCGCAATAATCGTACCCATGATTACGGAACCATATTCAGTCTGTTGTGAAGGGCTTTGCCTCTCCCATTTGTCAAGGGAGGTATTAGAACCAACCGTCAGCCAATCTTTTACTTTGTATTCGGCGTTAATCTGCGAGGTAAGACGTTTGTAATAATCGTAAGGACCTTTCACCATACCTTGATCATCCAAATGATTGAGTGAAATAAAGACATTACTGCGATCGTTGGCTCCCATAAAACCTATTGTGTGGCGATTTGTCAGACTGGTTTCGAATACCTCTTTCGCCCAGTTTGTGTTAGTACCTTTATATCCGTATTGCTCGAGTACTTGATCGGATATACGTCCAGCTTCCTTTTGAAACCCAATATATTTTTCGGCATTCATTACTTCAGCAACTTTCCCAAGCGAGTTAGTTGTCATTTGATATTCGTAAAAAATCCTGCCGCTACCTTGTGCCGCCCGCTTTGTGGCAATAAGTATAACTCCGTTACCGGCCTGCGCGCCATAGATAGCAGCCGATGCAGCATCCTTGAGGATTTCAACTGACTCAATGTTGTTCGGATCCAAATACTGAATATCGTTAACGATTAGTCCGTCTACAATATAAAGCGGAGACGACCCGCTTGAACTATTCGACGAATAACCGCGGACACGAATTTCGGTAGAGGCGCCAGGCGCTGCATTTGTATTCATAACCTGAACACCTGATACTTTTCCCTGAAGCGCCTGTGCAGCGTTGGTAACCGTACGACTTGCCATATCAGTAGCTCTAACTGATGCAATAGAACCGGTAACATTGCTTCTTCGCTGTACGCCATAACCAATGGCCACAACTTCGTCAAGGCCAATAGCATCCTGTTCCAGCGAAAGGTTGATAGTTGTTCTTCCTGATACTGCTACCGTTTGGGTTGTCATCCCTATAAACGAAATCTGCAAAGTACCGTTCGATGGAACGTTCTGAAGTGTGTAATTTCCGTCAATGTTCGTCACAGTTCCCTGTGTTGTACCTACAATCTGAATTGTAGCCCCCGGAAGTCCCTGACCGTTTGAATCTGTAATCTTACCTGAAACTGAAACCTGCTGTGCAAAAGCTACCATAGCAGAAAAAAGCACCATGAAGGCCGTAAGTTTCAAGGTAATCAACATTTTAAAGATACTGTGATGCGATAGCCCACAGCATTTACCC
>Ga0082212_10002908_pt1 | contig 24579 bp, 25 predicted proteins | sample TergutNt197P3_FD_71548 | JGI IMG/M metagenome (GOLD analysis project Ga0082212, IMG submission 71548) | Neocapritermes taracua P3 segment gut microbial communities from Petit-Saut dam, French Guiana - Nt197 P3 | ecosystem: Host-associated > Arthropoda: Insects > Digestive system > Gut ... | reverse complement strand
TGGTATCTTCTCATCGAATAATCCCGGACAGGCAGGTGCAGTGGCAACTTCGCCGACAGTATATGCTAATCAGCATTTAACTTTTCGAGCATCTGATATTGTCCCCACCGCCGCCGAAAACCGCCCCATCAACTTCCCTGTGTGCTGGGTCATCAAGGCATGGGATGAGGCAACCGGGACGGGCGAACTGGACGTGCAGGCATTGGTCAATGAATGGATCAGTTTATCAGGGGAAAAAGCCAATACTACAGATGTTCCTGCACTTGCAAGTAATGCAGGAATGCCAAGTGGTCGATATATTGATTTTGTGTTACCGGCTTCGGAAGGAACATACACCGCTCCAGAGGCCGGATGGGTGTATGTATCAAAATCCGTTTCCGACATTAGTCAGCATTTCTACATGCTCATTCCCAACAAAGATGGCAATGTTCTAATCGCTACTGGAGGCATGATAGCTGTAGCTGCTACTGGTCAGGGAATTGTATGCTATCTCCCAGTAAAACAAGGGGATACCATTAAGTTTCGTTACAGTGCAAGTGGTCAGACTAACCACTGTCGATTCATCTACGCAAATGGAGTGCCAGCATGACAAATGAAAAAACAACACTGAACCCCAACGGCCAAATCGTTTATGTGCTGACAGATGCGGACGGAAAAATTACTGAACTCTGCAATTTCCGGCGCACACCTGAGCATGTCGAATCGACAGATAACTATATCTATGTGGACGGGCAAATTTACAACATAAACGATGCGCCCGAACCCGCACCCCCAACGCCGGAGCAAATCCAGGCGCGGCTAACAGATGCCGTGCAACATCACCTTGACGCCAAAGCCAAAGAACGCAACTACGACGGTATCCTATCGGCCTGCTCCTATGCCGCCAGCACCAACCCGCAATTTGTAGCAGAAGCACAGGCGTGCGTGACATGGCGTGATGCCGTCTGGGCAGCCTGCTATCGCCTGCTGGCCGAAGTCATAGCAGACGTGCGTCCCATCCCTTCGGCTGAAGAACTCATCGCGCTCCTGCCGACAATGGAGTGGCCACATGATTAAGCAAATACTCATTGCCATTGACCAGCTATTCAACGCCCTCTTAGGTGGCTGGGCTGACGAAACCCTATCCTGCCGCGCATGGCGGCAGCATGAAAAGAAAAAGCGGTGGAAGATCATGCGCGCCATCATCGACGGCCTATTCTTCTGGGAAAAGGATCATTGCAAACAAGCCTATGAATCCGAAATAGCCCGCAGCCATCTGCCACCCGTATTCAGGAGAACGGAATGAATGAACTCACCCCATACCTGCTCCAGGCCATCGGCGCGCTTTTGGCGCTCTTAACCATGATCCTCGCCTGGTTCGGCAACCGCATCCAAATGCAACTCGATGAAATCAAGCAGGCGCTCATCACCTCGGAACGCGCCATGCGTGAAGACATCACCCTGCTTGACATGCGCATGACACGGCTCGAAACCCATTGCGCGCTAGTGCATCTACCACAGAAAGGAACAGCATGAACGGTCTCTCGCAACGCAACCGCACTCTGGGGGAACTCGTAACCGAGCTCAAATCCCGGCTCGGCTTTGTCTCCCAGGGGCCAGCCTCCAACAACAACAATCCGATCCTCATCTCCTTCCTCCAGGAAGCGCACGAGGTCATGTACAACCAGCTCAATCCCGTCATGATGCGCAAAAAAACCGTCATTACGCTGGAAAGAGGCTCCTACCTCTACGACTGGCACAACGACATCGAAGATGAAGACATTGATCCCAAGCTCGTCCAATCCCTCTGGATAGTCAACGGGCAGGAACGCTATCCGCTGGTGCAAGGCATCAGCGAAATCCAGCGGGGCGACATGAACCGCAGCCAGCCCACGCGGTATGAAACGCTCGACGGACAAATCGAACTCTGGCCCATTCCGGAAAAATCCTACGGACTGCTGGTTGAATACGTCACTTCGCAGCCGCGTTTCTCACAACCCTCAGACCGGCCCGGCATATCGGACAGGCTCGTATTCCTCTACGCGCTATCGCTTGCCAAATCCCACTACCGCCATCCTGACTCGCAAGTAGCCGTATCCGCATGCACCAACCTATTGCGGCTCGAAAAAATCCGCCAGCACCAAAACCGGCGCTACTTCATCAACCGGCGGCATCACCCGGATCAACGCCATGTCAGCGGCGCGGACGGCATCTACCACACTGCGCAAGGAGACTAACCATGCCGGCCATCACCTTCGACAAATTCGAACTCGGCATGGATCACCGCAAAGCCGCATCGGTATCCGACGCCAACCGCCTAAGGGAAATGAAAAACGCCTACGTCACGACCGGCCTTGCCACCTCCAAGCGGCCCGGCCTCGTCAAAATTGCCACGCTCGAATCCGGAACCAAAGGGCTTGTTGCCGCGCTCGGAAAACTGCACACCTTCTACGGCAGCGCGTTCGGGAAGCTCCAGCATGCCGACAACCGGTTCCAGGCCAACCAACTCACCTGCCAAAACAACAATCCCGATACCGTCACCGACATCCACTATGCCGATGTCTACAACGGATACCTCTACGTCGTTGCCCAGCATGGCCAAATCACGCGGCATCACTACCTGCAACCGGGAACCCTCACGCAAATCACGGATCAAAACTGCCCGCACACGCCGGCTGTACTCAAGCTCGCATCCAAAGTATTCGCCGTCTCGCCGGACGGATCAACCGTGCGTTTCACCAAAACAGGCGACCCGACCAACTGGTCTCAAACCAATGACGCGGGCTTTCTGCCGACCGGGCTCAATGCGCGGGGAGACCGCGCCGCCAATGCGCTCGGCATCTATGCCAACAGGCTCGTCGTCTTAAGCCGCGACGGCGCGCAAGTCTGGATAGCCGACCCTGATCCCAACGTCATGCGGCTCGACGAAATAGTCGAAAACGTCGGCACATCCTATCCCCAATCGCTCGCAACCGTCTCAGGCGACCTCTACTTTCTATCGGACTTCGGCTTTCGCTCCATCACCATGCGCCAGCTCATGAGCAAACTCTCCGACTTGGACATCGGCTCGCCCATTGACACGCTTGTGCGCCCCGTACTCAAAAACATAACAGGCAGACCGCGTGCCGTCTACTTCTACGGAACCGGACAATACCTCTGCGCCATCGGCAGCGAAATCTTCGTCTACTCGGTATCCAAAAGCTCCGGCATCGCCGCCTGGAGCCATTATGAAATGCCGTTCAACGTCGACGCCATCACCGAACTCGACGGGATACTCTATCTCAGAAGCGGCAATGACGTCTACCAGCTCTCTGACGAACATCACACCGACAATGGGCAGGAATACGAAGTCACCGTGCAAATGGCCTACATGGATTTCAGATCAGCCGGCATGTTAAAGCGCGTCTATGCCGTTGACCTCGTCATGGAAGGCGAATGCCACTTCTCCATCGGCTATGACGTCAGAGACCCTGACGCTTTCACCGAAGAAGTCCGGATCATCGGCAATACCCGGCCAGGCGGGCTCATCCCCATTAACGCCTGCGGAACCGAATTTTCCCCGCGTTTTCGCAACAAGGACGGCAAACCGTTCCAGCTCAACGCGCTCACCATCTACTACGAAATACACGGGCCGCTATGAACATGCAAGTCGAATTCCTCACCAAAAGCAGCGACATCATCCGGGAATGGGATGCGCTTTCCCCGCTCTTTCAATCCGTCATCTCGCGGGCCGCGCACGGCGAATTCACGGTGGACGATCTCCATGCGCTCGCCATCGGGGGAAAAATCCAAGTCGGGCTTGTCCGCCAGGCCGGCAGCATCATCTTAGCCCTGGCCTTTGAATTTAAATCATACCCGCAAAAGCTCGCCATCAACTTTCTCGCCATCGGCGGCAAAAAACTCGACAGCGTCATCGCCCGCTTTTCGGAAACATTCCAAAAATGGGCGCAGGACGCCGGCGTGGACTGGATCGAAGCCTTTTGCAGTCCGGCCATGGCACGTATCCTTGCCCGTTACCAATACATCACCACTTACCAGCTTGTCAGGCTGGATCTGAAACCGAAAGGAGAAGCACCATGATATTCAGCAAACACAACGGCTACGGCCCGGATGGCCTGCGCACCTGCCACAAAGGCGGCGGCTCAGGCTCATTTGAAAAAATGGAACAAGAACGCCAGGAACGCATCCTGGCGGCGGTTGACGTCATCAATTCCATATTCGGCCAGGCCAACAGAAACGACCTCTACGAAGACCAAAAAAGATCCATATTTGACCTCAACACCCGTGAAGTCGAACGCCAATATGACAACGCCGAGCGCACCAACCGCTTTGGCCTTGCCAGAAACGGCCTATTAGGCGGCTCAGTCGACATCGACTCCAACGCTGAACTCCAGCGCAAAAACAACGAAGGCCTCATGCAAGCCGTCGGCCTTGCCGACTCTGCTGCAGCCAACCTCAAGATGCAGGACGAAAAAAACAAGCAATCGCTCATCTCGATGGCCCAATCCGACATCGGCTCAAGCACAGCGCAAAGCCTCGCGCAGCAAAGCCTCTCCAACGCTGCGGACGGCGCCTATGCTGACAGGACAACCGCCAGTATCGGCAACCTCTTTGACGACATGGGACAAGCCTACCTCAGCTCCAAATACTACGGGCAAGGCAGCGGGGCTGACAGTACAAACAGCTTAAACCTCGGCAGTTCGGGCAGCCGCCAATCCGGTGGCTATCAGGGAACGTATTACAGAGATGTTTAACCCTTAAGGAGGAAAAACAATGGTTCCATTAGCAGTATCCATCGCAATCATGGTGGCTGGCGCGGCCTTGCAGGCCAAAGCCGCATCGGATGCCGCTTCCCGCCAGCGGCGGGCAACGGAAGAATCCATGCGCCGCCAGACTGAATACCAGCGCCAGGCCGAAGAGCGAGCCCTAAAGCAAGCCGAAGAATTTCAGATGGAAGACCGCAAAGACAAGCAGGAAGAACTGGCAGACAACATCGCCCAGGAATTTTACCAGCCGGTAGCTGTCGCCCAGGACGCCAACAACATCCGCTCGACAACTGCGGGAGCGGTCTCATCGGACTACCTTGCCGCCAAAGCCAATTCCAATGCCAACCAGCAAAAAATGGCCCAGGAACTCGCCGGGCTGTTCGGCCAGCAGCGCAGCGCCACCCGCCTGCGCCAGAACGAAGCCATCGGCATGGCCGATGCCGCCAGTGACATCGGGCGTCTCGGCAACTTTGCTTCCGGCCAGTATGGCGTCGACAAGATCAAAATCGACCAGGCGGGGCAGCCGGATGCCGGGTTGAACTTTTTAGGCAGCGTCGGCAGTGCAGTTGGTTCGGGATTGTTGGCAGGTGCTTCGAAAGGAGGTGGAGGCGGAGGCGGTACTACGCCGAACCCGGTTCCAGTGAAATGAACCTTTTCACCTCTTAAAAATGAGCCGTCTGCAAAATTTTGAATAACATACAGGATATGCGGTTTTGGCTGCATATCCTGCATTTTTTATGCATTTGGTCTAATCGCCTTTCAAACCACTCGCTAAAACAATAAATCGGGCGGAAAATACCAATTCATCTTGTTTATTCGTTGTTTTGATCACATTGCCACATGCGCTGTTTCCCGTCCTGAAAAAAGAAAAGCCGCGTTTGGCTAAAGCACAAATGTCAATGTTTTGCCGCGCCGCAATACTTTTAAAGTTACTTTGCGGGCGTTGTTGGGAACAGCCTTAAATAATGCTTTAGCATGCGATCCATTTTTTACAGGAATCCCGTCAATTTCAATAATGAGATCACCTCGTAGCACGTTTGCATTAAACGCAGGCGAATCTTCTAACACCACCCCAACAACCGCGCCGGTATTTCTTTCGTATTCCCGGGTTTCCCGGGATGTCAGGTCGCGAACAAGAACGCCTATCCGGGATTTTTTTGTTGATTTGACAAAATAAGCAGCGTCCTGGAGATAGCGGGTTACAGTGTAGGAATACGGTATGTAATTCGTGCCGGTTGTGGTACTGGTTCCGGAATAGCGGTATCCGTCAACGCTTCCGGAATGATTGGTGGTCTCAATGGTGGGTACGGCAATGGCTGAGGCATGGGTTTGCGTGCTTAAATGTTTTTCCTGCAGGAGGATATGGGTTGCGCCAATGTCTTTTGCCTGTTGAATTAAATCCGCTCTATTTCCTAATGGTCCGTTAAAAGAGGAGTATCCTAATCCTACATAAGATTTTGATTGCGCAACAAGGGTGTTTTCGTCAATGTCATCAGTCTTGATAACAACCGGTTCTTCCCCTTTTTTCAGGAGAACCAGATGCGACGGGGAATACGGGTAGGAAACCGTGTGGAAAAATTCCTTATAAGGGTTTGTGGCAAGACAGCCGGATAAAAAGAAGCTGCAAAAAAGGATCAGGAGTCGTTTCATGGGAATCTTTCAGGGATGAAGATATTGACGCATGAGGAGAAAATTCTCCAGAGCAGCCTAAAGGATTTTAACAGAAGCGAGAATTGGTTTTCAAACAGGATGTGCTTGCTGACTCATTTCGCCTCACGGCATTCTTTTCCCGCCTGCTGTGTTACGCTGTGCCGAACCCGGCTTCCGAAGATTGAACCTTTTCACCTCTTAAAAGCATGCCGGATATGCGGTTTTGGCTGTATATCCGGCATTTTTTATGCATTTGGTCTAATCGCCTTTCAAAACATTCGCTAAAACAGTAAATCGGGCGGGAAATGCCAATTCATCTTGTTTATTCGTTGTTTTAATCACATTGCCGCTCACGCTGTTTTTCGTCCTGAAAAAAATCCTTTCCCCCAATTCAGACTGTTTTCAAATTTGGTTCAATAACCAGTTAATGGATGTGCTTTTTCTTGTATACTTCAAAAGATTTTGTTGGTTTAAAGCAAATAATATTAATCTCTAAAAATTTTACCTTTAAGCAGGGAGAAACAGATGAAAAGGGCTGTGATTGTTTTATGCGGGATGTTGGTATTGGCGGGATGTTCGACGCAAGTCGTTGTAACCGGAACAGCTTACCCTCCGGTTGACCCGAAAAAGGTACAAGTCCTATATGAAGGTGAGCCGATTTGCGATTTTGAACAAACAGGGATGATCCAGACAAAAGAAATGTTTGGTGCCGAGGCTGTTGTAAATGAGCTTCGCGAAAAGGCAGCTTCGATAGGAGCTGATTACCTCTATGTCAGAAAGGTTTCCTGTCATGCTTTTAACGAATGTGAGGCGAGTGGCGTAACATACAAGTGTTTGCCTGAAGACGCGCCAAAACAAACCAGAAGAACGCCTGAAAACGAAAAGAAAGATAAACGCACTCCAAGCCGGTACTAAACCGCTTTATTTGGCTGTAGGAGTGTGAAGCAGTCGCAAACCGGCATCCAATAAACCTGGAAAAAGCGTGCATCAGCAATAGCGATTTCAAAAATACAAGGATGCCGGAGCGCTTTATCAGGTCTGTTTCCCCAATAGGTTGGGGGATCAACCACAATTTTTGCCGATCCCCCAATCCCGCCTGACTTAAGAAATCTTCGTTTTCTTTACATTAGAAAAACCTAATAAAAATATTGGAAGCTATTGGAATTTCTCTAATATCTCAGATCCATATTCCTCAAAACCCGCTTGTCAATATGCGCTTGATATCTGTAACCCTTTTGGTTACGATTTGCAAATGATAAAAACATTCGCGCACAAAGGGTTGGAAAAGCTGTTCGAGACAGGTTCTGTTTCCGGCGTTCAACCTTCCCACGTCAAGAGGCTTAGGCTTATTCTGGCTATGCTTGACGAAGCGATTGTTGTTGAGGATATGGACGCTCCCGGCCTTCGGCTGCATCCGCTCAAGGGGAACATGAAAGGTTTGGGGCAGTGACGGTACAGGCGAATTGGCGGGTAACGTTCCGTTTTATTGATGGGGATGCCCATGTTGTGGGCTATCAGGATTACCATTAAAGGAGAATGAGTTATGGGAAAAATGTATAACCCGCCACATCCTGGAGAGATTTTACGTGAGTTTTGGCTCACGCCTCTTGGATTGTCGATTACGCAAACGGCTGCAATTCTTGGCGTTTCCAGGAAAACGCTTTCCGAAGTGGTTAATGGCCGCTCTTCTGTCACGCCCGAAATGGCTTTACGCCTTGAATTGGCGTTTGGAAAACGCGCAGATAGCTGGCTTGGGCATCAGATTGCGTATGACCTGTGGAAGCTGGAACCAAAGCGAGCCTCTCTTTCCGTGCGGCGTGTTGCTACGGAATGAATTTTGAAAACGGCTATGTTTCATAATATAAATTTTTTTCCCCTTCTTTTATTGATGGCATGGAAAACATAAAAACAGGCAAAACGACTACAACAGTTTTAACGAGTGTGAGGCGAGTGGCGTAACATACAAGTGCTTGCCTGAAGACGCGCCAAAACAAACCAGAAGAATGCCTGAAAACGAAAAGAAAGATAAACGCACCCCAAGCCGGTACTAAAACCGCTTTATTTGGCTGTAGGAGTGTGAAGCAGTCGCAAACCGGCATCCAATAAACCTGGAAAAAGCGCGCATCAGCAATGCCGATTTCAGAAATACAAGGATGCTGGTAAGCCTGTCTCCCCTATAACAAAGAAGGAGATGCCCCGGATTTTTCCGTTTTCCACAACGCCTTCACATTTTCCCTGTCCCTACCCATTTCCTTACAGATTCATGCCGCCTGCCGTTTGGGCGCGTCAGTGACAACACGCACAGTAAAACGGGAAAGCCGCTGTGTGGGGTTTCTTTTCCCCAATCCTGCCCAACTTGGATTGCAAATTCTTAGGCAAATCCCATTCATTTTTCTGTCAGTATGTAGCTCGTGCTGCGCCCTTTCCCTTCCTCCTGCAAGAGGCCGTATTCCTGCAACTGCCGGATATCGCGAAGTGCCGTGTCATGCGAACACTTGACGAGTTTGGCGTATTTGCTGCTCGTCAATTTGCCTGCGAAATGGTCCATTAAGCGGTTGAGAATCACCCGCTGACGGTCATTGAGGGAACATTGATTCGCTTGTTGCCAGACACGCGCCTTTCGCATCACCCTCGCAAGGGTTTTATCCGCGCCATCAATGGCACGCTCCAGACACCCCAAAAACCAGTTCAGCCAGTCCGTAATGTCTGAATCCCCCTTCTGGCTTCGCTCGAGGATGGTGTAGTAATCCTTCCGATCCCGTTCAATGGAGGCCGACATGCTGTAAAAGCGTTCCGGGCAATTATCAGCTTGGGCCAGCGCGCAATCCGCAATGGCACGGGCAATCCGTCCGTTACCGTCTTCAAAAGGGTGGATGGTGACAAACCAGAAGTGCGCAATGGCAGCCTTAATGACCGGGTCGATCTGCTGCGGCGTATTGAACCATTGCAGAAAATGGCGCATTTCCTGTTCCAGCTTTTCAGCCGGCGGTGCTTCAAAATGCACGCTTTCACGTCCGATGGCGCCGGAAACCACCTGCATGGGGCCGGCATCGGCTGTACGCCATCCGCCAACGGTGATTTTCCGCATCCCACTGTAGCCGGTCGGGAACAAGGCGGCATGCCATCCGAAAAGACGCTCTGCCGTCAGAGGTTTGGCATAATTCCGGGTAGCGTCCAGAACCATTTCCACAATGCCGTCAACATGCCGGTTCACAGGCACGACACCAGCCACAGGCACCCCTAAACGCTTTGCCAGTGATGAGCGCACCTGCTCCATATCCAGCTTTTCGCCCTCAATGGCACTGGATTTGACCACATCGAGTGTGAGTGTTTCCAGGGCGGCTTCTGCCCTTACGGGAAAGCCGAGCATCGCCATTTTTCCCAACAGCATACCCTGCTTGTGCCGAATGGCGGCAAGCGGCGCCGCAAGCCGATCCATTGACCAGCGAAAAGCAGTCCATTCGTCTCTTTGGTGGATATAGCGCATCATTTTTCGGCTCCTTGCGGTAATTATACACCATAATCTACGCATAGTTTGCGTAGATTATGGCTTTCAATCTTCGCCATTCCTGCGGATGCAAGCTGTATTTTGCCTTGTACCGCAAGACTCGTCCTTAAGAACACACCGGCCTTGTTCTAAAGGCAGAAATTACTGCGCCGCGCATTTTTTCCAGTTTCGCTTGTTTTTCGAGTATGATGTAAAAAAATAAAAGCGGCGTGATCCATCGCCACTGATCCCTTGACTTTCCCTGAACACGGCATGCGGCATCAAAAACGTGCTTTGACACCATCGGCAGGCAGGCCACTGGCATCGCCGCGCCTTTTCATGGCGCTGGTTCTGTTGTCATGCGTACCAATGGCGCTGGCGCAAGGCTACGCCTCCCGCCCGTACAGCAAAAAACCGCATACCGAACTCTCCAGCAAAAGCAGAAAAGGCATCGAACGCATCATAGGAGGCGAGAGCGCCCCAATAAGCGGCGAAACCGCCAGGGGCAACCAGGCCGTCAGCCAGGCCAAAGCCGATACCGAACGCCATCGGCTGGAGCAGGAACGCGCCCTCTCTCACAAGCTCAATGACCCCGACAGCATGGACGACACGCCGCCACACATGCGCCGCGCCATGCAAGCGTATCTCCAGACAGGCGACCGCAACATCAAGCGTTTTGCCGAAGCGGTATCCGAATTTCAATTACAGGAATTCAGGGCGCGGGCGCTTCTCCACATCGACGATCCCGAAAAATTCAATCGCCACATGGCCGTCATCTCCGGCAAGCCGTTCTCGCCTTACGCCAGCATCAGCGACAGCGGCTATGTCGTCAACAAAAGCACCGGCGAAATCAGCATCGGCAATCCGCGCGCTGCCGATATACATGATAAAAAAACCAAAGCCGACACCGCCAGGAAAAATGCCGGTGCCGCCAGCCAATATGCCCGCACCAAAGAACGGGAAAATCGGGCGGCATCCCAAGCGGCTGCAAAAAACAAAGCCGCCGCTTCACCCGGCTTAACAGAAGGGGAATACCAGGCAGCCAGGGCCAGGGCGATTGAATTGGGACGGCCTAATCTGGCCCGCGAACTGGATGACTTTGCGCGCCAAAAGGGGTACAAAATCCCTTAAACGGGCCTTTGGCGCGGGAAAACAACCGGCCCCCTTCCCAGGAAAAGGCCATCAAAAACAGCGACATGCACCGCATCGGCATCCCACGAAATAAACGGGATTTGCGCGTTTTTTCGGGCTTTAGGACAGATGCGCAAAGCCGGGATTCATGGTTTAATAAGCACGTCGTTCCTGCAAGGGCCATCATGCACAGCAAAATCACTTCCTTCGTCGTCTGCACCTTTCTCGTCCTGGCGGGCCTGCCGCTCGCCATGCCTCAAGCGTGGGCACAGGCACAGCCTCAGACACCGCCCCAAACGCAAGCCAATGCAGCCGAAACGCCGGCTGCCACCAATGCCTTGTCCCAAGCCAACCCTAACGAAACCACGCTTTCCAATGGCGTCAAAATGGAAATCCTCAGGGCAGGGGATGGCCCCAAGCCTGAACCCAACGCCATTGTCCATATTCAATACATCGGGCATCTCGAAGACGGGACCGAATTTGCCCGTTCCTATTCCAGCCGCCAGCCCGCCATCTACAAGCTCTCCGATGTCATCGGCTGCTGGCAGACCGGCATCCCTGAAATGCAGGTCGGCAGCAAAGTCAAATTCACCTGTCCGCCAGGCTCAGCCAACGGCAAGCGGCCCGTTGACTTCATCTGGGGCAACACCACCCTTTACTTCGTTATCGAACTCATCGCCATTGTCGGATAAGCTGCCGTTGCCCACTCGCAGAATATAAAATCGTGGTCAACCAAACAGCGATTTCATGCGTTAAATCAAAGCGTAGCGTGTAAAAGAGGGTATAGTTTTCCTGTAAGCTCTTGATAACGATGTCTCCTTTTTCTGCTCTTAATAACCGCGTATATTCCATACGCGGTTTTTTTATGTTTTTTCGGTAAATGGATTTTCATTTTCGCCATTGCCGGTTCCCAAAAAGACAGTCCCCAAGCCTTATTTTTTCATTTCATCCCGAAAAATAGCGGTCTCTTCACGCCTCTTTGGCAAAAAGCCCCAAAAACGGATTGTTGCACGGGTCGAAAAAATTCTTTTAAAACAATCAATTGCCTCTCTTTCTGACAAACTTTGGACAAATGTTCTAAAGGGGTTGTCAGCACCTGTATAACGTAGTAGTGACAGCCACAACCAGAAAGAGAATATCGTGAAAAAAACATTCAAAGACCAGCCGGAGTCCAACCCTCTGGCAAAAAAATGGGCAGAAAGAGTCGCCAATGCCAGGCGGCATTGGGATCGTTTTCACCGCCGCGTCCGGCACAACCGCCAGATCGTCTCCGGCTTTGACTGGACGCGCGATCCGACCAACAGCGAATTCTATCTGCATCGGGCCAACCTCATCCACAGCAGCATCGCCTCCATCCTGCCAAGCATCTATGCGCGCAATCCGGAAATTTCAGTCATACCGCAATACGCAGGGCGCGAACTCAAGCTCTTATGCAAAACCATCCAAAACGTCACCAACCGCCAGCTCACGGACGCCAGGCTTAAGCAGCGGGCCAAATCCACCGTGCGCGCGGCGCTCACCTGTTCGTTTGGCGTATTAAAAGTCATGTACCAGCGCGAAATGGGAAAAGACCCGCTTATTTCAGCGCGCATCGATGATGCGCAGGACAACCTCGCGCGCGTTCAAGCCCTCACAATGGAACTCAACGATGAAAACGGGCGCGGCGAACAGGAACGGCTCGAAGCCGAACTCAAGGAAACGCTGGCCGCGTTGCAGGAAAAAGCCGAAGTCGTCAAGGCGGAAGGCATCGTCATTGACCGCATCCTCACGGAACATTTCCTCATTGACCCCAGCATTGCCGAATTTTGGGACTATGAGCAGGCCGACTGGATGATCCAGATCGTGCCGATGAAAAAATCGCTTGCGGAAGGGCTATACGGCTACCGTCTCGACAAAGCCACCACCTACCACGACAGTTTTGAAAAAAGCGACAGCAGCCGCCTCTTTTCCGGCACCACGACGGTATCGGACGACGCCCAGATTTGCATCCTTGAAATCTGGGACAAACAAACCCAGCGTGTCTACACGATGGCCGAAGGCTGTGACTACTGGCTTAGGGAACCCTACTCGCCGCCCCACACCGGCGCGAGATGGTATCCCTTCTTCCTTTTACCTTTCCAGACGATAGACGGGCAATTCATCGGCCCTTCTATGGTCGATCTCACGGAGCGTTTGCAGGAAGAGCACAACGTCACGCGCAACCGCTACAACGAGCACCGCGAACTCATCAAACCGGGCTACATCGCCGGCGCGGACATCAGCGAACGGACACTCAGGCGTTTCTCCGATGCCGAACTGGGCGAAATCACCCTCATCGACTCCGAAGGCTTGCCTCTGCAACAAGCCATCATGCCCAAAACGCATCCGCCCATTGACCCGATGGTTTATGACACTTCGCCTGTCAGGGCGGACTGGGAACAGGTCACGGGATTACAGGATGCTGTGCGCGCCTCCATCACCATCCCAAAAACCGCCACCGAAGCCAGCATCATGCAGCAATCGTTCTCCTCGCGCATCGCTGAATTTCGGGATCAGGTCGAAGATTTCCTCCAGCTCATCGCGGAATACACGGCTCAAATACTCATACAGGAACTCTCTGCCGAACAAGTCGAAAAAATCATGGGGCCGCACAAAACCGGGCCATTGCCCAACGTCACCGACCCGATGACCGGCGAGCCGGTCATGGGCGTCATCGAATACAGCTATGACTGGCCCAGCCTCTCCAAGAAAGACATCTTCCAGTATGTCGAACTCCAGATCAAGGCCGGCAGCACCGGTTCGCCGGACAGTCTCGACAAGCAGGAAGCCTGGCTTCGATTGCTGCCGGTTATCCAGCCGCTCATCCAGCAAATCATGCAATTCCAGATGCAGGGCATCGAAGTCGCGCCCCTCATCGTGCTGCTCAAGGAAAGCATTGCCCGTTTCGACGACAAAATCGACATCGACAGCCTGGTTCCCGATCTCAAACCGCCCCAGACCGGCATGGAAAACGCGGGCGGCGGCGAAGGCGGCAACGTGCCCGCGCCGGGACAAGGCATGCTTGACGCACTCATGGGCCAGGCGGGCGGGCAGGCAGAAGAATCAGACGGCGCGCCTGAAGAAGGTTATCAGGATATGCCGGAGGAAGTCCGCCAGGCCATCGCCGAAGTAACCGGCCAGGAAGGAATCTATCCCGATCCCCAACCGGCAGGCGGCCAGGAAGCGGGCATGGCCGGGCTGGCCCAAATGGGCATGGACCCGTCAAACATGCAATCCATCATGCAGCAACTGGCGCAAAATCCCGACCTTATCAAAAACATCCTGGGCCAGATTCAGCAATAAAGCAGGCGGCACCAACATCAAACCAGCGCCGCCCAAAAGCGGCAATCATCAAATCCGGAGGAAACGAAATGGAAAACAGCCAAACCTTTGAAACCGCAGACGACAGCATCATGGATACAGCAGACGACAGCGCCTACGACGCAACTGCCACTGAAAGCGACGATGCGGATGACGGCGGCTACATCGAATCAAAAGCGCCTGATTTTGACGAAAGCGATGAAAGCGATTTATCCGATGAAGCGGACAAACCGGCTTTTAGCGACAGCATCCTGAAATACCTTGACGGCATCACCGAAAAAGACGCAAGCGACGCCAAACCGGCGCGCGCCCCCGCGCAGCCAAGGCCTGCCCAGTCAAGACCCGCGCCGCAAACCGCCGCGCAGGAAGAACAAGCCATCATTGCCTCCATCCCTTCCGAAAGAGGAAGAGAGCGCATCAAATCCATCATCAGCGCGCGTCACGAAGCTGAAAACCGCTACAAGGAAAATCAGGGCGTCATCAACAACATCCGGAACTTTGTCGAACAAGTCGGCGTGGAGCCTGCCGAACTCGCGCAAAACATCGAATACAGCCGCCTCGTCGCCCAGGGAGACGAAAACAGCCTCAAAATCGCGCTCAGCATGCTGGAAGACCAGCGCGACATCATCTGCAAGCGGCTCAATATCGATCGTCCCGGTGTCGATCTGCTCTCTGACTGCCCGGAACTCAAAGCCGCCGTGCAAAGAAAAGAAATCACGCCGGAACATGCCGTCAAACTCGCCAAATACGAGCGCCAGGAACGCCAGGCCGTGCAGCAAAAAGAAGAAAGAAAAACCCACGACGAAAACAGCGCCCGTTTCCTGCATGATCTGGAAGACACCAAGCATGCCATCGTATCCTATCTCAACACGCGCGCGGGAGAAGCCGACCACAACTTCAAGATCACGCGGCTGTATGAGCACTTAAGCAAGCCCGGCGTGCTAAAAGAACTGACGCAAAATCTCGATTCCAAGCGCTGGTTTTCCCAAATCCGGTTTATGTACGACAACATCGTCGTGCCGCCGTCGCGTCCCCAAACGCGCATGCAGCCCATCCGCAGCAGGCCGACCATGCAGGGAAGCGTCAGCAACCGGCCTGACGCTTCGCTCATGGACAAAATGAACGGCATCCTCGACGGCATGGGGATATAAGCCGGTTCCCTGCGTGGCGGGGCAGGGGAAAAAACCGGATGCACCGCCGCCAAAAAGAAACAGCCAGCAAAAGCGCCAGGCTGTTTTACGCCCGTTTTGCAAAACCGGCGGATCACAAGCCGGGCCAAACCCTTTAACCATCACAACCACTCAGGAAAAAAGCATATGGACGAACTCGAAAAAATATACATGGCAGACGACGCCATCTCCGGCGCGGATGTCTACAAACCCATTACCGACTGGGCAATGGACAAGATCAACCAGCCGTTTGAACCTTTCTTCAATGTCAAACCGGTCGGTATTTCACTGGAAACGGAAAACGGGCCCGGCGTCAAAGCCTGGCACGACGCCTTCCCCGACAACCCGCCTCCCTCGGTAAGAGAAATGGAAGTCCGCAATCTCGCGCCCCGAATCAAGGAACGGGACGGCATGGGCGGGCTTGCCTTGAACCAGCGCCAATATAGCAACAAACAAGGCCTCTTTGGAACCACGAATGAACCGGCTTTCAAAGAATACGGGCAGGAACAATTCAATCAGGAATTCGCCAGCGCCATAAACCAGGGCGCTGACTGGTTCAACCAGAGTGGCGCCGTGATGGAAAGCAGCCTCAATCCGGCGGAAGACCGCAACTGGCAGCATATGCCTTCGATCCAGCCTCAAGGGCGCCAGCAGCGTGACTACGGCGTGCCGCGCAACCAGGAATTTTCCATCGAAAAACATTACAAGCCCGGTTTAGCCAGGGACATCTCGGAACACCTCTTAAATGCCGCATACGGTCCGGCAGGCCAGGCTGCCTCGGCTGACCTTCACAATCGCTATGTATCAACGCATCAAGCCGTCAACGGCAAGGATTTATGGGATCGGCTCAAAAATGATTTCGGGGTCAACCAGGCCGCGCAAATCATCAGCAAACTGGATTATTTCAGCGGCGTCAGGGGCAATCCGACATTCAGCGGCAATGAAAACATCCGTTTTACGCTCAACGAAGCGGAAAGGGCCATGCAAAAACTGGAAAACGAAAACAGCCATCTCCCATCACCCGAAAATCCGGCCTATAGCGCGCATGGATTTGACTTCGGCAATCCGCCGCCGGAACCCAAAGAGCAGCCATTCTCCCTCAGGCCCACTTACGAAAAATATGGATACGACTATGAAGCGGGGCCTGACCCCAGGCAGTACGGCGTTCCAAAAAACACGCGGTTTTCCACGAACGGCACTTACACGCCGGAATTCGTTGAAGACCTTGCGCGTGTCGTAGCGGACCCGGCCTACGGTTCCAATGGGGCAAAGCTGGCTCAGGACTGGCGCAATGCCTACGTCGACAATAACCATCCTGTAGGCGGCTATGGGCTATACAACCGCCTGGTCAGGGATGTGGGGCAACAGCGTGCGCATGAAATCCTCCGCAAACTCGACTATTTCTCAGGCATTGACGCCTTTGACGCGCCGGGTTTAGGCCAGTTTGACGGGGAAGATTTTCTGGCCAGATCGGACGAAGGCTACCCCACACTTTTCCGTTAACAAGGGCAGGGCATGAAAAAAACAAGGACTGCATCCCTTCCTGCCGGAGAAAACCCCTCTCCGGCAGCAAAAAACACGTTGGCCGGCAAACCGCTCAACCCCAGGCAAAGCCGGTTTATATCGGAATACCTGGTTGACTTAAACGGCAAACAAGCCGCCATCCGTGCCGGGTACAGCGAAAGATCGGCCAAGCAGATCGCTTGCCGGTTGCTGCGTGAAGCCGCCGTCAAAAAAGCCGTCGCGCAGGCGATGGAACAAAGGCAGGCCAGAACCGAGCTATCCCAGGATGAAGTCATCCAGGATTTGCGGGAACTGCGCGACATCTGCATGGGACGCAAGCCCGTCAAGATCATGACCATTGTCAAAAACACAAGGGAAAGCACGGCTGAGCCGGTCGAAGTCGAAGGCGTCATGTTCGAGCCCGCATCGGCCAACCGCGCCTTAGAACTATTGGGCCGGCACATGCGGATGTTCACCGACAAAATGGATGTCGTCTCCAATGGCCAAACCCTCCAAAGCGGCGTCTTGATCGTTCCGCCTGCCCAGGATGAAACGGCATGGGAAAAAGAAGGCATCGCCGTCTCAAAACCAGGCGGACAGGACAAAGACCCGTTCGGGGAAACCGCCGCCGCGCCCTATCAAACCGACTCAAAACAACGAAAGGAAAAACATGAGCATTATCGATAGCATGGACTTTGACCCTGTTCATCAAAACGGCAATCCCGGCTACGACTTCCGGATGCCTGACCCGGCGGCCTATGCCGTCAAAGGCGGCTATCCGGATGACGCCGCATTCGGCCAAGGAAACAACCCAGGCAACATGGACATGGCCGGCGGCATGGGCAGGCAATGGCCCGCGAGTGAACCCCGGCAAGCCATGAACCAGTCAATGGGGTTCACCAACCGGCGTTACGGCGCAACCGCGCCCGATGCGCAAGGCGTCGAAGCCATCGCCAGCAAAAATATCGACCGGATGGATCTGATGGAACCGGAAAATCATCCGATGGCAGCCGCATCACGCCCCATGCCGCCGGAAAGGCGAAATGGCCTGTTCAAGCGGCCATCGGACAGTCTGAACCGAAACGAACAGGAAATGCGAAACCCCTCCAATATGATGGCAGGCAAACCGCCGACATTACCAGGCGTCTATCAAGGTTCGATGGGGCAGCAAACTGCTGAAAAACCGGACTCGAAAAGCGAACGGAACATCGTTGAACAATTCGCGGCAAGCATGGGCAAAAAACGCTTTAACAAGCTGGTTGACGACCTCTCCAAACTAACTGCCAAACTCCCGCTTGAAATAGCCAAATCAAAACGGTCTCCTGATCCGATGGACTACCTGCGGCATGCCTCCAGGTTCTTCTCGAAAAAAGGCTAGAAAAACAAACCGGCGTCTTCTTCATTTTCCCGACCGGCCGGTTTCCCCCGTGCCTTCAAAGCGCGGGGGAAAGCCCTTCGTTTAACCTGACAACAAACACTCATGGAAACCAGCTCACCACAGCCAAGATCATCTGAATACAACATCATCTGGCAACCGTTGCCCGGCAGCCAGACCCGTTTTCTATCCTGCCCTGTCTTTGAAGCCCTGCTCGAAGGCACGCGCGGCGGCGGCAAAACCGATGCGCTGCTCATGTCGTTTGCCCAATACTGCGGGAGGGGATTCGGTGAAAACTGGCGCGGCGCGCTCTTTCGGCTCACCTATCCTCAACTTGCCGATGTCGTCGCCAAATCCAAACGCTGGTTTTACGCCATTTTTCCCGGCATCCGCTTCAACGAATCAGACTACCGGTGGACCTGGCCGACAGGCGAAACCCTCTACTTCCGGTACGGCGCAACCGAAGACGACTACTGGAACTATCACGGGCATGAATACCCCTGGCTCGGATTTGAAGAACTCACCAACTGGCGCGACCTCGCTTTCTTTGAAGCCATCTTATCCACCTGCCGTTCTTCCTACCCCGGCATGCCGCGCATGGTCAGGGCCACCTGCAACCCCTACGGCGTCGGGCACGCCGTCGTCAAGGAACGCTACCAGATCGGCAAGGTTCCTCCCGGCCACATCATCCGTGAGCCGGGCCAGCAGCCGCGCGTGCGCATACACTCCTCCATCTTTGAAAACACCTACCTGCTTGAAGCCGATCCGGACTACCTCCCCACGCTCAAAGCCATCCGCGACCCCAACCGCAAACGCGCCTGGCTGCTGGGCGACTGGGACATCCACATCGGCTCTTTCCTCGAAGGCATCTGGGACCCGGCGCAGCACGTCGTCGACCCCTTCGTCATACCCCCCACCTGGCGTGTCTGGAAAGCCATGGACTGGGGATACGCCTCCCCCTATGCCATCTACTGGTTTGCTATGGATCATGACGGCGTCATCTACATCTGGCGTGAACTCTACGGCGCCGGTGAAAAGCAGGGAGAAGGCTCGCGGGAATCCGCAGCACAAGTTGCCCAAAAAATCAAAACCATCGAAGAACACGACGAACGCATGGGCTACGAATACCGCATGAACCTCTCCGATCCCTCCATCTTCGCCAAAAGCGGCTCTGACCGTTCCATCGGCCAAATATTCCGCGAAAACGGCGTGCGCTGGCAAGAAGCCTGGAACGCCAAAGGCTCGCGCGTCAACGGCGCGCAGGAAATCATCCGGCTACTATGCGAAAACCGGCTCAAGGTATTCAGAACATGCCGCCACTGGCTCGCAACTGTCCCCTCCATCGCGCCCGACAAAATCAACCCGGAAGACGTGGACACCCATGCCAACGACCACGCCTGGGACGCCACCCGGTACGGCATCATGCGCCGGCGGCGGATACCCGACGCGATTGGAAACCATATCGAAGACGACACAAGCGACATCGCCATTGACGCAACCACGCACACTTTCAGCGTCTAACCCGACCGCAGACAGGAGAAACCATGTCAAACAATCACCGAACAAGAAAAAAACACATGCAGCCCAACCACAAAAAAACAGCGCCCATAACCGACGAACACAACGTTGATTCAACAACGCTATCCATCGCATTTGAAAAAGCCCGCCAAGCCCCCCAACCGGATGGCAGCCCGGAAAAACACGAAGAAAAAACCGCACAAGAACCTGTCCGGCATCAAACCGCTACCGAAGCCTCACCGCTTCAAGACGAAGCGACGCCTGCCGGTGACATCTTCAGGGAACTCATCGAAGCGCGCAAGGCATCCGAAACCCGTCTCAAAAAACAGGAAGAAACCTACGCCTCCCTGCTGGCAATCGGCAGCATCGGCGACAGTCCCGAAGACATTGCCCGGCAAATCCTCTACCGCCGCCTTGTCGCCGACGGCGGAACCGAAAAACTCCAGACGGCCTTAAAACTCCTCGACCAGCAGGAAGCCGCCCTCCTGGAGCGGCTTGGCCTGTCGCCACGAGAAAACAAGCAAGCGGCCGCGCCGCAAACCAAAGCGGCTCTCCCGCCGGAAAAAACAAAGCGCCCGCCCGTCTTCCGGACAAGCGGCATCCCGCCCAAACCAGCCTTTAGGCAAGGAAACATCCATGAACTCATCCAATCCGCCGAAGCCTACTTCCAGCTCTACCGCGATGAGCCGGGCCATGCCATCCGAATGCAGCATCTCAAGCAAGTCTTTCGCGACCCCGCCCGGCTCAATGAATTTCTCGCCATCCATGAACCCGGAGACTGGGCCAGGCAATTCCAATACATGTACGACAACATCATCTTCCCCCAATCCGGCTATGGCGAAGCGGACGACGAAAAACCCGCCGTCAGCTTCGGCGAAGAAAACGGCGGGGCGGCAATATCAATAGAAGAACGCATCCGGCGGAACATGGATCGCATGGGCCTCTAATCCCCAAACCCAATAAAACCGATTCCCATGAACCCCAAACAACTCGTCTTTTCGCCAAACACCGGCTGCGGCAGGGAGACTTAACAATCTCCCCCAACATTCATATTCATCCTGGGGCGGGAACCGCACAGGTTCCCGTCTCCACTCACTATCCCAAAAAAGGAGAAAAACCATGCTAATGTCACTACTATCCATGCTTGGCGGCGGCCTCATGCGGCTCATGCCGGAAGTCTTTGCCTTCGCCAACAAAAGCAAGGACTACGCGCACGAACTCGCCATGCTCGAAAAACAGGCGGAACTGGAAAAAACACGCGCCACCCTAAAAATGGACGAACTCCGGCTCACCACTGAATCCGAGCAAATCCTATCCCTCTACAACACCCGGCAAACCGCGCTCGCCGGGCAAATGCAAAAAACGGGCTTCAAAATCGTAGACGCCATGAACTTCCTCGTCCGTCCCCTCACCACGTACTACTTCCTCCTCATCTACGGCTTTTCCAAGCTCGCCATGTTCATCCTCGCCACAAACAGCGGCCTAACCGGATGGGAAGCCATCCTGCGTCTCTATGACGAAGACGACCGATCCATCTTAGCCGGAATCCTCGCCTTCTGGTTCGTCGGCCGCGTCCTGGACAAACGGTCATGAGCGCCTCACAAAGCCCGCTTGATCTGGCTATCAAGATCATCAAGGTATTTGAAGGCTGCCGCCTCAAAGCCTACAAATGCCCCGCCGGGGTCTGGACAATCGGCTGGGGAGAAACGCAAGGCATCAAAGAAGGGGATATCTGGACGCAGGAACAGGCTGATACGGTCTTGCACCGCCGCGTTCTGCAATTCATGAACGCGACACTCGAAAAATGCCCGCAACTCTTTGCTGAACCGCCATGCCGTCTCGCAGCCTGCACCTCGCTCGCCTACAACATCGGCGTCGGCGCATTCGGCGCTTCATCGGTATGCAGGCTCACAGGCAGAAAAGAATACCAAAGCGCGGCAAACGCTTTCCTGCTCTGGAACAAGGCGGGCGGCCAGGTGCTTCGCGGGCTCACGCTGCGGCGGGAAGCGGAGCGCAAACTCTACCTCGAAGCCTAAACCGTAAAAGAACACCGGATGGAAAAAACTTTTCCATCCGGTAATCCGCGCAACCCCGCTTTACAACCCATTTTCACAAAAAGGGAAAAAACATGAACAACGCCAACACCATGTGGGGCCATCGTGAAAAAACGGACTACCTCGAAACAGCAGCGGATTGCGGCCTATTCAACATATCGCCATCCATATGGCCGGAAGACGACCCGCATCCGCTGGACAAAATGGCTCTGAACGCGGATAAAATTGCATCCAGCTACGGAAAAAACCGGATCGGCACAGGCAACATCGCGCCGGACACGGTAAAGATCAACCCGCACCTGGACTTCGGCTTCACCCCGGCAAACAACGCAAGCCCAAAAGAGATGGAATCGGACATCAACACCAACACCCTCTGGGAAAAAGCGTCACAATCCATCGGCGCAGGAGACCATGCAGACGACAACCTCACCACCAGCCAATACAACTACTTCAACTCACGGGACTCAGCCACAATCAAACGGGATGAAACCCTCTCGGAAGCGCGTCAACGCTCGCAGGAAATCACCTGGCCGACCATCGACATGAACAACCGTCAAAAAGCCCTCAGCGCGACAGCCACCAAAAATCAGCAAAAAGGCTTTGAAATGGAACAGCCGATGGGCGATTTCGTAAAAGCAAACGGCTCTTTTATTTTTCCGGCGTCACAAGAAACAGAATCCCGATACACCTACGATGTCGGCAAAGCCTGGGGCGACATGACAGGCGAAAACCGGGAAGCCATGACAGCATCCGCCCACAACGCCGACACCAGTTTCCAAAAAAACTTCGAGGATGATCCGGATCGTTACCGCGCATTCATAAACCGCATTGGGCAGTTTGGGCCGACCGCTTTTCATGATGCGCGTGAGATAAAAGGGGGCAATATCAGGCAGAATGCGGAAAATCTTGCGAAGGGCCTCGCTTACACCGCTAAAAGAGCCAAAAACACAGCAGACAAGTCATTCCTGTTGACAGGTAAGGGGGCAGAAGAAGCAGGCGGTCACAATATCGTCAATGCACCGTATCAGGCGCAAGAAATCTATGACGACAAAAAACATATCCAGGCACTGGAAGACAAACTGGTGAAACTGGAAGACATTTATGTCCCGGGCCGACCGGACAAAACACTGGAAAACATGCAATCATTCTGCTACCAATCCGTACTCGGCAGACACTCATTTGACCTGGTCGTTCTATACTATACAAGGGGATTTGGTATTGCCGGAAACGCAATCTTTCGCTCACTTGACGCTACTGCCGATCTCTATGTGCAGGACCTGGTCGAAAACGGCAATGACGATCTTGCCGGATCACTCGAACGGGGCTTCCAGGTAGGCGGCACTGTTAGTCTAAATGAACACATGCTCACAACACTAACAAATCCGCTGGGCCCGCACAGTCGGCTGGCCTGGCAATTTCTGATCAAAAGCTTGTCTGACAAAGAGCAGGAAAAGTTACTCAACAAAGTCATCGCCGAGCAACAGCAAAAACAGCAGGAGCGATAAGCGAAAGCGCCATTTTGGGGGGCGGCTTTCAGGAGCTGCCCCCTTTTTTGTTCATACCGCTTGTTGTTTTTGCGATGATCGTGTCAAAATCGGCTTATTCCCAACCCCCAAGGGCCTTCCCATGACAAAGAAAACGGCAAAAACACGATCATTACTTATTGGTTTACTTCTCATCATCGGCATCATTAGCCATGCCCATGCCAATGACCGCGCAGAAGCCATAAAACTTTTGAACGCCGGAAAAAACGAACAAGCCTTTGTTCTCATGAAAAAAGCGGCTCAAAATGGTGATGCAAAAGCGCAGGAACACGTGGGTTCTTACTATGGGATTGGCATTGGCACACCAAAGAATCCGGAAGAATCATTCAAATGGTTTCTCAAGGCAGCAAAGCAGGGAAGACCCGCCTCACAATATATGATTGGGGCTTTTTACGAAGAAGGCGATGTCGTAGCCAAAGACCCGAAAGAAGCCCTCAGGTGGACGAAGCAAGCGGCAGAAAACGGCGATCCGGAGGGCCAATTAAAACTGGGTATTTATTACAATAGGGGCTATGGCGGGCTGCCAAAGGACGAAAAACTGGCATTTTACTGGTTCCTGAAATCAGCGGAAAACGGCAGCGAGGCAGGCCAATTCTACACCGGGCGTGCTTATGAAAAAGGAATCAGCATCCCTGTAAACGGCAAAGAAGCTGAAAAATGGTACAAAAAAGCCATCGCGCAAGGCAATATGGATGCTGCACACAATCTCGCTCTAATGTACCTCATTGGCGAAATCGTTCCCAAAGACCCGCGAGAAGGCATGCTGCTTATTATGAACAGCGCAAACAAAGGCCATGTCCCGTCAATCACGCTGTTGGCTTATTACTACGAACAGGGCCTTTACGTCAAAAAAGACCTGGAAAAAGCCAGACGGCTTTATAACTACGCAGCCTCCCAGGGCGATCATCAAGCCGCAGAACGGCTTGATAATTTATTCCCAACCCCAAGGGCCTTCCCATGACAAAGAAAACGGCAAAAACACGATCATTACTTATTGGTTTACTTCTCATCATCGGCATCATTAGCCATGCCCATGCCAATGACCGCGCAGAAGCCATAAAACT
>Ga0082212_10002907_pt1 | contig 24581 bp, 18 predicted proteins | sample TergutNt197P3_FD_71548 | JGI IMG/M metagenome (GOLD analysis project Ga0082212, IMG submission 71548) | Neocapritermes taracua P3 segment gut microbial communities from Petit-Saut dam, French Guiana - Nt197 P3 | ecosystem: Host-associated > Arthropoda: Insects > Digestive system > Gut ... | reverse complement strand
TCCGCAGGCGCTGCTGCCTCAACCGCCTCCGCAGGCACTGCCGCCTCAATCGCCTCCGCAGGCGCATATGATTCAACCGCCTCCGCAGGCACTATCGGTTCAACTGGCTCAAATTGCCCCGCAGGCATATACGATTCATACTGTTCCGCAGGCCCATCCGGCCCATCCGGTTCAAAGGATGTATCCGATTCGTCTTCATAGGCCATACCCGGTTCAACAGGTTGATAGGGCACTCCCAACTCAACGGTTTCTGCGGGCCCGGCAGGCGCCACAGGCTCAATCGGCTCGGCAGGGCCATATGATTCAAGTAGCTCCGCGGGCCTGACCAGCCAGGCAGGCACGTTCGAATCAAACGGTACCGCAGGCGCTATCGGCGGAGCCGGTACCGCAGGCGCCACAGGCGGAGCCGGCCCGACAGGCGCCATCGGCGGAGCCGGCCATGCAGCCTCATATGCATCCAGTGCCCCCGCGGACGCTGCAGGCTCGTCCCCTTCATCAGGCATGGCCGGTTCTGCCGCCGCTGTCTCCACATGGTTCCGAATAGCCTCCGACGTGATACGCCCTCCCGGCACGCTCGGCGCTATATTCGCCGGATCGACACCCAGCTCCTTTGCCAGCTTTCGCGCCATCGGCGAAATGCGTATCCTGCCGTTGGTCGAACGGGCCAAAAGCGCAGACTCCGACGCCAGCACCCTATCCTCGGAAAAACCATCGGTTCCGGCGCCCGGCCCGCTTTTCGGCCCGATTGCCATCAACGCGTCAAGGTCGGCTTCTATGAAATGCTCCTCAGGATCCTCGCCCAGGCCCTCGCCATCATCCGCGAAGACCGCTATCTCCGCGCCGACAGCCACTGTATCGCCTTCGCCCACGAGCGTCGCCGCCAGAATGCCGCTCTCGGTCGCAAAGAACTCCTGGGTCGTCTTGTCTGTTTCCGCCTCGAGAATCGGGTCGCCTTCGCTTACCCTGTCCCCGACGCTTACAAGCCAGCGTATGAGCGTGATTTCTTCCAGGTTTACGCCGATTTTCGGCAGAGTCATGATACGTGCCATATTATTGCCTCCATAGTAATCAGTAATAATTGTCTGCCTTTATCGCTCGCAAAAACCACCAAAGCACTTTAACGTTAAACTGATTCTTGCAGCTTATCTCCCCGTTGTCAAGCGTGAAATTGTGAAACTTTAATGAGCTTTAATGAGGAATCCGGTCCCAGTACAGATAGTCCATGTCCGTTTCCTTATGGATGCCCGGCACCTCCCCTGTAGCACGGTACTGCCAGAGGCTTGGCTGGGCCGTCTTGTTCCACGACAGGGTAGCGGGATCGAGATCCTCGTTGTTCCCGAACCAGTTGGCAAGCCAGAAAGGATAGCCGGCCTTGTACAGCCCCTCGGCGTCAAACTCGTTGTTTGCCCATTGCTGGAACGTATAGAACCCGGCTTCGTAGCCAAGCGCGCGCAGGCCGTCCATCCCCTCCCGCACGAACGCGGTCATGTACCCATACCCGCCCAGTTCGTCTGTCCCGGGCTTGAAGTACTCCTTGTCCTCGACGTCCAAAAAGACCGGCAGGTCAAGCCTTATCCTGTTTTCCACGGTATACTCATGGAAGGAGACGAGCCCTTCAGCAAGCCCGTCCTGGGTGTAATTGTAAAGGTAGACATAGGCGCCGACCGAGATCCCGTTTTCCTGCGCGGAGAGGGCATTCTCCACATAGCGGCTGTCCGGCACGAATACCGGCAGGCCCTCTGAGTCAAGATACCCCGCGCGCACGATGGCGAACTGGACGCCGCTTTCCGCCACGAGCGCCCAGTCGATCTCCTCCTGGTGCACGGAAACGTCGATCCCTTTCCAAAGCGGCAGCCTCTGCCTGTCCTCGACGACGCCGTCTTCCGATATCGTGTAAACCTCCCCCTTGTAATACACCGTGCCGGTCATGCGCCCGCCCCGGCTGATGTTCAGGAGGTACGGCAATCCGTCAATGTCCTGCTCGCCGAAGAGCAGGCCGTTCTCGCCGTCATAATATACGGTGCGCCCGTCATCCAGCGCCAGCCATCCCGTCCCGAAGCGCGAGCCATCCTCCGTGAAATAGAACCAGGCGCCGTCCACGGGCTTCTCGCTATTGACGAGCTTCCCTTCCATCGGCTCGAAATAATAGTACTCGCCGTCCAGGCTTACAAGCCCGACCACCTCCGCGCCGCCTGCGTCAAACAGGAAATCGCGCCCGCCGATCGTATAAACGCAGTCGATGATCTTGCGCCCTTCCTCGTCGTGGTAGTACCTGTCACCGTCCCTTTCGATCCATCCGAACCGCATCGCGCCGGTCCGTTCGTCGAAATAGTAGACCGATCCGTCCAGCTCGATCTCGCCGGTATATACAAACCCTTCGCGGTCAAAATAGTATTTTTCCGAATCGATTTCGAGCAGCGCGTCCTTGACTATAAACGCGTGCCTGTCCAGGTAATGCCGCTCGTCGCCTTCCCCGGCCCAGCCCGACCGGTCAGGCAGGTCGAAGAAAAACCAGTAGCCATTGACATACCGCAGGCCCAGCGCCAGGAACGCCGCCCACGCGACAATGACGATAACAAGTATTCTTTTCTGCCGCCTCGCACCCATCGATGTATCTTACCATGGGGCGGCATGGGGCGGTATTACATAGCCTTTAAGTTTTCGCCGCGCCCCGCCCGGCAATGGCACTGCCGGTCATCCGCGACTTGACAGCACGTCGCGCTCGTAGGCGAGCGCCTCGTCCATCCACCTGCCCTCGCCCGGTGCGCCGGCCTTTTCGCAGAACATCTCCCAGACGTCGCCGAAAGGCAGCGTCTTCAGCGCTTCCTGGCGGGCAAACAGCTCCGTGAACCGCTCTTCGTCCTGCAGGGCCTTTAGCTCGCCATGCGGCGTCAGGAACGCGAGCAGCATCGCTTTCTGGAAGCTGCGCATGCCCAGGGCCCAGGCCGCGACGCGGTTGATGCTGGCGTCAAAATAGTCGGTCCCGGCGAAGACGCGGTCCGCCCCGCAGCGGACGATCTCGTTCGCGATCTCCTTTGTCTCGTCGTCGAGCCGTATCACGTGGTCGCTGTCCCAGCGCACGCCCCGCGTCACGTGCAGGGCCAGGCGGTCAAAGAACAGCAGGAGCGAGGGTATCTTGTCGGACACGTATTCGAGCGGGTGGTAATGCCCGTTGTCGAGCAGCGGCGTTAACCCCCTGCTCGCGGCGTAGGCGAGCGTGAACTCCGAAGACCCCGCCGTATACGATTCCAGCCCGATCCCGAAGACCTTCGGCTCGAGCGCGACGAAGACCTTCTCCTTGTCATGCGGCTCCTTCAGCGTCTCGTCCATCGACTCCATATAGCGCCTGCGCGGCCCGATACGGTCCGCAGGCACGTCTTTCAGGCCGTCCGGCGCCCAAAAATCGCAGACGCACGGCTGCCCCGTCGCGTCAGCGAAAGCCTGCGAGACGCGTATGCATGCCTTCCCGTGATCCACCCAGAACGCGCGTATATGCGGGTCCGGGCTGGCTATGCTGCCGCGCGCCGCCTTGTCATGGGAAAAGAAAGTCGCGTTGAAATCGAGGCCGAGGCCCCTCTCCGCCGCGAAATCGGTCCACACGGCGAAATCGCCGGGCTCTATCGCGTCCCTGTCATGCCGTTCGCCGGGAAACACCGCGTAGCTCGCGTGAAGGTTGAGCTTGTGGCGCCCGCCGACAAGGCTGAACGCCTTGTCGATGTCGCCCATGAGCTCGTCCGGCGTCCGCGCCTTCCCCGGATAGTTACCGGTCGTCTGTATCCCCCCGGTCAAAGGCCCGTCGTGGTCGAACCCCGTCACGTCGTCGCCCTGCCAGCAGTGCATCGAGATCTTGAACGCCTCAAGGCCTGCTACCGCTTCCTCCGCGTCCACGCCTGCCAGCGCATACAGCTCTTTTGCCTCTTCGAACCTTCTGTTGACCGAGTTTCCCATATCGCCTCCCGCGCCTCCTTCAGCCCTGTCCCATGCCGCCCGTCAGTATTGCCCGTATTCCAGTATCGCCTCGACCATCGCCTGATAGTTTTCCAGGGGTATGTCGTTCATGATGCTGTGGTTCGTGCTGCAGATATAGCGCCCGCCCGGCATGAGCCGTTCCAGATGCTCCCGCACGTCCTTCTTCACTTCGTCCGGCGCGCCGAACGCCAGCGGCCCGGCGATATCGATGTTCCCGCTGATCGTGATCCTGTCGCCGTATTTTTCCTTGATATCGAAAATATTCATGCAGTACGGCTCTATCGGGTTGATCCCGTCGAACCCGAGCTCCATGACCGTCTCGTCGAAGACGTCCGTGATCTTGCCGCAGCTGTGGAACAGCACGGGGATATCCGTCTGCCTCGCCAGGCCCATGAGCTTTTTGTATCGCGGCAGCCAGAGGTCGATGAACATGTCCTTGCGCATGAATAGCCCGGACTTGTAGGCTATGTCGTCGCCGAGGAAGAGGAACGCCAGGCCGCTGTCTATCGCGATCTCCACGACCTTCATATAGTAATCGAGGCAAAGGTCGAGTATGTGCTCGATGAAGGGCAGGTCGGTATAGGTCCGCTCGAAGAAGTCCCCGAACCCGACCAGGAACTGGTAGCATGACTGGAACATGGCGCCCGTCAGGATAAAGGTGCCGGCGCCGCTCCCCCTGCGTTCTATCGCGTCGTTGTAGATCTTGAAGTATTGCCTCCTGGGCTCGAAATCCTTCTCCCAGTCCGGCATCACGATCCTTTCGAGGTCGTCAAAGCTCTTGATGCGCCCGTCGTCGACGATGTGCAGCTCCCCCTTGTCGTCCTTGTACTTGAACGGCACCCAGAGCGCCTCGAAGCCGATCACGTCCATGCCGTTCCATTCTATGATGTCGAGGTAGTCGTCCGGGTCCATCGGCGGCGTGACGAAGGTCCTGTCGCTCGATCCGCGCGACGCGGCCAGCGTGGAGCCGGCGTCCTTCCCGAGCAGCTTCTCGACGACGACCTCCTCTATCGCCACTTCAAAATGGGGCACGCGATCCGTGGCCTGCCCCCGCAGCGCCGCGACGGTGCGTTCCTTGTCCGGTTTCCTAAGGCTTTCGATACTCATTGTCTTTACCCTTTCTGTATTCGCAAGATCTCCGCGAGTTTCGGGAATACGTTCATGGCAAGCAGGGCCTGCCCCTTGCCGTTCAGGTGCAGCCCGTCCTCGATCGTGATGTCAGCGGCGTCATGGCCCTTGTATGCATCCCGCATGTCCACGAGCGCGGCGCCATGCTTCCCGGCGGCGCGAACGATGGCCTCGTCATAGAGGCTGCGGGCCTCCTCCGTGTACAGGATGTGCCAGCCGTCCAGCGCCTCCCGCATCTTGCCCATGTCGAAAGGCGGCAGCGTGCATAAGATCGCCCGCGCGCCGTCTTTCATGAGCTTCGCTACGATGTAGTCGATATTGCGCGAGTATTCCTCTATCCCGCCATGATGGTATTCGTATTCGTCGTCCGTGATCCGCATGTCGTTCGTGCCGATCATGATGACCGCGATGTCGGGCGCGAAATCCGCTATGTCGGGATAGTAGTGCGTGAAGATGTCCGACGCCTTGTACCCCGATACCGAAAAGTCGCGAAACGTAAGGTTCGGGCAGCCCTTCACTATCTCCCTTACGATGTGCTGGTGGCTCTCGCGGTCGCTCGTGATCGAATCGCCGAGGTAAGCTATCCGCCACGGGGTCCCGGTATCCGGGCAGAACGCGCCATGGCGCGCCTCCCATGCGCCCAGGACCTCGGCGGCGTTCGCCCTGTTGCCCTGCGCAAAACCCTCCATCGCCTCCGCGTACTCGTCCGGGGAAAGCCCGTAGATCCCGGCGATGAGCCCGGCGTCCGCTTCGTCAAGCCCGATATCGACATAGGCCTTGACAAGGTTGAATTTCAGGTTGAATACGCCTTCAAACATCATGCTGTCCCCACGATCTCTTTCGCCATCCTGACCCACCGCGCTATGCGGCCCATGTCGCCGTCAAGGTCGTACACGTCGCGCACGATGAACTCGAGCGGCTGGTCCTTCGCGGCCTTCCACGTACGCTCCACCTCGGCGCGCGCGCCGTCCCAGTCGGGCAGCTTCCCGCTGATATATGGAGGCTTTGGCTTGCTGCAGAACACGTAGTCCTTGCCCAGCGCCTCCGCCATTTTCTCGAAATCGTTCCAGCCGCACACGGAGACCGTGCGAAGGTTCGGCATGGCCTTCTTGACATACTCGATGCGGTCGTCCAGCGGTTCGCAGCACCCATACGAGACAAGCCCGAACCTGCTTGTGTAAGCCGCGAGGTACGGCAGGAAGAGCTCGCCGAACATCTGTGGCGAGAACACGCTCGTCTCCTGCGATTCGCACCACGTCCAGCAGTCGCTTATCTTCGCCGGCTTCCCGTCCGCTTCGGGCAGGCCCGACACATACCCGTACCCGGAAGGCCCCGCGAACTGGCTGTCCGTGTTGGGCGTCATCAGCCCCTCCGCCTCCATCCATTCGATATAGCGGATGTTGTCGTCCAGCAGGAAATCCAGGAGCTCGCGGAACGCCGCCTCGTTGTCGTACGACCAGAACGACATGGATTCATAGCCCATCATCTTGAAGACGTCCATGGTGATCAAGGGGCCGTAGTTCCCGCAGAACGGGTTGAACCCCATGTCCCCGAAGAACTTGTCGATGTTGCCGACGCGGACCGGCAGTATGTCCCCGAAGATATCCTCGAGCACGTCCTTGAACCCAAGCGTCCGTTCCCGGTCGACGCTGAACGTCCGCTTTTTCAGCCTGGCGAGGTCGGAAGGGTCCTTTATCGGGAAATTCGACATATAGGCCATCGAATCGCTGGCGCGGTGCTCGACGATCTGCACGCCCCAGGACGATTTCGAGGTCCGCCACGCGAGCTGGAAATAATTGTCGAACACTATGTCGTCGCCCACCGTATGATAATGCTTAAGCGCCTCGACAAACGAATGCTCCACGTTGCGCAGGTACTCGTCCTCGCACTCGAATTCGCCTTCGCCGACAAAGCCCGACACGGGCAGCGTCTCGAACAATATCATCGGGCGGACCGGCTTCAGGTCGCGCACCGCCTTCCAGCCGGCCTTGCGCTCCTTCATCTCGTCGCCCTGCGCTATTTCGCTGTATTCCGCCGCCAGCGCGCGCAGCCTTTCCCGTTCCTTTGTAGTAGGAACTATGTCCACCCTTCCCGTTTCGCTCTCGCCGAGCTGGTTGGACATTATTTGAAATTTTTCAGCCATAATCCTATCCTATTGTTTCTTCAAGGCCCCGCTGCGCACTACATCGAGCAGGACAGCTATTATCAGCACGATGCCAACCACGATCAGCTGCCTTTGCGACTGCACCTGGTTGAGATCCAAGCCGTTGGAAATAACAGTAAGTATGAGGCAGCCGAGTATCGTGCCGAGCATGTTGCCCTTGCCGCCCGCGAGCGACAGGCCGCCAAGCACCACGGCGGCGATCGTCGTCATCTCCGTGCCCGCGCCCGACTGCGGCAGCGCCGCGCCTACCTGGCAGGCGACCAGGAACCCCGCGTAGGCCGAGGCAACGCCCGCGATAAGGTACGCGATGAACTTCTCGCGCTTCGCGTTGATGCCGGAGAGGAAGCTCGCCGTCTCGTTGCCGCCGATCATGTATATCTTTCGCCCATAGCCGGTATTCTTCATCAGCCAGTATATGAACAGGAAGACGACAATCGCTATGATGACCGAGATCGGGATGCCCGTGAAGACCTGGTGGCCCGTGGAATCCGAAAGCTCGAGGACGCGCCCGCGCCCCATGTTGATCAGGGAAGCCGTCTTGATGTTCTGCGTCTTTTCGTTGACGGCCCAGGCGCAGCCGCGGAAGATCATCATCGTGCCGAGCGTCGCGATCAGCGGGTTTATCCTGAGGATCGCTATGAGCGTCGCGTTGACGGCGCCGAGGCCCAGGCCCATCCCGACGACCAGGAGCAGGCATATGCCCAGCGGCCACTCATGCACATAGGTGGCCGTGCATATGGTGATTGCCGCGAAGGCCCCGACCGAGTTCTGCGAGATGTCCAGCCCCGCCGTCAGCATTACGGGCGTCACCCCGGACGCGCGGATGATCAGGATCGCGCCGGACAGAAGCAGCGTCATCCAGTTGTTCGCCGTCCAAAAGAACGGGCTCGTGAAGCCCATGACTATGCAAATCGCGACCAGCGCGATCAACAGGCTCATGTTGTTGCCGGAAGCAAGGAACCTTTCCCCCAGGCTGCGGCCTTCTTTTTTCTGTTTCTCGACCGCCGCGGCGTCGTTCAGTGTTACCATCATTGTCAATTCGCTCCCATCGCAGTTTGCAATAACTCTTTTTGCGTGAAGTCCTTGCGAAGGAATTCGCCCTTCACGTAGCCGTCCTTGAACACGACGATCCTGTCACAGATGCCGATGGATTCCGGCAGCTCCGACGACACCATGATGACGGCAATCCCTCTCTTGCAAAGGTCTTCCATTATCTTGTATATCTCGACCTTCGCGCCGACGTCGATGCCGCGCGTAGGCTCGTTGAGTATCAGCACCTTCGGGCTGGTAAGCAGCCACTTCGCTATGACGATCTTCTGCTGGTTGCCGCCCGAGAGCGACTCCGTGACCACGAACGGGGAAGGCGTCTTGATGCTCAGGTTGCCGATCCACTCGGTGACAAGGGCCTCTTCCGCCTTGAAATCCAGCAGGGGGCCGTTGCAGAGCTCGTCGACCTTGGTCGCGCTGACATTGGCCGCGACCGTCTGTATCAGCACAAGGCCTTCCTTCTTGCGGTCGGCCGAGACATAGGCGACGCCTTTTTCCTTGGCGTTGATCGGCGTCGAAAACCTCACTTCCCTGCCTTCGAGGCGGACGGCGCCCGCTTCCAGCTCCAGCTTGCCTATCATCGCCTCGACCGCTTCGGTCCTTCCGGAGCCGAGCAGCCCGAACAGCCCGAGTATCTCGCCCTTTCGGACGTTGAAAGAGACGTCCTTCGCGACCCCGCACGCGACGTGCTCGGCCTCGAAAACCACTTCGCCGATCTCCGCGAAGTCCTTGGGGTACATATCCTCGATCTCGCGGCCGACCATCAGCTCGACAAGCTGCTCGGTCGTGACGTCCTTTACCTCATGCACCGCGACGCTCTTGCCGTCGCGCATTACCTGCACCCGGTCCGCGATCGCGAATATCTCGTCCAGCTTGTGGGAGATATAAAGGACGGAGACGCCGCGCGCCTTCAGCTCCCTTATGAGCCCGTAAAGGGCGTCGACCTCGGTCTCGGAAAGCGACGAGGTCGGCTCGTCCAGGACGAGGACCTTGACGTTCTTCGAAACCGCCCGCAGTATCTCGACCATCTGCTTTTCCGCGACAGTCAGCGTCTTCATCAGGGAGAACGGGTCGTACGGCAGGTCGAACTGCTCCAGGAGCTCTTTCGATTTCGCCCAGAGCGCCTTGTAGTCCACGGTCCTGACTACCTTCCCCTTCAGCGGGATATCGCCCATGAAGAGGTTTTCCGCCACCGTCATCTCGTCAAGGTTCGTCAGTTCCTGGTAGACGATTGAAATGCCCATGTCCATGCGGTCGCGCGGGTTTTTCTCCGGGTCTATGAGCTCGCCGTCGAGGTATATCTCGCCGATCTCGGTGACCAGCGCGCCCGACAGGAGCTTCATCAACGTTGACTTCCCCGCGCCGTTTTCGCCTATGACCGCGAGGACTTCTCCATGTTTTAGCTCAAGGTCCACGTTGTCAAGGGCGAGGACGCCCGGGAATTGCTTCGTGATCCCTTTTATCTGCAGTCTTGATTCACTACTCATTTTTCACTTTCCGCCATGTTCGAAAGGATTGCGATAACCGGCGGTTGCCGCCGCCCGTCGGGCGGCGGCAACTGAAAACTATTCTACAATCTATTCTGCCGTCTGGCAATAAAACACATTACCACTTCGCGCAATAGGCTTCATATTCCTCTATGTAGGCCGCGACGTCCGCCATCGGGATCCACTCGGGCTCAAGCAGGCTCTGCTTGGTGGGATCCGTATTCTTGCCCGTGAAGATGTCTATCGCGAGCTGGATGGTGACCGCGCCGTACATCTCGGGATGGTAGGCGCACGAGCCGAGCCAGCAGGTCCCCGCTTCGGGATCCCTGATCGCGAGCTCCTTGTACTGCTCGGACACGTTGTGCGACGCGAGCAGGCAGTCCTGCGTCCTGTTCGCGGTCTCCGCCGCGGCGTAGATCCCCTGCGTCGTCTCGTCGTTGACAGCGACCGTCGCTACCGTCTTCACGTCCGGGTGCGCCGTCAGCCACGCGGAGAACTTGTCCCTGCCGACAATCGTCGTGTCGGAGCCGCCGCCGCCCATGTCGACCCACTCGATCTGGTCGTCGCTCAGCTCTACGCCCTTGTTCTTCAGGCCGTCGATCGCGCCGCCCATGCGTTTCTTGACGAGGTCGCCGTTCTCGGAATTGAAGTAGAGTATCAGGTACTCAAGCTCCCTGCCCTGGTCTACGAGCGCGTCCGCGATGGCTTCGCCGCAGAGCTCGCCCGCGCGCTGGTTGTTGATGCCCATGAACCAGGCCTGGTCGGTGCCGTCCGAAGTGAAGTATTCCACGTCGATGGATATGGTGCCCGCGCCGCCGCGCTCCTTGACGACTTCCACGATGTTCCCGCCAATCTCATTGTTCACGTTGAAGTCGACTATCACCTGCGCGCCCTGCATGAGCAGCTGCTCGGTGTTCGGGATGATCTTTTCCGGATCGAAGTCCGAGCAGACGGTGACGAAGCCGATACCGGCCTGGCTGGCCTCGTACTGCAGGCCGCCGATGACGTTCTGGAAGAACTCGATATAGTCGCTTCCCGCGTTGTAGCCGACAATCAGGTCGGACACGTCCACGCCGCCTCCGCCGCCGTCGCCATCGTCCCCGGCGGGCTCGGCTGGCTCTGTAGCCGCCGGCTCGGCCGGCGCGGGCGCGGGCTCGGGCGCGTTGCTCGTACATGCCGCCAGCGTCAGCGCGGCTACTAAAACAAGTATGGCCACTAATGACAATTTTTTCATAACTTAACTCCTCCTCAATTTTTAATTCCCGGTTAAAAAAACTCCTATGATTCTACAGCGATAACGGTTTGCGATCCACTAGCGATAACGGTCTATCCCGCAACATCCTTCTCGTTCTTTTCGGGTGAAAGAATGCTGAGAAACTTTTCATAACGGCCGTCCATGCCCTCGCCGGGCAGGTACTCCTTCAGCGGGAAAGCGTCCCTGACGGCCATGCGAGCCTCGTCCACCGAGCCAAGCGCGCCCGACGCGACCCACTGGACGGCCGCGTTGCCGATCGTCGTGGCCTCGGACGGCCCGGCGTATACGGGCAGCCCTGTCGCGGACGCTGTCATGCGGCACAGCAAATCGCTCTTCGACCCGCCGCCGATGATATGTATGGCGCGAGGCGCCTTGCCGGTGCATTCCGCTATCTCCTCCGTGAGCCGGCGGTACTTCATGGCCAGGCTTTCGTAGACGGCGCGCATTGTCTCGCCCGGCGTCCGCGGGACGCGCTGCCCCGTCTTTTCCAGGTAGGCCGCGATCCTGGCCGGCATGTCGCCGACCTTGATGAAGAGCGGGTCGTCCACGTCTATGTACGAGCCTGTGTCCGGCGCGGCCTCGCAAAGCCCGTCCAGCTCCTCGAAGCTGTACGCCTTGCCCTCGCCGGCCCACTGCCGCCTCGATTCCTGGACGAGGAAAGACCCCATGACGTTTTTCAGGAAGCAGATCCGGCCCTGGGCGCCGCCCTCGTTGGAGAAATTGTGCCTGAGCGCGGTCTCGCTGATAAGGGGCTCTTCCAGCTCCGTGCCGAAGAGGCTCCATGTGCCGCTGCTGATGAATATATCGCCGTCCAGGCCCTGCGAGGGGATGGCCGCGACGGCGGAGGCCGTGTCGTGCGAGGCTACGCAGTAGACGTCCGCGCCCTTCGCGCCGGTCTCGCCCGCGATATCCTTCAGCAGGGGGCCGCAACGCGTGCCGGGCATGACGATTTCCTTGAATATAGCCGGGTCAAGCCCTATCTTCTCGATCAGCGGGCCGTGCCAGGCGCGCGCCTTCGCGTCCATCAGCTGCGAAGTGCTCGCGTCCGTGTACTCATTCAGCATCTCCCCCGTCAGGAAGTAGTTCAAGAGGTCCGGGAGCATGAGCAGCGCCTTCGCCCGCTCGATGTCGCAAGGCCGCTCGCGCGCCAGGTAGTCGAGCTGGTATATCGTGTTGATCTGGATATTCTGGATGCCCGTGACCGCGTAGATCTCCTCTTTCGGGACGCGCCCGAAGAGCGACTGCCAGCCGTCCGTCCGCGCGTCGCGGTAATGGACCGGCATGCCGGCCATGCGCCCGAATTCGTCGATCAGCGCGAAATCCACGCCCCAGCAATCGATTCCCAGCGTGTCGAAGCCGCCGCCCGCGGCCGCTTTCGCGATGCCCGCCTTGACCTCGTGCAAAATCCTTAATATATCCCAGTACAGGGTGCCGTTCGCCGCCACCGGGCTGTTTTCAAACCGATGGACCTCTTCCAGTTCGATCCGGCCGTCTTCAAACGACGCGATTGTCACGCGCCCGCTAGAAGCGCCAAGGTCGATAGCCAGCGCCCGGCTCATCCTCTATACACCGATTCCCCGTGAGTTGCAACGTCCAAAGGCCATTCAAGCTTCCTCATACCCGCAAAAAAAATACGCAAATCCCTGTCTAGCTTTAAATGATAAGAACAAATGGTATCGTTATCATTTTATTGTTTGATTATGCCGTGCCTTCGCCCTAAAGTCAAGCAGGAAATAACATTTCCGTAACTTTGCGGCAACATCGCTGTAACGTCAAAGCGCCTGACACAGGGGGACGGTTCTTTTTGTGTTCCCCGGCGTGACACAGGGGGACGGTTCTTTTTGTGTTCCCCGGCGTGACACAGGGGGACGGTTCTTTTTGTGTTCCCCGGCGCGTTTCCCCGTCGCGCTGTCATGCCGTGTCCCTGATGATCAGGTCGCCCGGCAATATTATTTTCCGAAAGCCGGTCTCCGGGTTCCCCATCAGCTCGAACAGCAGGTTCGCCGCCGTCCGCCCGACGTTGAGCTGCCCCTGCGACGCGGTGGACAGCTTCGGGTTCACCCAGTTGCAGAACGGGATGTCGTCGAAGCCCATCACGCACACGTCCCGCGGCACCATTATCCCCGCCTCGCGCATATAGTCCAGGGCGCCGATCGCGAGCAGGTCCGTCACGGTCATGATCGCGTCCGGCGGGTTTTTGAGCTGCATCAGGATGCGCGCCTGCTCGAACCCGCTCGTCATATGGGTTTCGGCGCTCGCCTCGCGCACCAGTTTCGGGTCGAACGCGATCCCGTTCTCCTCGAGTGCCGCGAGGTACCCCGAGTAGCGCTCCGACGTGGCGGCGTTCTTCGACTCGTAGCGGATATAGCCGATGCGCATGCGGCGCTTGTCGATCAGGTACTGGGCGGCCTTCCGCGTCAGGTTGAACCCGTCCACGCGCACCATGCTCAGCGGCTCGCCGTCCTCGAGGATGTTGTCCATCACTATTACCGGCACCTTCTTGTTGAGCCTGAGCAAGTAATTGATGTTTTTCTCGACGCGCGTATACGAGAAGACGACGATCCCGTCGACCTGCCTGCGGATCATCTCCCTCAGGTAGTCCATCTGCTTTTCCGCGTTCACCCCCGTGGAGCAGACCGTCATGATGTACTCGCTGTTCTTCAGGGCCATCTCGATCCCGCGCAGTATCTCGTAATACCCGAAGTTGAACTGCTCGGGCAAGAGGATCGCGATATTCTTCGAAGACCCCGTGCGCAGGGTCTGCGCGAAGCCGCTGGGGATATAGTCCAGCTCCTTCATCGCCTGGTTGACCTTCTGCAGCGTCGCGGGACGGACGTTCCCCTTCCCGCCCAGTATCTTCGACACCGTCGTCTTGGAGACGCCCGCCCTTTTGGCTACATCGATAATAGTGCTCACAGGCTCAGCAGGCCGCTTTCCCGGCGGGGCCGCGGGCCATCATCCCGGGGCCGGCGCAAATCGTCCCGTGCCCGGCGCCCGCCCTTCCGCGGCCGGCCCTCAATCCTCGCGCAGCTCCCCCGCGAGCTGTTGCGTGAGGTCGAAGACCTTCGGGCAGATGGTAAAATCGCTCGCGAACCACGGGCCGGTCGTGATGTCCCATTTCTTGCAGACCTCGGTCTCGCGCACCGCGGCGTTCAGCTCCTCGTGGGTCTTGTCGTCCGGGCACTCCAGGTAGATGATCGACTGGTTCTTGTAGATCCATATAGCCTCGTTCGTATACCCGGCCTCATGGATCGCCTCGAGCATCTCCTGCCAGACATTGACATGGATGTCGATATACTCCTGCAGATGCTCCGGCTTGACTTCAACGACCATTAAGTATTTTTTCATGTCCTTCCTCCTGTAAGATAATATAGCACAAAACCGCCGGTCAATACCCTCCCGTCAGCACGATGTTCTCAAGCGCGCCCCTCTGTATCTGCATGAATGTGTCCGCCATCGCCGGCCAGGCCTGCACGTTGACGACCTCCTCCTTCACGTTGTTCTCCGCGTTCAGGCCGTTGCCGGAGCCAAACCCGTGCCCCGCGTCGGAGAAGATGACAAGCTCCGAAGCCACCTTGCCCTCGACGGCCGTATACAGGTCGATGGAGAGCCTCGGGTCCGCGGTCTCGTCCCGCGCGCCGACCACGATGAACATGGGCGGCAGGTCGGGGTTGGCCGCCACCGCCGCGATGTCGTAGTCGTAGCCCTCGACCACGCTGTACACGCAGATAGCGGCCTGTATCTTCGCGTTCATCCCGTCGACTTCGTCGTCCGTGTAGGAGGGATAAATAATGGACGGGGAATCCTCCGACCCGAGCCATGCGAGCATGCCCAGAAGCGTGAGCCCGCCGCCGGAGAACCCGCAGGCCGCGATGAAGTCGGTCCCGCCTATGCCGAGGCGCTCCGCGTTGAATTTCAGGTAACGTACCGCCCTCTGCAGGTCTATCGAGGCGTCGATGGGCGCGTAAGGCGCGACGCGGCGCTGCAGTACGAACACGTTGTAGCCCATCTCCTTGAACTTTTCGGCCGTCGGGTAGACCTCCGTCTCGTTGGCGCGGCCCAGGTACCCGCCGCCCGCGATCATTATGATATTGCCTTTGACGCCCGCCTGGCTCTTCGCCAGGTACGGCGTCAGGCAGGGCCTGAAGTCCTCGTTGTCCCAGAATTCCGTGAAGTCAAAATACTCGGCGCCGTCCTCGGTCGGCATGCCCTCCCCCCAGATGTCCCACGTGGCCGTCTCCGGGTCGGCGGCCTGCACGAGCTCCCCGCGCAGGCGCTTCGCGTCTTCGAGCAGATAGATATTGCTGTCGTTCGGGACCGCTCCCGTCATGCCGAACCTTTGCATGAAAAGGCTGAACGTTTCGTAGTAGCGGTCAAAGCCCTTTTTCTCGTAAGCGTTCGGCGCCAGGATAATCCTTTTTCCCAATGCCAGCTCCTCGCTGACCGCCGCCATGGTCTCGACAGTCTCGTTGTCCCAAACCTGCCAGGCGGCATAGACCGTCATGTCCTTCGTGGCGACCGCGTCCGCGTCGAGCCTCTCCTGGCAGTCCTTGTCCATAAACCAGCCGCCGAACGACGCGTTCTGCCTGCAGGGCTTGAACCTGAATTCCGGCGCGATCGACGTCTCCGCCTTCATGCCGTCCTTGCCTCCGCTGAAATAAGGCCGGAGCCGGGCGCCCGCTTCCACTTTTACCAGCGCCGACCTGCCGCCGAAGTAGTTTTCGTCGAATTTGATGTCGTAGCTCTTTGGGGACATAGGGGGCGCAGGCACCGAAGGCAGGACCTCGCCCAATGCCGAAACCCCCGGCACGGGCTTGTCTCCCGAAGGGTCGTACGGCAGGCTGCATGCGTAGAACAGCGCGACCGCGATAAGGGAAGCAAGGACGATGACAAGCGCTTTTTTCATGGCGCCACCCCGAACAGCTTCCGCTTCCTTTCCACCATTTCCCGGATCCTTTCGATATACAGCCCCGTGTCCGCCATATTGAATACGCGCTCTACGCGGTCCTCCGCCGGATAGTACAATTTGCTTGCCGCGCCCGCCCCGAGCGCTATCACGGTCTGCTTTTCCTGCATCATCCTCATATTGTATACACACTCCATACCTGGAAGAGTATACCCCGTGTTCTCGAGGTTTTCCACCATCAGTTTTTGCCTGTACAGGTAGTATGGCGCCATGCCTGCCCCGCCCAGCCATTCGCCCGCGATCCTGAGCATCTCCCCCGCCGCGGAGCGCGCCGTATACTGGTAGCCCGGGCTGCTTTCGCCCAGCGCCGAGCCCTTTTTCAGCGCGAGCGTATGCACCGTGACGTTCTCTGGCGAGAGCGCGAGCGTCCCTTCGAGCGTCCGGCGGAAATCCTCCGTCCCCTCCCCCGGCAGGCCCGCGATAATGTCCGCGTTGACTATCGGTATCCCCGCCGCGCGGACGTTTTCAAACGCGGCGCGGGTGTCCGCGGCCTTGTGCCGCCGCCCTATCCTTTCGAGCGTCGCGTCGTTCATGGCCTGCGGGTTTACCGATACCCGCGTGGCTCCCGCGCGCGCTATGAGCAGCGCCTTTTCATAAGCGATGGTGTCCGGGCGCCCCGCCTCGACCGTGAACTCGGCCCCGGCGGCAATGAACGCCTCGTTCACGCGCCCAAGCAGCTCTTCAAGCATAGAGGCCGTGAGCGCCGTAGGCGTCCCGCCCCCGATATAGACGCTCTCCGCCCGCATGCCGCGCCGCCGCATCCCGCCGGCCACATAGGAAAGCTCCTCGTACAGCGCCGCAAGGTAGGCGGCCATCTGCTTCTCCGTGCCCACCCCGGACGTGAACGTGCAGTACGCGCAGCGCGACGGGCAGAAAGGTATGCCGATGTACACGGCGACAGCGCCGCCCGCCGGAAGCCCCGCCTCCGCGTCCCGCGCCGCGCTGCCCGCCTCGCCGTAATGCGGCAAAGGCAGCACGGCCCTTTCCCTTTCGTATATCCGCCTCAGGAGCCTGGCCTTCTCTTCGCTTGCCAGGTACTCTTTTTGAAGCATCGCTTCGGCACGGCCCGCCCCGGAACCAGGGTCGCCCCCCGCCAGCTGCGCGAACAGCTTCGTCGGCTTCACGCCCGTGAGCACGCCCCAGGGCAGCGTCCGCCCCGTATGCCCCGACAGCAGCGCGTACATCCCGCGCGCCTTCTCAAGCTTCGCGGGAACCCCTTCGAAAACAGGCGCCTTCTCAAAAACGAACTCATACTCCCCGCGCGGCAGGAACATGCGCGCGAGCTCGTCATAATCGTTGATATTGTAAACCGCCCCGAGCTCTATCCTAATCAATTCTTTTCAGGCAACTGCCGCCGCTAAGTCTACATGGAAGCAACGAAGGCCTCCAGCTCCTCCAGCGTCGGGCTGCCGGCCATCGCCCCCTTGCGCGTCACGGCAATCGCGCCCGCGGCGTTCGCGAAACGCAGCGTTTCCTTCAGCGCGCCCGGCAGGAGGCCCTGTTCAAGCGGCCGGCCGAGGAAGCGCGACAGGAACGCCCCGTTGAACGCGTCGCCCGCGCCGGTCGTGTCGACTGAAGCCACGGCTAGCCCTTCCGCCGAGGCCGAAAAACCCGGCGTATAGGCAGCGGCCCCGTCGCGCCCGCGCGTCACGAAGAAAACCGACACGCCGCGCTCGAAGCCGTAGTCCGCGGCCGCCTGCTCGTCGTCCGTCCCGAAGATGAAAGGCATCTCGTCCAGGCTTACCTTGAAGATGTCGGAAAACGGCAGGAATTCAAGCGCCGTCTCCCTCAGCGCGTCCTCGGAATCCCAGAGCGGGAGCCTGATGTTCGGGTCGAACGAGACAAGCGCGCCTGCCGATTTCGCGTCGCTGACAGCCTTGACGTGCGCCTCTTTCGACGGCGAGCCGGGCGCGAGCCCCAGCGTCCCGAAATGCAGAATGTCGCCCTCGGAAAACAGCCCGTCTGGGATGAAGGCTTCCGGCAAGAGCATGTCCGCCCCCGGCTTCCTCGCAAACGTGAATTCCCTGTCCCCGTCCGGCGCGAGCGTGACGAACGCCATGGTGGTGCACGCCTCTGCGGTCCTGCCCATCAGGGCCGTATCTACCCCGTAGCCGCGAAGCGCGTCGATCAGCTTCCGCCCGAAACCGTCGTCGCCCACCATGCCGATGAAGGCCGCGCCCGCGCCGAGTTTCGCGGCCGCGACGGCCGTGTTTGCCGTCGCGCCGCCCGGCATTGGGGCAAGCCAGCCCTCCCGTTCCGCCACGTCCGCCTGCGCGCCCCCGGCCGAAACCGGAATGAAGTCGATAAGCGCCTCGCCTATGCAATAGATTTTTGCCATGCCTGTCACCTGCCTTTTCCTTCACCTCACGAACGGGTTGTATTTTTTCTCGTTCTCGATAGTCGTTACGTCCATGTGCCCGGGCAGCGCGACCGTGTCGCCCGGCAGGGAAAACAGCTTTTCGCGGATTGACGCTATCAAAACGGAAAAATCCCCGCCCGGCAGGTCTGTCCGGCCAAGCGAGGCCTGGAACAGCGTATCCCCGGTGAAGGCCGTCCCGGAAAAGGGCCTTTCGAAAAGCTCCCTGTCCGATCCCTTCGCGTAGAACGTGAGCCCGCCGGGCGTATGCCCCGGCGTCTCGATCGCCTTGAAAGCCAGCCCGCCAAGGCATAGCTCGTCGCCCTCTTTCAGCAGAAGGCCCGCCTCGAGCGCGACCCTCTTCCCAAAGACCGCGTAAGACATGTTCATGTCGGGGTCGGCAAGGAGCGCCGCCTCCTTTTCGCCGGCGGCCAAGATCGCGTCCGGGAAGGATTCCATGAGCCCTTCCACGCCGCCGATATGGTCGCAATGCCCGTGCGTCAGCGCGATGTATTTGAGCTTCAGCCCGTTTCCGGACACCGCGCCTGTGACCGCGGGCTCGGGGGCGCCCGGGTCGACGGCCATGGCCTCGCCGCTCGCCTCGTCCCATACGAGGTAGCAATTCGTCCCAAGATACCCTACCTGAAATATTTTTATCTTCATCTCTTCACCTGTAATGCCCTGCCTGCTGTCTCCCGAAAACCCTGCCTGCTGCTACCCGCAAACCTGCCTGCTGCCGCCCGCAAACCTGCCTGCTGCCGCCAAAAATCCTATATCTTGTCCCAAAATGTCAGCCTCTCGCCCTGTACACTTCCAGCACGCTTTCCACCTGCCCGAGCTTGCGGAGTATCCTGTCCATCTCGTGGGTGTGCGCGACGGACAGCGTCATGGCTATGCTGACGGTATTGTCGCCGCCGGGTTTCAGGTTCACGCCCGAGATGTTGACGTCCATGTCGAAGCACGCCTTCGAGATATCCGAAAAAAGCCCCTTTCGGTCGTTGGCGACAATATTGATGTCGGCATTGTATACCCCGATATCCTTTGACATGTCCCAGCTGACCGCAACCAGGCGGGCGCGGTCGCCCTCCGTCAGGTTCGCTATGTTCGGGCAGTCCGTCCTGTGCACGCTGACGCCCCGCCCCTTTGTCACGAAGCCGGCGATCTCGTCCCCCGGCACCGGGGAACAGCACTTCGACAGGCGGATCAGCATGCCGTCAAGCCCGTCCGCCAGTACCCGCGCCTCGCCCCGCTCGTCATACCTTTTCCGCTTGGGCTTTTGCTGCGCGACAAGCCCTTCCAAAGGATCCTTCAGGGCCTTCTTGTCATAATCGTCCTGGTACATGCCGACAAGCCTGGCTATGACCTTGCTGACGATGGACCCGCCATGCGACAGCGACGAGAAGAGGTCGTTGACCGTCATATAGTTCAGCTCCTTGGCGACGCGCGCGAGCCAGTGCGTGCGCACGATGTCCTCTACGTCGTAGCCCTTGCGCTTCACGGTCTTTTCAAGAAGCGTGCGCCCGCGTTCGACATTCTGCGACTTGTCCTGCTTCTTCAGCCACTGCCGTATCTTCGCGCGCGCGCCGGCGCTCTTCGCTATGTTCAGCCAGTCCATCGACGGGCCCTTGACATTCTTCGACGTGACGATCTCGACGACCTCGCCGTTTTGCAGCTCGTAGTCTATCGTCACCATCTTGCTGTTGACGCGCGCCCCCGAGCAATGTATGCCGATATCGCTGTGTATCTTGAACGCGAAGTCCAGCGGCGTCGAGCCGGCCGGCAGCTCGATCACGTCGCCCTTCGGCGTGAACACGAAGACCTGGCTGGAAAACAGGTCCGTGCGCATCGTTTCCATGTATTCGCGCGGGTCGTTCATGTCGCGGTTCCACTCGAGCGTCTGCCTTATCCACGCGAGCTTGAGCTCCTCCTGGTCGTCGGAGATGCCCTCCTTGTATTTCCAGTGGGCCGCGATGCCGTACTCCGCTATGCGGTGCATGGCCTGCGTGCGTATCTGCACCTCGAACGGGCTGCCGCCGGGGTCGATGAGCGTCGTGTGCAGCGACTGGTACATATTCGGCTTCGGCATCGCGATATAGTCCTTGAACCGCCCCGGCATCGGGCGCCACAGCGTATGGACCGTGCCGAGGACCGTGTAACAGTCTGGCACCGTCTCGACTATTATCCGCACGGCCGCCAGGTCGAAGATCTCGCCAACGGGCTTGTTCTGCTCCTTCATTTTCGTGTAGATGCTGTAGAAATGCTTGGACCGCCCTGTTATCTCATAATCGATCCTGTATTCCTCGATCGCGGCCTCGATCTGCGCGATGACCTTGCCGATCCTCTCCTCGCGCTCGCTCTTGCGCTCCTTCAGCGCCGCCGCGAGCGTGTAGTAAGCCTCAGGGTCGAGGTATTTGAGCGCGATGTCCTCCAGCTCGAACTTGATGGTGAATATCCCGAGCCTGCTCGCGAGCGGCGCGTATATCTCAAGCGTCTCCTGGCATTTGCCGACGATCTGCTCGCGGCTCATATAGTTGATCGTCCTGAGGTTGTGCAGCCGGTCGGCGAGCTTGATGATGAGCACGCGGATGTCCTTGGATATCGCGAGGAACATCTTCCTGAGATTTTCGGCCTGCCGCTCCTCCTTGCTGTCATAGACGAGGTTGCCGAGCTTCGTGACGCCGTTGACGAGGAAGGCCACCTGCACGCCAAAGTCCTTTTTCAGGTCCTCTATGCTGTATGGGGTGTCCTCGACCGCGTCATGCAAAAGCCCCGCGGCTATGGCCATGTTGTCCATGCCCAGATCCGCGAGGATCTTCGCTACTTCTATAGGGTGTACTATATACGGCTCGAGCGACTTGCGGAGCTGGCCCGCGTGCATCTGGTCGGCTTTTTTATACGCGCTCTCTATCAGCCCGATATCGATGTTCGGGTTGATGTCCAGGAGGTCGCTTATAAATTGCTCGAACCTGTCCAATAATAGCCTTACTCCTCCACTCTACACTACGGCGCCGTCGTCTCGCCCGCCCTGCTTCCTCTGGCTCTTGCTCTTCTTCTTCTTGCCCTTGGCGCCGGCCGTGCCCACAGGCAGGGGCGCCGTCTCGCTGATGACGTCCTCCCCTGTCAGCACTTCCTGCCCCTTGCCTTCGCCCGGGGCCTTCGCGCCGTATTTGGCGGCCTCCTTGTCGGCGGCCTTGTCGGCGCCCTTGTACTTGCCCGTGCCGACCCGGTGCGAGCCTTTCGATATATCGTAGAATATCGGGCTCGCCGTGAAGATTGACGACAGCGTCCCGGTCGCGATGCCGATGACGAGCGGCACGGCGAACTGCCTGATAGTCTCGCCCCCGAAATAGAGGAGCGGGATGATCGCCACGATGGTCGTAAGCGACGTCATGATCGAGCGGACCAGGGTCTGGTTGACGCTCACGTCTATGATTTCCTCAAGCGGCTGCCTTCGCATGCCCCCGAGGTTTTCGCGGATACGGTCGAATATGACGATCGTGTCGTTGATCGAATAGCCTATGACGGTCAGGATGGCGGCGATGAACGGGTTGTTGATCGTCAGGTGGAACAGCCCGTACATGGCTACCATTATGAAGATGTCGTGGAATGTAGTGACGATGGCCGCTATGCCGAGCTTTAAGCGGAACCGTATCACTATGTAGACGAGCATGAGCGCGATCGCGATCAAAACCGCCCTTATCGCGTTGTCCGTCAGCATCCTGCCTACCGACGGGCCAAACTGCTCGAAGGTCTGGAGGTCGACAGCCTCCCCGTAGTCGGCTTCGAAGTTCGCCATGATCGCGTCGCGTTCCGAGCTGGTGATTGCCTTTGTCGTCTTGACGATGACGCCCGTATGCTCGTTTCCGAAGGAGACGATGTCGGCGCCCGAGATATCGTTCTTCGCGAGCGTGGCCCTGACCTCCTCCGTCGTCACGGTCTTGCCGAGCTCGACCTGCAGCATGGTGCCGCCCGTGAAGTCGATGCCCATGTTGAAGCCCCTGCCTACGCCAAGGCCTATGCCCACGACGAGGATGACGACGCTGACTATATAGAAAATCTTCCGGTTCCTGACAAAATGGAAGAACCGGGCGAGCCTCGTCATCTGGACGCCGCCGCCCTCGCGCATGCCAAGCAGGCCATGCTTGACGAGGAAGGCGCTCTCGGAAAAGACGCGGACATAGATATTCGTGATGGCCATCGCCGTGAACAGGCTGAGCAATATGCCGATGATGAGCGTGAGCGCGAAGCCCCTGACAGGCCCGGTGCCGAGCTGGTAGAGCACGCAGCCCGCGATAAGCGTCGTGATCTGCGCGTCCAGGATCGTGCCGATGGCCTTGCGGAACCCGGTGCTTACAGCGACGCGGATCGTCTTGCCCTCCGCGACCTCGTCCTTTATGCGCGAGAATATAATTACATTTGCGTCCACCGCCATGCCGATCGACAGGATCACGCCCGCGATCCCCGGCAGCGTCAGCACGCCGCCGAGCCCGATGAGTATCCACGGGATGAGCGGTATATACAGCAAAAGCGCAAGCGAGGCGCCAAGGCCCATGAACCTGTACATGGCGATCATCACTATGAACACGAGGATGATGCCGATAAGCCCGCCGATAAGGCTGTTTTGCAGCGCGCCCATGCCGAGCGTGGCGCCGATCGCCGAGCTCTCGACCTCGAGCAGGTCGGCCGGCAGCGCGCCGGCGCGGATCAGCGTCGATACATGGATCGCGTAATCCTGGTCAAAGCCGCCCTGCCTCGTGATGACGGCGCTGCCGCCAGAGATCGGGCCGTTGTCCACCGACGGCGCCGACAGTATCAGGTCGTCCAGCACGATCGCGATCTGGTTCGCGGCCGTCACGTCCTCCATGAAAGGCTCCTGCACTTCCCTGTTGTACGCCTTCGTGGTCGCCTCATAGAAATGCTGCGCGCCCACCGACGAGAATTCAAGCGTGATAAGGTAGCCCCCGTGGTCGGGGTCGTTCTTCACGGTGCTGCCCGTGACCTCGTCGCCTTCGAGCACTACCGTGCCGTCGGCCAGCTTGAACTGAAGCTTCGCCGTAGAGCCGATGGTCTGTATGGCCTGCTCCGGGTCGTCAACGCCCGGCAGCTCGACGCGTATGCGCTTCTCGCCCTCCACCGTTATGACCGGCTCGGCCAGCCCCATCTCGTTGACGCGCTGCTCGATGATGGCCTGCGTCTGCTCCATCAGCCCCTTGAGCTCCGAGCCCGTCGCGTCCGTCTGCGCCTCGAGTACTACATAGACGCCGCCCGATATGTCAAGGCCCAGCTTGATCTTGTCCTGGATAGGCTCCACCGGGCCTATGCCTATGACCGTGAGCACCCACACGAAGGCGATCACCACTGTTATGATAATTGCTGCGATTTTCTTCATTTCGACGTTATTCCCTTTTCACTCTCCCCCTGAGCGCCGTTTCGGAAGCCGACTATTCGTCGTCTTCGCCCTCGGCCCCATCCTCAGAATCGTCGTCTTCCGGCTCCTTCTTCGCCGCCGAAAGCTTTTTCGGCATGCGCTTGGGCTTCTCTTCCTCTTCCGGCTCTTCCTGTTTTTCCTCTTTTTCCTCGCGCAGCTTCTTCGCGCCCTTGCGCTCAGGCGCCGATTCGTCGATCTTCGAAATGCCCCAGCGCATGATTTCGAGCTTGACCTTGTCGGAGCCGACCTCTATCGTTATGAGGTCGTCGTCCTTCACGCGCACGACGCGCCCCTTGAACCCGCCGATCGTCGTGACCCAGTCGCCGCGCTTGATCGCGTTGCGCATCTCGTTCACCTGCTTGTTCTTCTTGTTCTGCGGCCTGATGAGTATGAAATAGAATACGGCGATGATGAGGACCAGCGGCAGGAACGCCATGAGCCCGCCCGAGGAATCGGGGGCCCCGCCTTCGACGCTTTCCCCGCCCATCGGCATACACCCCGAAAGCGCCAGCGCCGCGAATGCAACGATCAGAACCAGTACGACTGCGATACTTTTTGCTCCTTTGAACATGTCAAGTCTCTCCTTATAATAATAATTAGCCTGCGCGCAGCCGTGCTGCCCGAATAAACATACCCTGATATTATATATGATTCCAGCCCTTTGCGCGAGATTTTTCTTGCACAATACATTATCATTATGTTAACATAAAGCTCGCTGGGCCGGCGTGGCGGAACTGGCAGACGCGCCGGACTCAAAATCCGGTGATGGCAACATCGTATC
>Ga0082212_10002906_pt1 | contig 24581 bp, 12 predicted proteins | sample TergutNt197P3_FD_71548 | JGI IMG/M metagenome (GOLD analysis project Ga0082212, IMG submission 71548) | Neocapritermes taracua P3 segment gut microbial communities from Petit-Saut dam, French Guiana - Nt197 P3 | ecosystem: Host-associated > Arthropoda: Insects > Digestive system > Gut ... | reverse complement strand
AAGCAGAAGGGTTATGCATGTCCTCAGTTTCATACGACTCACTCCCTAATATTTTTGCTGTCATCACATGACGGAGAAAAGAGGCAGCGCCGGCAGTTCCGCCTTTGGCCGGCTCTGCGAATTTAACTATGACTGTTGATTGGTGATTGTTGATTGGTGTCAATAACTTTGGGTTCCGATTGCTTTCCTGACTATGGAACGATTGGCTAACAGAGAGGAACGAACAGGGCAATTGCGCGATGCCTATTTCCATACCGCGGTAAACGTCGTATTCGTCCCAAGCCAGACGACTTCTCCTGCTTTATGCTTCATACCGGAGATGTTGCTGGTCCAGCTATCAAAGGTATAGCCTCTCCTGGTGATCGCTCCGGGAAGCGTTATGGCCGCACTGGCATATGTCGAGATGGCATAGCTATTGACATAGGCTGTCCCTGTCTGGTTTGCCGGCGTGGGCGTGCCGCCGTTGGCGTTGTAGCTGACTGTCAGTGTCCGCTGATACAAGCCGTAGAGTGTGACATTGGCGCTGATGGTATAGGATCCGGAGACGATGGCCGGACTCGCGTTAGCCGTCGCAGCAGTACTCCAGCCTCTGGCGGTCCAGCCGGTGTAGATGTTGGCCGCCGGAATTGTCACCGTGCCGCCGGTGGCTTTGTTGTAGATGGTTACCGCGGCTGTGCGGGTGGCGGCGGTTGTGCCGTTGTAGTCTTTCAGTGTGGCGGTTAGGGTTCTTTTGTAGATGGCGTACAGGGTTACGTTGTTGGAGGGCATGGTGTAGGAGGTTAGGGCCGTGGTGGCGTCTTTGTTGGTGTTCCAGCCGACGAAATCCCAGTTGGTTTTCGCGGCTGTGGGCGTCAGGCTGACTGCCCCGCCGCTGTTGACCTGGGCCGATGTCACGGTGGCGGATGTGCCGCCGTTTTCCCCGTAGTTGTAGGTGACGGTGAATGGCGTTGCGGTTGTTTTCCATGCCGCGGTGAACGTCGTGTTCATGCCGGGGGTTACTGTCTGGCTCGCGTTGAATTTGCTTCCGCTTACGCTGCTGACCCAGCCGTCAAAGGTATAGCCTGTCCTGGTGATCGCTGCCGGTAACGTCAATGGCGTATAGGATATGCCGGTGATGTTGGCGCTGTTGGTGTATGCCGGCAGTGTCTGTGTCGCCGGTGTGGGCGTCCCTCCGGCGGCGTTGTAAGTCATTGTCAGTGATTTTTGGTACAAACCGTAGAGGGTGATGTTGCCGCTGATGGTATAGGATCCGGAGACGACCAGCGGGCTCGCGTTGGCGGTTGTGGCGGTGCTCCAGCCTCTGGCGGTCCAGCCGGTGTAGGTGTTGGCTGCCGGAATTGTCACCGCGCCGCCGGTGGCTTTGTTGTAGATGGTTACCGCGGCTGTGCGGGTGGCGGCGGTTGTGCCGCTGTAGTCTTTCAGTGTGGCGGTTAGGGTTCTTTTGTAGATGGCGTACAGGGTTACGTTGTTGGAGGGCATGGTGTAGGAGGTCAGGGCTGTGGTGGCGTTTTTATCTGTGTTCCAGCCGACGAAATCCCAGTTGGCTTTCGCGGCTGTGGGCGTCAGGCTGACTGCCCCGCCGCTGTTGACTTGGGCTGATGTCACGGTGGCGGATGTGCCGCCGTTTTCCCCGTAGTCGTAGGTGACGGTGAATTGATTGGTTGAGGCCGCTGTCTGGGCCATGACACCCTGACTCAGGTTGTAGTAGCTGCCGCTGCCTGTTGTGGTCAGTTTGCAAGCTCGTACCATATAGTGTTTCGTGGTTCCGGGACTCGTATGAGTCCATGTGGTTCCTTTCACTATCCCGAGTCTGGTGTAGGGTCCCTCCGGGGTGGCCGCGCCGTAGACGTAGTAGTCCGTGACCGCCCTGTCCGCGGAAGCGGTCCATTGCAGTGTGGTTGCGCCCCCTGTCCCGCTGGCTGCTTGCAGGTTTGTGGCCGGCAGCACCGGGAACATCCGCAGGGTTGGGTCTCCCATGAGGGCGATGTGGATATATCTCGCGAAAGCGCCGGTCGGCGTGTATATGGCACCGGTGTTGTTTTGTGTCAGCCGGGTGCTGTAGCCGATGGTTTCTCCCAGGGCCATGTGATGGAAGAACCAGTGCGGACGCCCGGTCCAGGCGTTGGTCAGACCATAATCAGGCAAAGCCAGAAAGGCGCGCAACAGGTTGTTCTGCCTGTCCCAATCTCCGAAATAGCTGCCAAAGGTCTGGTTGAAGATGATGCCGTAGTTCTGGGCGGCAGCGGAAGCCAGATGGCTCGTTGTCAGCGAACCGCCTACCGCGCCCACCGACGTATACGAGCCCGGCCCATTGATATGCCCCCACGTATATGTGTTCCCCGGCAAATACTGTGCCCACGACCCGTCATCGATCCGCGCACCGGCTCCAAATACCGCCGGAGCAAGTCTATAGGCGTTATTGAAGGCAAAGTATTCGGTCATGGTGGGAAATCCGTTGGAGACGAAGAAGTCTTTTGTCGTCGTCATCTGACCTATTCTATAAGTGTGATCCTTATTCAGATATTGCCGCAGCAATTCTGTTGCGTTTTTTGAGAAAGCGGGCATGTTATCGAAGTCCGCGCGCCCCACCTGCAGTTGGACATCACCGGGAATCACTGAAGGTGAACTGTCCCAGGACGCGGTCATGCTTCCGTAATACGCGTCTGCCGGCCAGGAACCCACATGATCTGCGTGTCCGTCCGGTGCTATATTGCCTGATTTGAAGACGGGTATATGCCCTAATAGGAACACCGCTTTGACGTTGGCAGGATCCCCGTTATAGTCTGCTTGCACCAGGGCCCGCGCCGACTGTGGCGTGGCGTTCCTTGATACATCATGGCGCAGAACCGTCCAACCGTCACCGATCAGGTCTTTTTTCAGTGTTTCCAGTTCGGTGCCCAAAGCCGCCGCCTGTTCGGATTCTACCAGCAAGACGACCTTGCCGCGGGATTCTACGGCGGGCGCTTTGATGCCGGCCCAGATGTAACCTACATAACTGTCGCATTGGACCTTGTATTCGTACGTCTGACCAACAACGACATTCTTGTCTTCATAATAATGCCCATTCGTTCCTGTGACAGATGTCCATGTAGTTGCTTCTTTGGTCTTGCGCCAGACGGTAAAGACCTTACCAGGGCCCAGCGGCGTTGGTTTGGCCTCCCATTGCAACCGGATCGTCGGGGGGGATTCCTTTGTTGTTGCGCTTAACATGAGAACATGCTCTTGGGGTTGCTCCGCCGCCAGGATGGGCGACGCCAGAGGCAGACATAATGTCATGCCGACAAACAGAAGAAACATGAAACTTGCTTTCAGCTTCAGATAACTCACAATTCTTTCCTCCTTAATATTTCGTTTTTTGAGCGTGTCAGAGCATAGAAAAGCAGACCAACATAATTTTGGTTTTATCCTTAACCTCTAAATTATGAACGGTATATTCTTCGCCTTGCTAATCAGTCGCCTGTATATCGCCAGTCAAGAGGGCTGTAAGTCGGTATATATATCCGGAAGTGAGATGCGGTTTCCCCCTCTTGACCGGTCAGATTCACATTGTACCCGTTTTTGAGGATATTGAATGCTCTGTATTCGTAGTTGCCCCACCAGGCTTTGTCGATAACAACCCGTTGGGTTGTCACCAGACCAGGACGGCCGGGGGCCCCTGTGCCGGCCGCTACCCAGCCGTCGGGCCGGTAGGCGTAGCCGGCGTCGACTTCGATGATGCTGCCTACCGGCAGTTCGGCTCTGCTGAAGCGTTGGGACGCCAGGAAGTAGACTGAGTTGTCGGCTGTTGTGGTTATCTGGGGATTGGCCGCGTAGCCGCCGTTATTGGAGTTCCAGTAGCCCAGGTCGGTGTGACGCCAGTTTACCCCTTGATATACCGGTACATAGATCCGGAAATGGGACGCGGTTTCTTCTTCTTTGCCTGTCAGATTCACATTAAGACCGCTTTTGAGAATATTGAAGGCCCGGTATTCGAAGTTGCCCCACCAGGCTTCGTCGATGACGACTCTCTGTGTTGTGACCGGTTTAGGACGTCCCGGTGCCGCTGTGCCGCTGGCAACCCAACCTTCAGGACGATAAGCGTATCCGGCATCAACTTCAATGATGCTACCCACAGGAAGTTCGTTTCTGGTGAAGCGTTTGGAAGCGAGGAAATTCGCTGAGTTACTGGCTGTTCTGGTGATCTGAGGATCAGACGCATATCCACCGTTACCGGAGTTCCAGTAGCCTAATGTATAGGGCCGGGTCAGTCCCCCGGCATCCTCTCCGCTTCCCTGCGCGGGAGACTCGCTCAATTCATCCCCTCCGGCGCCCTGCACAACATCGCCGCCGGAACCGTCATAATCCTCCTGACCGCTCCCGGACTCCGCCAGGTACGCTTCCCCTGCTGTCGCCGCAAGATCCAGCCTGATCCCGCCGCCGATAACCACCGCCGGTAGCAGGATTAACACAGCCAGGAAAGCTCCGCTGCGTTTCCCCGTCTTGGCCGTCAGACTCTCAAAGCGTTCCCTCAAATCGCCGGCTCCTGTGCTGAAAGCCGTCGTCAGCGCCGGCAGCCGTTTTCTGCCCGGTTTCACCGTCAGCAGGATCGACTCGCCGTACTCCCGGCGGCGGGCGCCGTCCTGGCCGCGGACAACCAGCTCATCGCAAATCAGTTCCAGATCCCGGTCGCCGGCGCGGTTCATCATCCATACCAGAGGATTGAACCAGTGCAGCGCGTTGGCAAGATTGAGCGCCAGCTTGTACCACAGATCGCGACGCCGGCAATGGGTCAGTTCATGACGGATAATATGAGTCAGCAAGCAAGGGTCGTAACGACGTTCAGGCAGCACCAACACCGGACGGAACAGGCCAGTCACAAACGGGCTCTGCACCCCCGGGCTGAACCGGATATCCATTTCAACATGAAAATCCATCTCTTCCATCGTCCGGCGAACCAGACGAACCAACTCTTTGCTGTCGCAGGGCCGCCAGAAACGGCGCAGCAGGGCGCGGAACCGCAAAGCCGCAATCAGGCGGACACAGAGAAAGATCACAACCCCCGCAAACCAGAGGCCAATCATGATATCCAACACAGTGACGCCGGACCAGACTCCGGCAAGTTTTCCCGCCACAGGTGTTTCCTTCACCAGCGTTTCCGCTTCCGAGACCGCCCCGTTCGGCACAGGATCCTGAGCCTGAGCTCCATCCGGTTCATAGCCTTCCGGTTCATTGTCCCTCGCTTCATAGACTCCCGGTTCGGCCGCCTCAGACAAAGGAACAATACCCACCGACCGAAAGACAGGCGTATCTGTCACAGAGAAAGACAGCAGCGCCCAATGAGCCGGCAGGGTCACTGGCACCACCAGCCAGAGAGCGAAAACCAACCAAACCCAATAACGCCAACGGGGAGAATACCGCTTGCTCAGCCAAATTGCCGCTGCCACGATAACACCAATCAGCACGCCGACAATCAGCGAGACAGCCATCATATTCAGAAAAATTGTCTTGATTAGATCGGGCATGTGAAGCCTCCTGTTATAAACATACAGCGTCTAATGTTCAACTGTTCAACAGTTCAACTGTTAAACGTCTAGTGATGATCCAGGTGATCTAACATCCTGCGCAATTCTGTGATATCCTGCTCACTGATAGCGCCCTTTCTGTTCAAAGCGGTAATCATGCTGGCAATGGAACTTTTGTGCATCCTCTGCAAGAACTCATGGCTCGCTTCTTCCAGATACGCCTCCCGGGGAACCAAAGCGGAGTAATAGTTGGTACGGGTGGTCCGGTCACAATGAACAAAACCCTTCTCACACAACCGCGCCAGCACAGTCATCACAGTAGAAAGCGCCAGCGTGCGGCTGGTGATTTGATCCAAAATAAAGTTGGAGGTCAGGGGACGCTCTTCTTCCCAGATGATCATCATGATTTCCTGTTCAGCTTCACTCAGTTTCAGCTTTTTCGACATTATCGAATACAACCTCCTTCGCTAAGAATTTCTGACTTGAATTTCTACCTCAATAAATCATACCATCTATATAAATCATTCTATCTTTGTAGAAGTTATTTGTCAACATGTTTATGGCGGTTTTGCGGGCCTATGTATCTGGTAATTTATGGAGGTCGCCTAGGACTTCACAACAGAGAAAACCAGCGGGGGGAGATTTGAGTCCCCTAGGTTTATCAGCATAATCCACAATCGCTCAATGATAAATTGCGTTCCCGTGGTTCGAAAAAAGCTCAGAAATAGGGCCTCATCGAGTTTGACAGGGTCTTCATCCGGAGAATCCGGCCAATCCGGCCGGGGAGTTGTTGACATCCAAAGATTATTATGACAAGATTATGTTGGATCATCGAAACACCCGGGAGGCACGCCCTTGGAAAGGTTATTTGACGCAGAGCTGCGTCTGATGGAAATTATTTGGAAATGGGAGCCGGTTTCAGCAAAAGAAATCAGCTTGCTTGCCGCCGAGCAATTCGGCTGGAATAAAAACACCACATACACCGTCGTTAATCGGCTGGTTAAGAAAGGCGTTTTGTGCCGGGAGGAACCTGGATTTATATGCTCATCTATTCTTAAGAAGAATGACATACAAAAAGCGGAAACAGCGACACTGATTGAAAAGTTATTCGGCGGCTCCAAAAAAGCTTTCTTTGCCGCGTTTGCGGAGGATAGTCTGTCACCGGAGGAAGTGGAAACACTCAAGGGGCTCATCGAGAAAAAGGGGTAGCCCATGTTGCTTTTCTGACCGTTTCTACCCCGTTTTCTAACCGACACCATTGCCGTTTTATGTGAATTATTTCATTTGACGCAAACCGTCTGTAAGTGTACTATTAAATCAGTGGGACTATGGCGTTAGTTTGAAGTTCTTTCCTTCATTATCTGGCTTGGAGGCAGCACCATATGATTGTATCCGGCATGATTGTGAGCAACCTCGTCCGTACGATTCTGATGATGACCCTTTCCGGCAGCGCCCTTGCGCTGATCCTCTTACTGACCAAGCCCCTCCTGGGACGCCGTGTTCCCCGGTCTGTCCAATACGGATTGTGGCTTGTGGCGTTGGCGGCGCTGCTGGTTCCCGTGTCGAAATTCATTATTTTACCTGACAAAGCAGCAACTCTGCCGTTGACGCCGATTTCTGTCGTTATTGACCAGTCCTTTATATCTCCCGCAGAAAATTTGCTGCGTACCATACATGTTCCCGACGCTGCAGGTGCTGTTGACGCCGCGGATCCGACGTCGGCAGAGTCCGCCTCCGGAAGCTCTGTCCCGGCAAGTACGGCGGCAACGACTCCTACGCCTGCGGAAACGGCGGCGGCGACTCCCACGTCTGCAGAAACGGCGGCGGAAGCCGCAGACGCGGCGATGGATGCTGAAGGGTCGCCCTCGTCTGCCGCTCTCTTGCCCGCGAAGGGCCCCGGTCCCTTGGCTTGGCTGAGCGCGGGATTCATAATTGTGTACCTGCCTGTGGCGCTCCTTGTCCTGTTGTACCATCTTCTCTCCTATGCCTACTTCATGGGAAAACTCTGCAACCGGAGAACCACTCCGGCGTTGGATCTTGCCGTGTACACCGCCTTGTATGACGGCAAACCCGCTCCGCGGGTGTTCCTTTGTCCGCTGGCGGCCACGCCTATGCTGGTGGGTCTTTTTCGGCCCATGATCATCCTGCCAGACAGACCATACTCGGAGGCGCAGCTGAGAAGTGTTTTGCTCCATGAGCTGACGCACATGCGCCGGCGTGACGTCGCTGTGAAATGGGTGACGGTGTTTGCCTGTTCTTTACACTGGTTCAACCCCCTGGTCTGGCTGGCCCGGCGGGAGATTAACCGCGTTTGTGAACTATCTTGCGACGCGGCTGTTATTGGCAATATGAACAGCGTCGACAAACAGACGTATCTTCAATCTCTGGTTGCTTTGGCTGCTGATCCCAGAGCGCCGCGCGCTGTGCTTGCGACGACCCTGTGTGAAGGAAAAAAAGCGCTGGAAGAGCGGCTTGTGTCAATCATGCGGTATAAGCCCCATAGATTGAAGACCCTTGTGGCTTCAGCCCTGATGATTGTGGCGGCGGTGGGGGTCGTCAGCTTGTTGGGGGCTTCTGTCGCGGCGGCGGAAAATGCGGCCCAGGTAGCCACGACTGGAACAGAATCGCCTGATATTTCCTCTATGCCTCATGATATGGATGATCCCAATTACGATAAGGATCTCTACTATGATTGGGATCCTCTCAACGAAATCGAATCCCAAACGGCTTCAGACGATTCCAGCCTGAGAGGTATTGGCGGCAATCTGATCCCCAACGGCGATTTTGAAGCTTTCCTGCCGATCGGGAATCTGAGCAGGAATGTCGCCTTGAACGGAACCAACACCTTCACGCTCATAACCGATCCGGCAATCGTAAAATATGGCAAGGCTGCTTTGATGATTGAGCAGAACACTCGCAACGCTTTTGCTGGCTGCAGAGTCCTTCTTGAGCGAGACTGCGTCTATGACTTTGAGTTTGACGTCAGACTGCTGCACGATTCAAACGGTAATCCTGTTTCAAATCTTGAAGTGGTCAGAAATTTCGTCTTTGCCGATGCATACGCCTCGAACTATAATCAGAACCATATCGCGACCCTAAAAAAGATGAGTACCGCGGACGGATGGCAGCATGTAGCGGGTTCCTATAAGGCCTCTTCCGCAGATCCCCGCGCGGACTTTGATAACGCGTATTTTGCGATTTATGTTCATGGCCCTGAAGACAGATCCGTAACGTATGTCATTGACAATGTACGCTTGGTCAAGCAAGGACAGATTCAGAATCTGGTTCCCAACGGCGACTTTGAGCTGCCGGTTTTGTTCGGGAATTTGGGCGGAAACAGCACCCTGAACGGAAGCAACACCATTACCCTCGAAACCGATCCCTCAATCGTAAAATATGGCAATGCTGCTCTGAGGATTGAGCAGAAAACCCGCAACGCTTTTGCCGGTTGCAGAGTGTCGCTTGAGCGAAACTGCTTATATGATTTTGAATTTGATATAAGGCTCTTGCTCGATTCAGAGGGGAATCCTGTTTCCAATCTAGATGTGGTCAGGAATTTCGTGTTTGCAGACAAAAGTGCTTCCAATTTCGATCAGAACCATCTCGCAACTGTTAAGAAGCTGAGCACCGCAGACGGGTGGCAGCATATATCGGGTTCTTGGAGGTCTTCCTCCGCAGATCCGAATGCGGACTTTGCTAACGCGTACTTCTCTGTTTATATTTCTGTCCCGTCCGCCGGTAACCCCGTAACGTATGTTATTGACAATGTGAAGCTGACGAAGAGATAGGATAGCCCTGGCTCGGCTTGAAGTGTGCGTGAACCAATCATCGCAGGATGTTATTAGGCATTGCGCACACCCAGATCTCAAAAACCGAAAGGGGAAGACGGCTGGAGGCAAAATATTATTTGCTTCCGCCGTCTTTGCTATCCCATAGTTGTACACGTGACACCCTCATGTTCGATCTTCATCTAACAAGAATAAAAACCTCTGGATCACGAGGAGCAGATGCCGTCAATAGCCAGCAACAGTCCTGACCATGGACACACTGGGCGTTGTTGCCTTTCCAATACCAATACCGTTGAAGTTTCCTACAAAGCTCAGATACACAGAATTGCTTGTCTGTCCCGGCGCCTTGACAGTAAACGTCAGGTTTTGTTTGCCTCCGGCCGGAATCGTCTGGGTTGCCTGGGGTCCGCTGACAATATATCCAGCGGTTTGGCCGGCGGCGTCAAACATGCCTGTCACCGTGCCATTGATGGGAGTATCATTGAAGTTGTAGATTGTGACGATGACTGTGATCTGATCATTGGCCTTAATGCTATACCCATTGGAGCTGGCATTTGCGCGGCATTTCACTTCATAGGTCTGGTCCAGAACGATTTTCTGTTCGGCTGTAAGTGATTTGAGCGAGTGATTCACCGGTGTATGAGCTGATATCGTATCTTTATACATCCCAGGCGGAAGACTTCCCGGAACACATAAATAAATGGGGTCTGGGCCGAGCTGAAGGGCAAAGCCTCCGTTGCCGGGAATTGGCTGCTCTTCACCCATGATATTTGTTTGGATCCCACTCTGCTTTTGCAGCGACAGCGTCGTGGAGACGCTGTTGTCAGCCCAGAGAACCAGCACTGTGTTACCGCTGCCATCGTCAAAGGCATAACCTTTACTGCCGGTAGGCAAATATCCTGCTCCCACTTTGATCTCACCGAGATACTTTGCCTGCCCCAGCGCTTTTGTCATGGCAGCCTGAGCGGCGAACGCGGCGTAAGGGGTTATCTGTTCCTCGAATGGATTATATTGACTGAAAGAGCTCCAATATACGTTGCGGTAGGGGCGTTGATTTTCCAAAGCCTCCCGGCCGGAAAACCAGAAATGCTTGTCGACACCGGTTGACAGGCTCATGGCGGCCGAAGTTACCAAATAACGTGCCTGAACTTTTTGCTTGTTGTAATCATCATCCAGTCCCAAAGGCGAATTCGCGATCCCTCCGCCGGCTTCGGTAACCCACGCCGGCATCCCGACGTCCAGGGTGTTTCTTCTCTCCAAATGATCTAGGTTTCTGTTAACAGAAAACACATTGTTGTCAGTGACAGCGAGGTTGTACCAAGATCTGGTTAACGGGTTGTCCTGAATGGGATCAATATTATTCTGGTGGTTATGGAAATTATAGATTTCCGAATAATCTATTATTCCGTTCCTAAACAGGGTCTCCTGATAAGCCTTATATTGGCTGATCAAGTTTTTCTTGCCCGTTTGTTTATAATCATCGGCGCTGCGCGTAACCAGACCACCCATGGCAACAGGAATTCCTGACTCATGGAAGCCGATGGACATGGCTTTCATGAATGCCGCGTACTTGTCCGCGCCCTCGCTGGGGCCGCTGCCGAGACCGCCATCCGGTTCATTAAAGACCTCCCACATGCTTACCATGTCTCTGTAGAAATATCCTATATCCCGGCCGGCTTCATAAGCTGCTGTAAGATCGTCCGGGAGTTTGTTGCCCAGCGCTTCGCTTGCGGGGGACATAGCGTTCTTGGCGGTTTCTGTCAGCAGCGCCTTTCTCTCTGGTGTCAGACTGGCTATCCATGTTGGATTTGGTGTTGCCAGAATTGTCTCCAATACGTTGATGCCACGACTTGAGTAAGCGTTATTATAATGCACGTACTGGCTGGCGCCGCCATGTCTCTCATAGAGTTCCATTTGTTTCCATGTCGCCACTTCTCTAACCCAGGTAATACCACTAAGCTCTAACGCCCGAGCATAACCACCAAGCAGAGAACGATTGGTATCTCCCACATTGTAATCGACAATGAACGGACGACTGCCAGCGCCGCTGCTATCGTACCAGGAGAAATACGTGTGCATTCCAAAGGGAGAGTCCTCCAGAGACGTCCGGTTTTCATTAACCACGGCGAAGTTTCCGCGGACTGTTTCGCCGGCGAATTTCACGGAACCTTTTTCACCCGGTGCCCAGACTTCAACAAGATAATGGCCCGGATTTTTGGGTGCTTGGCTGACAGAAGCCATTGCCTGACCTGCCGGTATAACAGTTGTTCCGTTGCCGACTGGATTTCCGAAATAATCGGTAATCCTCCAAGCAATCTGAACATCGGTGTTGACAGTGTTTGTCAGCTTGATATCAAAAGCAAACGGGTCGCCGGTTGTAAAAATGTTCAGCGGCTGCTGACCTACGATGGTACAAAAAGCTCTCTTCAACAGTCTCACGTTATCCAAGAGATAGGTTACGGGTTTGCGTTCAGGACCAGGTGTGGCGTCCAAATAGACAGCGAAGTATCCGTTCTCAAGGGTGGCGGCAGCATCAATATCTGTGGATCTGAGCGTCCTTGAACCCGCTACATGCCGCCATCCTCCTCCTGTACTCAACGGAACGGAGGGAACGGTTGTGAAGTGGTTTTGCCCGTTATGAGATTTCGCATCACGAAAAACGAAATTCGTGACTGAATTGAGATTGGAAACATTATTTCCATCTGCGTCTTGGAGCACCATAATATCATATTCAAAATCATACGTGTAGTCGCGCTCAAAAACGATGGGGTAACCGGCAAAAGCTGTGTTCGTGGTTTGCTGTATCCGCAAAGCGGCGTTTCCGTTCTTAACGCCATTGGTCATATTAAGGTGTGCGGTATCATTATCGATGGCAAAGGTGTTGCTTCCTCCGCTGACGTTCCCGGACAAGTTCTGAAAGGGGCTCAGCAATTCGAATGTGCCGTTGGGGATCAGATTCACATCCGGCCGCTCCGTGTTTGACAACCATATATTGTCGACAACATACGTTACAGATATTTTTTCGGCAGGGGTTCCGGGGCCATGAATATAGATTGAGAAGAAAGCGTCTTCGGGGGTCGCGCCGGGATCAAGCTTTGCAGAATCAACTGTATAGGAACCCGTTACATACTGCCATTCATCTGTTGTGCTCAAACTTTTAAGACCAAAAATGTGGTTCTGCTCATAATTTGTAGCTTTTTTATCGGCAAACACGAAATTCGCGACTACATTACGAAAAGACGCATCAGTATGAACAGGACTTCCGTTTGAATCGTGCAGGAGCTTAATCCAAAAACCATAATCATAGGTTTTCCCGCGTTCTAGAGAAACAGGGCACCCCGCGAACGCGTTACGCGTGTTCTGTTGTATCCTCAAAGAGGCATTCCCTTCGTACACGTTTGCGTTTGCGGAACCGGTTTCGAGGGTAACAGTGTTGGTTCCATTCAGGCTGGTATTCCCACCCACCAGATTTCCGAACGGAAGAAAGGCTTCGAAATCGCCGTTAGGGATCAGGTTCCCATCATCGTTGGGAACCGGGTCATTAATGACCGGCGGGGGGATGAGCTTCCAAACCGCGTAGAGATTCAGATCCCAGCGCAGAGGCATGATGCCAATATCATGACCTGCGAAATACAAGGGTTCCGCCGCATCTATGCTTTCGGCCCAGCCAAGGAAATAATGGTCCGGGCGCCACGGCTCCGAATCAGGCAGTTGGGTCACTTCATTGCTGTGGGACACTGAGAAATCCGCGGGAGCGTCCAATCCGCCGTTGGCGTGGAAGGTGACGGTGTAGGTTTTCTTTGCCAGCCTCACATTGTCAATGACATACGTTACGGATTTGCTTTCAGAGGCGGCCCCGGGCCCTTGCACATAAATAGCGAAATACGCGTTGGCAAAGTCCGCCTCCGCGTCCGTGGAGGAGGCTGTATAAGAACCTGTGACATGCTGCCATCCATCCGCGGTGCTCATCTTTTTGAGGGCCGCGATATGGTTCTGATTGAAATTGGTAGCTTTCTGGTCGGTGAATACGAAATTTCTAACCACATCAAGATTGGAAACCGGATTCCCGTCTGAATCGTGCAGAAGCATGACATCAAAATCAATTTGATAGGTGCAATCCCGCTCAAGAGACAGCTTGTAGCCGGCGAAGGCGTTGCGGGTGTTCTGGGCAATCTTCAGGGCGATAGTTCCGTTATCAATCCCCTCAGCTGTGTTAAGAGCAGCGACGTCTGTTTCGAGGATAAACGCGTTGGTTCCGTTCAAGGTAACATTCCCGCCTAAATTTCCGAACTGAAGCGGCAATTCGAAGTTGCCGTTGGGAATCAGATTCACATCCGGCTGTGCTGCCGTCGTCAACCTCACATTATCAATGACATACGTTACGGATTTACCTTCAGAGGCAGCCCCGGGCCCTTGCACATAAATAGCGAAATACGCGTTGGCAAAGTCCGCCGCCGCGTCCGTTGAGGAGGCTGTATAGGAACCCGTTACATGCTGCCACCCGTCCGCTGTGCTCATTTTTTTGAGGGCTGCGATATGGTTCTGATTGAAATTGGTAGCTTTCTGGTCGGTGAATACGAAATTTCTAACCACATCAAGATTGGAAACCGGATTCCCGTCTGAATCGTGCAGAAGCATGACATCGAAATCAATTTGATAGGTGCAATCCCGCTCAAGAGACAGCTTGTAGCCGGCGAAGGCGTTGCGGGTGTTCTGCTCAATCTTCAGAGCGGCGGTTCCGTTGTCAATTCCTTCAGCCGTGTTCAGGTTAGAGGAATCGGTTTCAAGAGTAAACGTGTTGGTTCCGTTCAAGGCGATATTCCCGCCTAAATTTCCGAACGGGATATAGGCTTCGAAATCGCCGTTGGGAATCAGGTTGCCATCGCCGCTGGGAATCGGGCCATCAATGACCGGCGGGGGGATGAGCTGCCAAACTGCGTAGAGATCCAGATCCCGACGCAGGGGCATCTCCCCAATGTTCTGACCACAATAATACAAGGGTTCCGCCGCATCTATGCTTTCGGCCCAGCCAAGGAAATAATGGTCCGGGCACCACGGCTCCGAATCAGGCAGTTGGGTCACTTCATTGCTGTGGGACACTGAGAAATCCGCGGGAGCGTCCAATCCGCCGTTGGCGTGGAAGGTGACGGTGTAGGTTTTCTTTGCCAGCCTCACATTGTCAATGACATACGTTACGGATTTGCTTTCAGAGGCGGCCCCGGGCCCTTGCACATAAATAGCGAAATACGCGTTGGCAAAGTCCGCCTCCGCGTCCGTGGAGGAGGCTGTATAAGAACCTGTGACATGCTGCCATCCATCCGCGGTGCTCATCTTTTTGAGGGCCGCGATATGGTTCTGATTGAAATTGGTAGCTTTCTGGTCGGTGAATACGAAATTTCTAACCACATCAAGATTGGAAACCGGATTCCCGTCTGAATCGTGCAGAAGCATGACATCAAAATCAATTTGATAGGTGCAATCCCGCTCAAGAGACAGCTTGTAGCCGGCGAAGGCGTTGCGGGTGTTCTGGGCAATCTTCAGGGCGATAGTTCCGTTATCAATCCCCTCAGCTGTGTTAAGAGCAGCGACGTCTGTTTCGAGGATAAACGCGTTGGTTCCGTTCAAGGTAACATTCCCGCCTAAATTTCCGAACTGAAGCGGCAATTCGAAGTTGCCGTTGGGAATCAGATTCACATCCGGCTGTGCTGCCGTCGTCAACCTCACATTATCAATGACATACGTTACGGATTTACCTTCAGAGGCAGCCCCGGGCCCTTGCACATAAATAGCGAAATACGCGTTGGCAAAGTCCGCCGCCGCGTCCGTTGAGGAGGCTGTATAGGAACCCGTTACATGCTGCCACCCGTCCGCTGTGCTCATTTTTTTGAGGGCTGCGATATGGTTCTGATTGAAATTGGTAGCTTTCTGGTCGGTGAATACGAAATTTCTAACCACATCAAGATTGGAAACCGGATTCCCGTCTGAATCGTGCAGAAGCATGACATCGAAATCAATTTGATAGGTGCAATCCCGCTCAAGAGACAGCTTGTAGCCGGCGAAGGCGTTGCGGGTGTTCTGCTCAATCTTCAGAGCGGCGGTTCCGTTGTCAATTCCTTCAGCCGTGTTCAGGTTAGAGGAATCGGTTTCAAGAGTAAACGTGTTGGTTCCGTTCAAGGCGATATTCCCGCCTAAATTTCCGAACGGGATATAGGCTTCGAAATCGCCGTTGGGAATCAGGTTGCCATCGCCGGTTTCCGCGAATGCGCTCGGAATGAAGCAATGTGCGCTTAGAAACAAAACCAGCGCAAAAGGGAACAAGAAAGCTAACCAATGTGATTTTGGCTTCATACAGGAACATCCCCTATCATCTTTTTTCCCCCAATCTGGATATCTCTCAAAACTATTGGGGTAGTATATTTAGAGACTATGATAATAGACTGGATTTGTCAAATAGTAATTATTGGAAAGAAGTCTGATTGCGTCCGCATGCTAGCCAGAAAGTGGACTCCTATGGTAAAATGAGACTATGAAGGACACAAGTTATATCAACAAATAGCGTTCATTGACGGAAAGAGGCACCTATGGACTTCTATTACGACAAACACTGGCGCCCCAGTCATGATGTGGTCTTCGCTATCACCTTCGCGGAAAAAGCGCTGTTCACCAAGTTATGCTCGGCAGTTTACGGACAGGAGATCACCATTGTTGGTGAGCCCCACTCCCAAGCCGTTGTGCGAGAGAACGATGTTCTGCTGAACGCCATCCGTTTTGATGTCCTGGCCGTCGCCGACACCGACCAACTGTTTACCATAGATATCCAAAGACGATATACAAAAGGACGGCAGGAACGGCGGGGAGCCTATTACATGTGCCGGGCCGTCTCCAGTCAGCCCGTGACCGCAATGAAATACGAGGATCTTCATCCTGTTCACATCGCCTTTATCCTGACGGAACACAGCCGCAGCCTGGAAAGCAATCACGCGCCAAGAGGCGTGCGCAAAGTAGGCCTATGTTACCTTGATACAGGGGAGCTCTACGATGATCTGATTGAACTGGTTCTTGTGTACGTGCCGACAGTCGTCAAAGAAACCGCGGTGTCCAAGGATAACGATCTCTATGTGTTTTCCCGGTTTTTCGCCGTTAACAGTCCGGAAGAAGCGGCGGCATACACCGCCGAATTCGAGACTAACAATTTAGCGAGGGAGTTGGTTCATGTGTACAACAAGATCGTAGCAACCTACCAGGAACTGCAGGAAATAGAGAACAGCCCATACTTCACCCAGCGACTCACTGAAGCTCAGTTAACAGAGGCCAGGGCTGAGGCGGAAGCCAAGGGCGAGGCCAGGGGCGAGGCCAGGGGCGAGGCCAGGGGCAAGGCTGAAGGCAAGGCTGAAGGCAAGGTCGAAGGCAAGATCGAAGGCGCAAGCCAGCTGGCTGAATTGATTAAAGAGGGTTACGACGTAGACACAGCACTCAGCATGATTAAGGAAAGCGCTTTTTTAGCCGACAATAATAATGACAGGACTCCTATGGTAAAATGAGACTATGAAGGACGCAAGTTATATCAACAAATAGCGTTCATTGACGGAAAGAGGCACCTATGGAATTCCATTACGACAAACACTGGCGCCCCAGTCATGATGTGGTCTTCGCTATCACCTTCGCGGAAAAAGCGCTGTTCACCAAGTTATGCTCGGCAGTTTACGGACAGGAGATCACCATTGTTGGTGAGCCCCACTCCCAAGCCATTGTGCGAGAGACCGATGTTCTGCTGAACGCCGCCGAATTCGAGACTAACAATTTAGCGAGGGAGTTGGTACATGTGTACAACAAGATCGTAGCAACCTACCAGGAACTGCAGGAAATAGAGAACAGCCCATACTTCACCCAGCGACTCACTGAAGCTCAGTTAACAGAGGCCAGGGCGGAAGCGGAGGCCAAGGGCGAGGCCAGGGGCAAGGCTGAAGGTAAGGCTGAAGGCAAGGCTGAAGGCAAGGCTGAAGGCAAGGTCGAAGGCGCAAGCCAGCTGGCTGAATTGATTAAAGAGGGTTACGATATAGACACAGCACTCAGCATGATTAAGGAAAGCGCTTTTTAGCCGGCAAGAATGATGACAGGACGTTAAGCGGAAAAGGCGAGAATCCCCCCTAGAGGATTCCCGCCTTTTAATGATCATAGGTTATGGTTCGTTTCGTGCTCTCTGCGGATTACGGAAAGAACAACGCGTCAACCATTTTGTTCAGTTCTTCCGTCTCCCCGTTGGCGAGGGGGAAGATGGGATCAAAGATCAAGCTGACGCTGTTGGTGTACACCGTGTCGCTTCCCTCAATCGTGTACTCAAAGTAGATGTTGGTGGCGACAAAGCTGTAAGCGTCGGCTTTGACTGAAGAAGGAGACAGACTGACGATCATGGTTTGTCCGTCTTTCAGACTGATGGGCAGGGCCGGGTCTTCCACGGATTCATCATCTACGGTTATCTGCAAACTGCCCGGCTCCAGATAATCCAGGAAGGATATCTTCTGCACTGTGATGTCGCCGCGGGCCATGAGCATATAGGGAACCGCTTGCTCCGCGTTGTTAATGTTCTTGGCGGTAACCTCGCTGGGAATGGCGTAACTCATGGCTTCCGTGGAAACATTGCCGCCCTTGAAGGCGTGCTTAACCGGGGTTTTGAACGTGATTTCCCGGGCTGTTCCGTCTACATCAAGTTTAATGCCGCTGATGGCGCATTCTCCGTCAAAATTGACCGGCGGTTTGACACTGATCGACACGTATTTGACGAAGAGGTCTTTGTATGTGTACGCGTCCAGCGCTTCGTCATTGACGCCGGTCACTTCCACAGCATAGCCCTCGCCTAAGTCAACGCCGGCCAGACCGGTGCAGGTGACTTCATTGATTTTGGCCTTGCCGAACAGGGCCAAACGAAAAGTCAGTTTATCACTTTTCTCACTGTTGACGAAGACCTTGTCTGCGTTGCTGTAGAAGTCGGCCTCCTTGTTCTTGCAGCCCGGGGACAACAACCCGATTACCAGAATCACGAGCAGGAGCGGGATGATCTTTTTCATAGTACAGTCTCCTTTTAATTAAGTTCCTCATCTTTAGCAACAGCGCCCTTTTGGCGACGTATACCCGTTTGTCATGTTATGTTATATCATATTTTCCCGATTGAGGTCAAGTCTTGTCAGCTCGACCGGCATAAAACACGCACCGATCCGCTGTTGTTATTAAGACTTCAACCGGCCCCAAGCGGGGAGCTCCCTGCACAACGAATCATTTCCATGGGGCGGATATACCCTCTGCAGATGTCTGTCAGCCATTGTTTTTCTTTTGTATCGGTTAAGGAACGTTTATAAATTCCCACATGGCATTCAACGTTGTATCGGCTGTCAGCGAAATCGTAGCGCCGGGTTTGTACTGCGTGCGTCCATCTGTCGCCCAACCTCCAAATATCCAGTTGCTGTTGGAGTATTTGACATCCCCGACAACAAACGAAGGATTAGCACAGTTTGTTATGGCGGAACTGTTGGTATACCGAGTTCCGGTCCGATTGTCCGGCCATTGTGTAACTAAAGGTGATACATTTTTACCCGTATAGCTTAACGTTATTGTTTGCTGATACAATCCGTAAAACACCGGGTCCGCGCTTATTGCGTAAGAGCCGGAGGCAACCATAACAGCGGCGTTAGAGGCCGCCGCCGTGCTCCATCCCCGGGATTGCCAGCCGGTATAGGTGTTCTGGGCCGGTACCGTGATAATGCCATTGGCGGCCTTGTTGTAAATCGTTACCGAGGCTGTGCGGGTTACCGGGGCTGTCCCGCTATAATCTTTGAAGGTGGCTGTCAGAACCTTCTTATAGATTGCGTACAGCACCACGCCGGCTTCCGGCATGGTTAAGGTCTTCAATCCTGTGGTGGCGTTCTTGTCTGTGTTCCAGCCGACGAACTGCCAGCCGTTACCTTTTGTGGCTGTAGGGGTCAGATCCACCTCCGCTTTTCCCGTGAAATACGCCGTGGCTTTCGTCGCGGCAGCGCCGCCGTTTTCCGCGTGGTTATAGGAGACCGCGTATTGTGTGACACCGTCTTTTACAATGATCTCTTCAGCGGGGGGTATGCTGTCCGTGGCGGCGCCGCTGCCACCATCACCGCCGACATCGCCGACACCGCCGACATCGCCGACATCGCCGTTCTCAACCGGGTAGTCTCCGTTATCATCTGATCCGTTCTGATCCTCTTGACCATTGAGGAATAGGTTCACCGCCAGCCATGGCGAATTTGGAGAATTGGGCTGATCGCGCTGCGTATAGTATATCGTCCACCCAGTCGCCAGAAGCAATATCACAACGGACAGGGCAAGTCCAACGATAAGCAGCAGGCGTTTCTTCTTGCTTTTCGGCCGGTTTTCTGGTGGCGCCGCCGCGCTTTGTTCAGCCGATCCCTCCCCCGTCTCCTGTTCAGCTGGGAGCGTCATGATTTCCGGGATTTCTGGGATTCCCAGGATTTTCGGGATTTCCGGAGCTTGTCCCGGCCCGGGAATGAGTATACCGCCGCCTTTTTCCTGTCCTAAGGTGGTATACATGGCCCGGCCTAATGGAGAGCGCGAGGCTTGTTCCATGGGTTGCCCCGCTATGTGTCCCGCCCCGCTTTCTGTGGGGCGCTTCTCTTTCTTCTCCGCCGCCTGTATGGACAGAAGGGCTGCACCCATCTCAACGGGATCGGCAAACCGTTGGTCGCGGTCATAGGCACAGGCTTTTTGCATGAGCGCGTTGAGTTCAGGGCTCACTTCTTTCAGGACAGGAAAGGGTTCGCCGCCCATGCGCTGATCCAGAGCTCTGTCACGGTCGCCGGGCATAATTTTCATGGGATAATCCGGCAGAAACGGTCCCCGGTTTTTGTTCAGGAGGGTATACATGACGACGCCTAAGGAATAGATGTCGACCCCGGGACCGTACTTGTCCCCCTTATACACCTCCGGCGCCATGTAGGAGTATGTGCCTTTTTTCGATAACCCTGACATGGTGCGTTCGATTTGCCGGGCTATGCCGAAGTCTCCCAGCTTGTAATCGCCGTGTTCGGAGACAAAGATGTTATCGGGTTTGATGTCCCGGTGGATGATGTTTTTCTTCGCGCACAGCTCTAAGGCCTTACACATATGGATACCCAGCTTGACGACTTCTTCCGTTGGCAGCGGTTTGCCCGCCGCGTGGTTGGACAGGCTTTGCAGCAGTTCCATGCGGATCATGATATTCCAGCCGATCCCGCCGGGTTTTTCAACAACCTTATGATCCTCATAGCTGACAATGTTGCTGGTGCCGCGGAATCCGCTCATGATTTCTATTTCATTGATTATGTCCGTCACCAGACTCTGCAAGGCTTCCTGTATGGAAGCCTCATTCAGCCCTTCGTCTCTCATCTGGCGTATCTCGGTTTCATCGTAAGGGATAGAGATGATTTTGATCGCGGAATTAAAGGTTTTGCCGAATTCCTGCCGGCGGATTTTGTAGACCTTGCCGAAGGAGCCTTCGCCGATTAATGAATCGACTTGCCATTTTCCTGTGGGGGATTGGAATTGTTTGATGCTGTCCGTCAGGAATTTGTCTTCCTTTTGCTGTATGTCCGCTTTTTGCTGTATGTCCGCCATTGTTTGTCTCCTCCGCTTTATGTAATGACTCGCCTGCGATAAACCTTCCGACACAACAAGTATTATACACAAACGGACTTTTGTCAACAATTATCGCGTCCCTTATAAATTCCAAATGGCATTCAACGTTGTATCGGCTGTCAGTGAAATCTTGGCACCGGGTTTGTACAGCGGCGACTTGCGCATAGGGTCTGTCGTCCAACCACCAAATATCAAGTTTTTGTTGGAGTATTTGACATCCCCGACAACAAACGAAGGATTAGCACAGTTTGTTATGGCGGAACTGTTGGTATACCGAGTTTTGGTCTGATTGTCCGGCCATTTTTTAATTAGAGCCAGTCCACTTTTACCCGCATAGCTTAACGTTATTGTTTGTTGATACAATCCGTAAAACACCGTGTCCGCGCTAATTGCATATGGCCCGGACGAAACCATAACATCGGCTTTAGCTGCCGCTGCCGTGCTCCATCCCCGGGCCGTCCAGCCTGTATAGGTGTTCTGAGCCGGTACAGTGATGCTGCCGCTGTTGGCCTTGTTATAAATCGTTACCGAGGCTGTGCGGGTTGACGGGGCTGTGCCGCTATAGTCGTTAAAGGTGGCTGTCAGAACCTTCTTATAGATGGCGTACAACACCACGCCGGTTTCCGGCATGGTCAAGGTCTTCAACCCTGCGGTGGCGTTCTTGTCCGTGTTCCAGCCGATGAACTCCCAGCCGTTTCCCTTTGTGGCTGTGGGAGTCAGATCCACCTCCACTTTTCCCGTGAAATACGCCGTGGCTTTCGTCGCGGAAGCGCCGCCGTTTTCTGCGTGGTTATAGGAGACCGCGTATTGTGTAACACCGTCTTTTACAATGCTCTCTTCAGCGGAAGGTATGCTGTCCGTGGCGGCGCCGATGCCCCCGTTGGCGCTGCCGCCTTCAACATTCTGCTCGTTCTCATCTGTGATGTGTTCGAGGGCTCCCTCATCCTCTTGTCCGCCCTGTTCTTCCTGTCCATTCAGAAAGAAATTCACTGCCGGCCATGGAGAACTTGGAGAGTTTGATAGATCGCGCTGCGTATAGTATCCCGCCCACCCAATCGCCAGGAGCAACACAACGGCGGACAGGGCAAGCCCAGGGATAAGCAGGCGCTTTTTCTTGCTTTTGGACCGGCTTTTGGGACGGTCTTCCGTATTCGTATCTGTATCCGTATCCGTATCCATATCTGTACGCGCCGCAAGACTTTCCCTTGGGTCAGCCGGCTCCTCCCGCGCCTCCGGTTCAGCTTGAAACGGCATGATGTCCGTGAGCTTCGGCGTTTGTGCCGGCCCTTGCTCCGACGCCGCTGTGTTTATCCCTTTGCCGCCTTTCTCTTGTCCAAGTATGGTATACATGGCCCGGCCTAATGGAGCGCGCGAGGCTTGTTCCATGGTTTGCCCCGCTATGTGTCCCGCCCCCCTTTCTGTGGGGCGCTTCTCTTTTTTCCCAGCCGCCTGTATGGACATAAGGGCTTCACCCATCTCAGCGGGATCGGCAAACCGTTGGTCGCGGTCATAGGCGCAGGCTTTTTGCAAGAGCGCGTTGAGTTCAGGGCTCACTTCTTTCAGGACAGGAAAGGGTTCGCCGCCCATGCGCTGATCCAGAGCTCTGTCACGGTCGCCGGGCATAATTTTCATGGGATAATCCGGCAGAAACGGTCCCCGGTTTTTGTTCAGGAGGGTGTACATAACAACCCCCAGGGAATAGATGTCGACCCCGGGACCGTACTTGTCCCCCTTATACACCTCCGGCGCCATGTAGGAGTATGTGCCTTTTTTCGTTAGCCCTGACATGGTACGTTCAATTTGCCGGGCTATACCGAAGTCTCCCAGCTTGTAATCGCCGTGTTTGGATATAAAGATGTTATCGGGTTTGATGTCCCGATGGATGATGTTTTTCTTCGCGCACAGCTCTAAAGCCTTACACATATGGATACCTAACTTGACGACTTCTTCCGTTGGCAGCGGTATCCCCGTCGTTTGGCCTGACAGGCTTTGCAGCAGTTCCATGCGGATCATGATATCCCAACCGATCCCGCCGGGTTTTTCAACAACTTTATGATCCTCATAGTTGACAATGTTGCTGGTGCCGCGGAATCCTCTCATGATTTCTATTTCATTGATTATATCTGTCACAAGACTCTGCAAGGCTTCCTGAATGGAAGCCTCATTCAGCCCTTCGCTTCTCATCTGGCGTATCTCGGTATCATCGTAAGGGATAGAGATGATTTTGATCGCGGAGTCAAAGGTTTTGCCGAATTCCTGCCGGCGGATTTTGTAGACCTTGCCGAAGGAGCCTACACCGATTAATGAATCGACTTGCCATTTTCCTGTGGGGGATTGGAAATGTTTGATGCTGTCCGTCAGGAATTTGTCGCACTTTAGCTTCATGTCCGCTTTTTGCTGTATGTCCGCCATTGTTTGTCTCCTCCGCTTTATGTAATGACTCGCCCGCGACAAACCATCCGACACAACAAGTATTATACACAAACGGACTTTTGTCAACAATTATCGCCCCCCCTTATGACCCAGAATCTATCAGAGCTCAGAAATCTATCATATTTTTAATGTGCGTGTATGACAAAAGGAGTCAATGAGGGTCGGCTCTGGATGGTCGTATTGTGGGAGCCCCCCAACAGGGGGGACGCTTTAGAATCGGCCTCAAACTTGGTGAAAGCTGTAAGGGAGCCCCCCAACAGGGGGGACGCTTACTGTCGCAAGAGTCCCAAGGAGCGGGTTGGCGCCCGGGATACTCCAAAAGCCCGCTGAATTATGGCGGGCCTTTCTGTGAATCGTCTGGCTAAAGACAAATTGGAGTATCCCGCTCCCCAACCCGCTCCTCGTGCCTCGACGATATAAGGTCTTGTGCGGTCTTTTGTGGCCCCTGAATTTGGCTTTTTAGTGAGGTTGATTCTTGAGGCAGCTTTCGCCTTCATTGCAACTTTTGCCTCCATTTTCAAACTCCCGGCTATCAGCTCCGCTGATAGTTACCACCCCTAACCCCTAACCCCTAACCCCTGTCCCCTTCTCCCTAACCCCTGTCCCCTTCTCCCTAACCCCTAGCCCCTTCTCCCCAGCCCTTCATCTTTCGACCACCTATTGACTTGCCAATTTTTTGAATTGAATCCCTTGAAATTAAGACCGTTTTCGGTGCATATTTTAAAAGTGCAGGAAGCGACAAAAAAATAAATAGAAATATCTACTGCGGGGTTCTCCCGCAACCGAATGGTGAATGGAGACAGATACCAAGTGCCAGTAACAGTCCCAAGGTAGGGTTTGGTGAGCGGGAGACTCCAAAAGCCCACGAACTCTTTTCGCCTTTTGAGGTTGCGTCAGGCGGTGAGGCGCTTGGATTCTCCCGCTCACCAAACCCTACCTCGTGCCTCATTGAACTGTATACATATGCCCCATGAATACCCCCGAATAGCAGATTTTTTGGGGCCGGTGACGGAGGAACAGATCCTTTATCTGCTCCGATGCCCAAGAGCGTCTGCCACCCCTCCCGCAAAGGCTTGGCAGACGCGCCTCAAGCCCCGCCCAACCTCCGCCCCCTCTGCCTTGAGCTTGGTAAGTCATTATTCAGGTTTGTTGTTTGTTATCTCTTCATGCAATATCAGTAGAACGGACTCCTGTTTCATTG
>Ga0082212_10002905_pt1 | contig 24582 bp, 13 predicted proteins | sample TergutNt197P3_FD_71548 | JGI IMG/M metagenome (GOLD analysis project Ga0082212, IMG submission 71548) | Neocapritermes taracua P3 segment gut microbial communities from Petit-Saut dam, French Guiana - Nt197 P3 | ecosystem: Host-associated > Arthropoda: Insects > Digestive system > Gut ... | reverse complement strand
AAAATAAAAAAGATGGATTTCAATATCTATTTTTTATATTTTAAAAATTTGATTTTGTCATACCGATTTATTCTCTCTATTTTATTTATTTCTACATGCTATCAAAAATCTGTTACATCTGTTGAGAAGAAATGAAAAAAGTTGTGCAAATACGTTTGACATGAGACGGTTGTCATGTCGAAAAATCGGCAAAAATTCGACATGATGTGGTTATCATGTCGATGCTCATCGACATATCAATAAAATATGTCGAAAAAACACCTTCAAAATCGACACGTTATTTATTACTGAATTTCTTGTGAATAGTCTTTGGAGAGAATCCCAATCAGCGGCAAATTAAGGTAAATATTTTCTCTTCCTACTTTTAATGAATGAAGTACACCAATTTTTTCAAGGGAACTAAGGTAATGGGAAGCGGTTTGACGTTTCCCAAATCCTTTTTCAATAACGATTTGCGTTCTGCAATAGGGTAATTCAAATAATACATTAATCAATTCGCGTGAGTAAACGCGGGGAACCAACTTTCTGCATTTTTCGCAAGTTTGTTCGAGTAAATCGCAAATATCATGAATTCTGTGCGTAGTTTCCAACGCAATGACGCGAATTCCCTCCAACATATAGATGACCAGGGCTTCCCATTCCGCTTTTTCGGTAACATTTCGCAATCTCAGGTAATATTCGTTTTTTGTTTGAATAATATAGCGGCTTAGATACAGAAATGGATATTGAAGCAAATTTCTTTCAATCAGGTACAGAATATTGGCGATACGACCGGTGCGACCGTTTCCGTCGCTGAAAGGATGGATCGCCTCGAATTGATAATGCGAAACGGCCAACTGAATGAGCGGGTCAAGAGCACCCGCCGATTCGTCATGGATAAACGTTTCCCAATTAGCCATAAGGTCACGCAAGACGTTTTCGCCTTCCGGCGGCGTGTAAATCACATCGCCCGTGGCCGGATTGCCGATGTAAACGCCGTGTTTCCTTATGTCCATCGCCGTTCCGCGAATTTTGGAACACACTTCGACAAGCAGGTTGGTGGTCAGGGGACGGCCTCTCTTGATTTCATCGCAACCCCAACGCAAGGCAGTGCGATATTGCAGCACTTCCTTCGTAGCCGGGTCGTCGCACTCTTCGTCACTTCGCAAGGCCGCACGAAAGAGTTGGTCTTGCGTTGTCACGATATTCTCAATGGCTGAACTGGATTGCGCCTCAAGGAGCGGAATGGAATTGACGAGAATCGCCGGATTGGGCAGCAACGCTCCGACACCTTTCAACTCGCCCAGGGTACGATGCGTTTGACTGCACAAACGCAAAACCGCTCGGGTTTCCAAGTCAACGCCCTGCGGCGGAAGGAACGATGGGGGCATGAAAAATCTTTCAGGGGTATGGTGACAGTCAGATCGTGAGTGCCAGGTCATTATACCGAATTGGTCATATATCTGTCAAACGCGATAGTGCCTTGCAAGTTTTATTTTGGGGATCAAGGCGAGACAGTCACGCCATAACCGCCGGAAATTTTCCCGAAATTTTAAAACTATTGACGAATCCTACTCGTCCTTTATATTATCATAAACGTGGCCATACTGCAAAAATCTCTGGTTAAAGTCTGTTCGATATTTTTTATCAGTCGAGGTATCAAAATGCAAAATCGAAATTGGTTTCTATTGTTTGTGTTCGTGTTGTACCTTCATGTTGGTCAATCAGGTATTACGGCAGAGGATACCGAATCATCGCGAGTCCTCATCAAACCGTTCGATCTGACTCAAGTACGTTTACTTGACAGCCCGTTTAAAGACGCACAGGATAAAGATGCAGAGTATCTTCTGTCGGTCAATGCGGATTCGCTGTTGGCAAAATTTCGCACGAATGCCGGGCTTGAGCCGAATGCCCGAAACTACGGCGGTTGGGAAGGCATGGCCATTGCAGGGCATTCGCTGGGGCATTACCTTTCCGCCGTTGCGATGATGTACGCCGCCACCGGAGATGAGCGATTCAAGGAGCGTGCCGGTTACATCGTCGATCAATTGGAGGAATGTCAAAATGCGGGACAAGACGGGTTAATCTCGGCGATTCCCAACGACCGGAAAGTCTTTGCCGAAATCCAACGCGGTGAAATCCGTTCACAGGGATTCGATCTGAACGGCATTTGGGTGCCCTGGTACACCTTGCACAAGGAGTTCGCCGGATTGATTGACACTTTTCATTACTGCGGCAATGAAAAGTCTTTCGAAGTTGCCAAACAACTCGGCGATTGGGCCATTGACATCACTCGGGACTTGACCGACGAGCAGTTTGCCCGAATGATGCGTTGCGAATTCGGCGGCATGAACGATGTGCTGTACCAGTTGTATCGTATCACCGGCGAGGACAAATATCGCTATCTGGCCGACCGTTTCTATGACGCCGCAGTTCTTGATCCGTTTGCCGAAGAACGTGACGCATTGCCGGGCAGACACGGCAACACGCAATTCCCGAAGGTCATTGGTCTCGCGCAGTCGTATGAGTTGACCGGCAATGAAAAACATCGCAAAATCACGGAGTTTTTCTGGGATTGCGTTGCCAACCACCATACCTACGTTACCGGCGGGAACACGATGGGAGAACATTTCGGGCCGCCGGACAAGCTCAACGACCGGCTCGACGGCAACACGACCGAAACCTGCAACACCTACAACATGCTGAAAATGACCCGGCATCTTTACACCTGGACGGGCGATACGAAATATCTCGACTATTACGAACGCGGGCTTTTCAATCACATTCTCGCGTCGATTGACCGTTCGGACGACATGAACAAGCTGTTTACGTATTTTGTGCCGCTACGCTCCGGCGGATTTCGCACTTATTCGACGCCGTTTGACAATTGGACCTGTTGCCACGGCACCGGCATGGAAAACCACGCGAAATACGGCGATTCGATCTATTTTCACGCCATCGAAGACGGCAAAGACGTTCTTTACATCAACCTGTTGATTCCTTCCACACTTGATTGGAAAGAAAAAGGCGTTAAGGTCACGATTGCGACGAAACATGTTACCCTCGACAGTATTCAAGTTGAGGCGGACAAGCCGACTGCACTCATCATAAAATGGCGTATTCCGAGAAATGCCAAAGTCACTCCGAAAGAAATTGCCAAAGGAGTGCAAATAGGGAATTATCTTGTTTACGATCAAACGTGGGAGGGAACGTCGTTGATTAACGATTACGTAATCATGCCAGAGGTGAAAACGGAAGCGATGCCGGACAACACGAGTCGGATCGCCTATTTCGTAGGGCATGTGCTTATGGTCGGTGATCTTGGTGCGTCCAGTAAACCGATAGCGGCTCCTTTCGAGCCGATCAGTGAGGATAAAATCGCGTTGCCCTACTTTGTCGGTGGTATATTCACTGAATTTACGTTGGGAAACTTTCATACACACGAAGGAACGTTAAGCACTCAGCCACAACCGACAAGAGCCATTCCATTTTTTGACGCAACGGAACGTTACGCCGTTTATTTTGATGTATTCTCCGAAGAAGAATGGCAGGAACGTGAAGCGGAATACAAAGCCGAGCAGGCACGATTGCAGGCTATGGAAAGGCTGACAGTCGATTTCTTCCAACCGGGCGAAATGCAGCCGGAACGGGATCACAATTTTCGCGGTGAAAACACTGCGTTCGGCGAAGCGTTTGGCAGGAAATGGCGACATGCGGTCGGCGGCGGTTCGATGACATTTGAAATGAAAGTCAACCCCGCCAAGACCAATAAACTGGTCTTCACCTATTGGGGCAGTGACAGCAACAATCGTGTTTTCGATATTCTCGTTGAGGACACGAAAATCGGCGAACAACGTTTGAATAACAACGCCCCTGACAAGTTTTTCGATGTCGAGTACCTGTTGGACGATGAAGCGTTTCGCGAGTTGGAGAAAGTCACTGTGACGCTCAAGGCCCACCCCGGTGCGACCGCCGGAGGATTTTTCGGTTGCCGAACCATGGTTGTTGATGAGTGACGAACAGAATTGTACTGGGCTGGAAATAAAAAATGCAATGAAAGCTGAAAGTTGGTTAAAATAGCGAATTTGCTAAAACACTGCTTTTTCTGATATTTAGCATAATGAATCAAAAAACTGATCATCGGCTTCCTGTGCAAATTTTATTTCCAAGGCAGTATACTGTAAACGGGAGCAAATTCCCGTTGACAGTATAGGTCAATCCGCAACCCAGGGCGGCGCGGCCCCAATCCTGGAAATAGGGCACTTGCCCTGGGCTATGATATTACAGGCTTTCTGCATGACGATTGAAACCACCATATTTCCAACAACACAATTCCATCAAACAACGGAAGGCCGTATGACAGTCGAACGCTATCTCAAGCCAGAGGTGATACGGACGATCAAGCGGCTTGATCTGCGGGCACAGTTCATCATCAAAGGTTTCATGCACGGTCTGCACGCAAGCCCCTTGCACGGGTTTTCGGTCGAATTCAGCGAGCATCGGAAATACACTCCCGGCGACAATCCCACCGACATCGACTGGCTTGTCTATGCCAAAACGGACAAGTATTACGTTCGCAAATATGAGGCCGAAACCAATCTTACCGGTTATCTCGTGGTTGATTCCAGTCGTTCGATGGGCTACACCTACCGTCAGGAGTTGACGAAATTTGATTACGCCGTATCACTGGCCGCTGCACTTGCCTATCTCATGGTGCAGCAACAAGACCCTGTTGGGCTGGTTACTTTCGACAAAAAGATCAAGGCCAGCCTGACACCGAAATCGAAACGCTCGCAACTCGGCAACATTCTTTCGTTGTTGGCCAATCTGTCCCCGACAGGTGAAACCGACATCAGTGCTTCGTTGCACCAATTGGCAACCATGCTCCGTCATGCCAGTTTGGTCATGATTTTCAGCGACCTGCTCGGCGAACCGGACGAAATTTTGCGGGCTTTGCACCGCCTCCGACATGCGGGGCATGACGTGATCCTCTTCCACATCCTTGACGAGGCTGAAGTGCGCTTTCCTTTTACGGGTAACGTCGAACTGTTCGATCCGGAAATCGGCGACCGTGTACAAGGTAATGCTGAAGCCTTCCGTAGCGATTACCTCGACGAATTACATAACTTCCGGCAACAATTCCTCCGCGAATGCACGACGGCCAGTATCGACTACGTCCCACTCGACACTGGAATGCAGTTCGACAAGGCACTTATCGAGTACCTTCAACACCGAAGCGTCCGATAAGAGGCAGGGCGGTCACGCCGTGACCGCCGCATCAGAACCGCGAGTGTAAACGAGAGTAGGCGAAGTGGTGCAGAGTTTCCACCTGCCTAACCGCTCCGTTACCGTCGCGGCTCTGATTTGTCACAGAACATCATTACACATTACCGTATCGTCGTATTCGTCGGGGCAACGGCCATGTTCGGGTCTTGGGTTCTGCCGGTCAGGTAGTTGTCAACCGTCGCGGATGACATGAGACGGTTGATCACCTGCGCTACTTCGATTTCGAGTTTCTTGTCGAAAATATGGTCATGCAGTTTTTGCTTGACTTCTTCCACATACGCGGTAACCGGTTCGGTCATGCCGAGGCACAAGAGAATCAGGTACTGCTTGCCGTTGATCGTGTCAAACGGAATGATCTGGGACAATTCGCCCGGCTGGAGAGCAAAAGCCACTTCCTCAATTTGCGGCATCCCGCTATATTTGGCGATCGGCGCAATCATCCCGTAATTGATTCCCGTGGTCTGTTCTATGGAATGTTCTGCGGCCAACTGACCGAATTTCTTACTGACTTGTTCGATTTGTTCCTGTGGCTTCTTTTCGGGATCATACGCCTTGCGCGCCAGTGTCCAGACATCATACGCTTTGCGTTCCTCGTTGAGGAAGATGGCCAGCACCTCGACACGCGGACCATACGTGGCCTCAAAGGCTTTGATCATGTCTTCCTGTGTTACCTGAACGTAAGGTTGCGCCATTTTTTTCAACGCCAACCCCGGCCAAAGCACATTGGCATAATAAACCGCCGGCGAAATTTTCATGTCGCGGCACTGTATTTCAATGAGTTGTGCAATGTTCGGGCGTCCGTCCGGTCCGAGTGGCAGGATTTTTTCGGCAATACGGGCCAGTTCGACATTGATCTCTTCCTGACTGACTGTGATATTCACTTCCTTGCATTTCTGCTGGATGATGCTCTGGATAATCATACCCTGCAACACTTCGCCGCCGTAACGCATGACGCAAATTTCGGCCACCGTTTGCTGATAGAGGGGTTCGCCGTTGATTGAGGCAAGGATCGTCGGAAATTGCGTGGCCGTCTGCGATTGCGGTGTCTTGAAGAAATTGGTAATTTGCGATTGTTGTTCAAGCTGTTGGAGAATCTGAACCATGGCCCTGTTGATTTTTTCCTCTTCCACCTGATAATAGATTTTATCTGCAAGTAACTTGCGGTCAACATTCATAGCCGGAACATGCTGTTCGCAATAGAAAATGGCATAAAACCCGCTCATGGGTATGAGGCCGGTCATTTCCCCTTCTTTTAGGTTCATGAGCGTGTTTTCCAATTGGAAGTTGTCCGGCGGCATACTGAACCGCCGCACCGTGCCCATGAAACCGCCCAGTCCGGCTGTGATTTCGTCGTCTGACTTTTGCTTGGCCAGCGAAATGAAGTTCTCCTTGGTCGGGTTGGCTTGTAATTCCTGAAGAACAGCATCGGCTTTGTCTTTTTTGAACAACACGATTTGCCGCAACATCACGCCGGGACCATACATGGCGTCCAGTTTACGATTGATGTCCTCGTTGGTCACCTGAACACTTTGCCCGGCGATTTTTTTCAGGCCGACTCTCTGCTTCGTCTGGGCAACGTATTGTTCGTAAGTCAGCCCTTTGTCTTTTTTCACCAATTCAAGCCATTGATCAATCGGCATGTTGAATCGCGTGGCAAAACGCTCAATTTCGGCCTTGGCTTCCTCGTCGGAAACGGAAATATTACGTCGCTTGCACTCCTGCATGACCATGGCCAGCCCGATCATCTCTTCGACTTCCTCACGTCCGTGCATTTTTAATGCTTCGTAAGCCAGTTCTTCTTTCGTGATCTTCACGCCGTTGACCTCGGCAACCACGGCGGGCATGGTTTGAAACGTCAGTTTTTGCGTGTTCGCCGGTTTTGCGGGAAGGTTGGGCTGGACATTGGTTTGAGCCGCAACAAATCGTCCTGATGCAACCATGACAACGGCCAACAGTCCTGCGGCCAAAAAGTGAAATCCTGTTTTCAACATGTCAACAATCCTTGTCGTTTTTGTGTAAAATGACGGTAACTCCGCCGAAGCCGTGGAATATTACCCGATGTGATATCCCCGTGTCAAGAGCGAATGGTCAAAAAAACAGTGGGGTGTAGTCCCTTGAAAAACACGGCGAAAAAAAATAGAATGGGCTTTTTGTAGTCAGAATCCAAAACCACTTTAGATTTTTAAACATGAAAATCCGCATTATACGAGTTGATTTACCGCTGAAACACGTCCTGACTTACGCCCGGGGTTCCATCAGCGTTGCCCGAACCATTGTCGTCGAGTTGGAGCAAGACGGACTGCGAGGTCACGGCGAAGTTCAGGAAAACCCCTACTACGAGATCAAAGTCGAGGAATTGGCCGACCTGGTTCAAAGTACGAAGGACATGCTTGAGGACTACGCCTTGGCCGACCCGGTGGCCATGTGGCGGTTTCTCCAGCCTGTGTTGGGCGGATCACGTTATGCGCAAACGGCGGTTGATATAGCAGCTTGCGACCTTTGGGGAAAAATGCGAAATCGCCCGCTTTGGCAAATTTGGCGAATGCGTCCTACCCAACCCTTCCCGCACACCTCGTTCACGCTAGGAATTGACACTGTGGACCAGGTCATGGAACGCTTTAACGAAAACCCGAACTGGCCGATTTATAAACTCAAAATGGGCGGTAAACACGATTTGGCGACGGTGCAGGAATTGCGCAAAGTCACAGATGCCGTCTTCCGTGTCGATGCCAACGGGGCGTGGAATGTCGAGAAGACCCTGCATTTTGCATCCGAGTTTGCAAAATTAGGCGTTGAGTTTATCGAGCAGCCATTGCCGCCCGACGATTGGGAAGGCATGGAAATTCTCAAGAAAAAATGTCCGCTTCCGATTATGGCCGACGAGAGTTGTGCCTGCGAGGCCGACATCGACTGTTGTGCGGAATACTTCTTCGGCGTCAACCTCAAACCCTGCAAGTTCGGCGGATTGACCCCCATGCGACAAGGCATCGAACATGCCCGTGAGAAAGGTTTGAAAATCCTGCTCGGTTGCGGCATTGAGTCCAGTATTGCCATGTCCGCCACGTCCCAGTTCGCCGCCCTGGCCGACTACCTGGACTTGGACGGTCCACATTTGATCGAAAAAAAGGTCGGCGTCGGCGTTCGCTCCGAAAACGGCGCACTGATCTTCCCCGACGAAGACGGCACCGGCATCCGTGTTTCATTCCGGTGATGTTACTCTGCCGAAGCTGAAATCGTGATTTCACACGAAGGCAAAGAGACACAAAACAGCGGTCACGGCGTGACTGTCCTACCTTTCTTTTTCCAATTCAAAATTACCGTCGATGGTCGGCGAGTAATCGACGAACCGGAGCGGGGCGTTCGGTTGGGTTTTGTCGATGCAGATGGCGACTTTTCCATCAAGCAGGTCATCGAGAAAATTGCCGACGATCATAGCTCGCCAGCCTTGTTCGAGTTTCAGCGTTTTTAATGATGTACCGTCGTTGGCTTCATCGAATCGGGCGGCAATCAACTCGCGCACGTCACTCTGCGAGGCGACAAGGCTTGTCGCAATACCATTCTGGTGACAGAGCATCGCAAGACCGGCGTAAAGCAGTTGCACCATTTGCGTGTATTGTTGCGTCTTTTGCCTGGGCGGAGGTTGGGGCAAGTCATCTTCGAGACAGTCCAACCCGCGTTGAATGGCCGCTGAAATGCGAGGCAGTTGGCGCGTGATGTCACTACGTTGCAAGCCACGAACAGCCGAGATGCGATTCGGTTCTGGCGTTTTCCGTCGGGCTAATTCAATGACCAAATCATCGCGCATCAGCAATCCGACGGGAATGTTACGTTGCCGTGCCTGCTCATCGCGCCAGTCACAAAGTTCGCGTACAATCGCCAGTTCTCGTTGTGAAACAGAGCCGAGTCCCGATAGCGACCGCCATTTCGGTACCTCGAAATCTTGCACAAGGTGATCAAGTGTCGCCTGCATTTCGCTTTGAAACCAGCGTGCCCGTTTCATCGACGAAAGATGTTTTTTCAGTTTTTTTACGAGAAGGTTGAGGTAACGTACGTCGTTCAGGGCGTAATCAATTTGACGTGCGGTCAGAGGACGACGCGACCAATCGGTTCGCGTTTCCGCCTTGGGAAGCGAAAACCCCAAGTAGCGTTTCACCAGCGTACCAAACGCTGCCGGATAATCGTCGCTGACAAACCCGGCGGCGAGTTGGACATCAAACACACGACGAGGCACCCGCCGGATCGCGCGATAGCAAAACTCCAATTCACTGCGACACGCGTGCATGAATACTTCACGGTCGTCATCGTCACAAAGAAACTCCCAGAACAGGTTCATGCCCTTGAATGCCTGGGGGTCGATGTAGCCGATGACGCTCCCGCCGGCCACTTGAACCAAACAAAGTTGCGACTGAAATTTTTTCTCCGCGATAAACTCCGTATCCAGCGCAATCCACGGCGAATCGCCGATGCGTCTGATCAGCGTTCGCAATTCTTGAGAGCAGGTGACGGTGAGATAGGACAATGGTTCAAGTAGGGGCTAGGGGCGGATTAGTCGTAATTTGGCCGATTTGAACGTTATCTATTCTACACAATTTTACTGGATAAATCAGCCCCCATGCCACCAACCTTTTTGACGCGAACCACACAAAATTGCGCAAAATACACAAACCTTAGGCTTTTTTGCGATAATTGGCGTGGTTCTCAAATCCGTCGGGCTGATGAGCGCTTGTTTTTCGGGTTTTTGACGACGTTGAGGAAGTTTCGCGTTCTTCTCCAATCGTTGTTCCAACACGCAACGCACGACGATAAGGCTTCCGCCGGAAAATACCAAGACAGAATTGACAGGATGATGAGGATAGAGGGGCCTAAGAAATATCGCTTCTCTCCTGGAGGATCTTGTTCATCCTGTCGAAAAAATGAACTCGTAAATCCTGTCCGATGATTTTTTGGCGAAAACCTGACATGGCGTATGGTCTTGTGCGGGAATGCAAAGAAATTTGGCAAAAAAGAACTTTACTCAAATCTCCCCGATTCACACAAGATCATTTTTGTACCCCTTTGCCCACTCAACCCAATTCACCGGACGGACTCTGACGATTGCGGTCGCGTTGGGACAGAGTCTCAACTGGTTCGACCGCTCGTTGACACTCGCGGCTCTGAATCTTGTCGCATTGCGGCGATGAGTATGGTTTTCAATTCGTCGTAGGGCAGGTTCTGCGACGCACCGGCGGCTTGTCGGTGACCACCGCCCCCGAATTTCGCCGCAACCTTGCTGCAATCGACTTCACAACGACTGCGGAAGCTGATTTTGAATCCGCCGTCCGGTTGCTCGACAACGATCACCGCCATTTGCGTGCCGCCGATTGCAAGCGTCTTGTTGACGATGTCTTCGCTGTCACTGGAAATCGCGCCCGCTTGGGCAAAGTCGTCCAGCATGATGCTCGCAAACGCGAGTGTGCCGTCCAAGTGTAGCTCGACTTTGGCCAATGTTCGACCGATCAGCCGAATTTTGCCTGCCGAAGCCTGTTCGTAAAGATGGTTGTAAATGATATGCGGTCTTGCACCGGCGCGAATGAGTTCAGCAATGACGGCAAACGTTTGGTCGGTCACGGACGAAAAGCGGAACCAGCCCGTGTCGGTCGCAATGGCCGTGTAAAGTGCCGTCGCAATGTCCGGTGTCATCTCCACATCGAGATTGAGATGTTGCACCGCTTCAAACACAAGCCGTCCGGCTGCTTCGGCCTCTGGGTTGCTGAAGACGATCGCCCCAATGTCATCGCCGTTTGCATGGTGATCGATGACAACGATAGTGCCTTTATGTGCTTGCAGGATTGGTTTCATCGGGCCGAGTTGCGCCCATGAAATCGTGTCGAGAACCATAATGACATCGACCGCATCGAGCCAGGCTTGATCATCGAAGGTATCAAGGTACTCGATGGTGTCGGCACCGTCGAGAAACCGGAGATCGGGTGGCACACGGTCGGCGTTCAACAGCCGCACGTCTTTGCCAAGCCGGCGCAACACGGCGGCCATGGCCAGTTCACTGCCGATGCAATCGCCGTCCGGTCGTACATGCACGGTCAGCAAAAAACGTTGGGCTTGCCGGATAATCGCAGCAAATTTCGCCCAGTCAATCGGGGGTTGTGTGTGTGTGTGGTTCATCGTTGGGTGATACTTCCTATCATTCTATTACATTTTCCGTCATCAGGTCAATCAGGGCTTCGGTGATCAGCATGTCGTATTTGGCAAATACCGTCCGCAGGTTCAGCGCAATGGTATTCGATTGATCCGGTACACCGGTTACGGCGATACCGGCCTGCCCTTGCGCCGAGTGATATGCTGCCAGCGCCGCACACATTTCGACCGCGGTTTTTGCGGCGAAAGTCACCCGGACTTCCTGCGAGGGAATGCAATAACGAGGTCGTAGCGGCGTCAGTTGCGCAAACGATGCAACGACACTGACATCGGTCACACCGGGTATGACCGCAATTTGCATTGCCATGCGGTCGGCGCGAAGTTTGAGGTTTTCGTTGTCGGTACTCAAAAGCTGCCAGATCGGCAATTCGTTTTCCGCCGATTCCCGTGTCATCGATAACGACAAGACCGCTTCGAGTGCCGCCATGTCATGGCGCGACGGCACGAACACCGGAAACAGCGGCGATTTGCGAATGTCGCGGATCAAGGACTTGTCGCCTGTGATCACCGCCGGAGCACAACGCCGCATGAGCACCGTTGCATTTGGCGTGTCGCTACCGTGATCTGTTGCCGCCGCAAAATCGCAACCATTCAATCCGCCGCATGAAAAAATCAGTAGCGACACACCCTGTTTCATCAAATCGCGGCAAGTCGGTATGCCTTTCAAGCCGTAATCTTCCGTTGCATGAAACGACGACCATTCGGCGTCAAAGACCAACGGCAGGTTTCGCTTTCGCGCAAAATCGGCGAGTTGCGAAAGCTCCGGCAAATTTCGTTCGACTGCAAGGCAAGCGTCGATCCTGTTGGCGCAATACAAAATCGCGGTTTCGTCGTTTGTGCCGACGGCATAGTCGTCGAGTGTCGCACGAGTCAGCGAACCAACCGTCAACGGCACGCAATCGGCCAATCGCATCATGCCGTCAATCCGATATCCGGTCATTGCTTCGTACAAATCGCCGGGCGTTGTCACCACGTCGTAGCGGCCGTGCCTGGTGAATGCCGCAAACGTCAGTAACAGCGCGGCAGCATGACCGTTGACGACCACCGCATCGGATGCGCCGGTCAGTTCGCAGATCATCTCACGGACATTTGCGGTTTTCGGCGGCTGTTGATCAGGCAACTCGCCGCCGAATGAGGCTACCATGCGGTCAATCGCTTTCACCGGCAGTTCGGAAAACGCGATGTCCGACGGAAACAACACGCCGGTCGCGTTGACAAGTTGCGGCGACTGGGGCAATGGCATCGTTTTCAATCGTGCGGCAATTCGTTCCGAAAGCTCGGCAATATCCGGCATGCGACGTTCAGTTGCAACGTTTTTTGCTTCGGCGGCCACTTCTTCCAGCACACTACGAGCAGTACTGAAAACAGCGGCCGGGTTCAAATGATTTGTCATTGCCTTGAGTGTAGGCGACGACAACAAATCCGTCATGGAAGGAAGATAGCTTCGTTTTTGGTCTGTCATATTGAAACGATTTCTTATGCACGCAGATGACACAGATGGTCAGGATATACGCAGATAAGAATTATACTAAAAAAGCATGGGATGTCAAATTCGTATGACATTCCACGCTTTTTCAAGGAGCAGAGGAAAATGGCTTAATACATATCGCCACTTGTGGTTGTGGTTGCCGGTTTTTCGTAACGGTCGAGTTCCAGCTTGTTCGTCTTAATCGACTGGATTTGGATCGTTCCGTCAAAGGCCATGAGCAAAACCTGACCTTGCGGCGTGTGCTCACTGTTTGTCCCGATCAGCTTTCTCTTGCCGACAATGTCCAACACACATTCACCGGAGATATGGTTCAGCGATTTCGACGTCGCTTTGGGCTGTTGCGTGGTGCCTCTGCCGCCGGTGGATGGTGTTGTCGTCATTCCACTCGTATCCGTACCGCCCATGGTGCCGGAGGATGTCAGCTCTGAAACTTTTTGGCCGTTTTGATTGAGAAAGTTCAAGACCTTCCCCTGAGTCACGACAATGTCTTTGGCAATGTAATCCTCGTTGTCGTCCTCGTTAAACACGATGGAAGACACGGTAACATTTTGTGACTGCCAGTTGCGAGTTGCCGGCGGAAGATTCCCGACCGACTTGGCCACGACACGAGCGTTGGAAATAACCGCAGCCGGTCCGGACGGATACGAAAACTCCGACCAGAGCACCGGCTCCTTTTTGAAAGGTATGGCTTTTTCGTCGAGAAAACGATCTGCCAGGAGATGATTGGGATTATAAACGCCGAGTTTCACGCGATATTGGTAGGATTTACCCCGTTCGACGGTAAAGTCGAAATAGCGGAACAAACGATATTTGGCTTCGACCATGACCGACGGTGGAATATCGGTGTAAAACTTCCACTGATCATTCATCCCACCTCTGCCCGTCGCACCGGAAACACCGCCCATGCCACCGCCATAGTCACTGCCCATGCCTCCGCCAAATCCACCGGGAGATGTTCCATAATCTCCACCCGCCATGCCACCGGCGCGTCCGGCTCCGCCCATACCACCGGGATTATACATGCCGGTGATTGCACTCGCAGCACCGCCGCCGCCATATCCACCGCCACCCAAACCTCCTCCGGCACCGCCCATCGCTGCACCTTGAGGCACTCCGAAAGGTCTGTTTTCATCGTTCAGAATATCCGGAAGATCAATAGGTCGCCAGTTTTGTAGCATTTTTTGAATAATTCCCTGCTGGGTCTTTATTTGGTCTCTGAGTGAATCCGCCATCAGCGGAATGTAGGGCGGATAGGCCACTTCCTGACCAAAGATACGATTGGCCAAAGGCGGCACCGGGCCGGCCATGGGAAGACATCGGGAGTCTCTTGGCGAAATGGGGAGAATATAATTGAAGTCCACTGGATCATCACCGACACCGGCCCACTTGTTCATATTTGTAGCATAATCCCGGACAACAGGCAGCTTGTCCCATAAGGGCGTACCGTCCGGGTTGTTCTTGCCGATTTCATTTCGCCAAATTTCTACGAAAAGATAGTCCGGGTAGTCGTACGGGGATGAATGCAGGGCATTGGCATATTTTGCAATGTATTCGCGCAGTTGTTCTTCGTAGGGGATCAACCCTGTCAAGAGTACCCAGTGAGTAGGCTCCACCAAGCCGCTTGCTTGTGCGCCTCCGGTTGTTCCCCCTATACCGCTCACATCTCCATAGGCACCCATTTCCGATGACGAACTCATGCCACCACCCATCGTAGAGGCAGTAGCACTGCCGAAGACCGAATCGCCTTCTCTCACCGTGAGCGCACCCACACCTGAGACAGCACGTAATTTGGTGACGGGATGGATAAAAGGCATCTCGCGCATGATCTTTTCGCCAAAGACGGCGGCTTCCCATTTTTCAGGGGTTTGATAATAAATCGCACTAAACCCCGAGCGAATGTCACGGGCAAGCAAACCATAGTCGGTGGGTTTGAATTCTTCTCGAAACGTGCTGTTTTCGATGGTCGTTGTGGCCGCAGTGGAATCGTCGGTCAACTGTTGCGGCGTCCAGGAAATTTTCTGGAGCGACACGGCGGAGTAACAATAGTACAACCCGGCCAAGACCAACACGCCGAAAACAATTTTATCGACGTACAGAAAGAGCGGATTTTGTTTTCCCGGTTGATTGGTTTTCATGGCTATTTTCCTAGTGGCTAGTGTGAGCACATTGCGGCACGGTCACGGCATGACCGCCCTACTACAAAGTTAGCAAATCAACCTTCGTAAAACAGCGAAGTTTGTATCAAATGAATATGCTGGAGAAACCTTATTAATACCTAATTTTTCCTAACAAAACAACCTTAGTAGTATGTTCGTGTCCTACTTAGATTAACCTTATTACCTTATTTAATCTCAGTTCAAATGAGGTAATAAGGTTGTGGTATGGTGCGCAGTTATTTGCTACTGAGGTTTTACTGAGGTTTTAAATGGTAAAAATAAGGTTCTGGGCATATTACAAAATGTACACAGAACTACATTTCACATAACGAAGGTTATTTCGATAACTTTGTACTACCTTGGCACGCGATCCTTTTTGTTATTCACTATCATCCGCCGGATCAATAACGGTTTCATCTTCATCGACAATGTCTTCGGTTGTCGGCACGAATGGCATGGTGGACGTATCATCATCAACCGCAGTGGACTGGTCCAAATCGTCCACAACGACACCGCCTTCGATTCCGCTTGCCTGAGCAACGGCACCGGTGGCCAGAAGATCGGGAGAGGGTTCGTTATAAATGTAAATGATGCCGATAATTTGAATCATGACGGCGTCGGAACCGTAAGCTCCCATTTTTCCGCCGACTTCAAAGCCCGAAAGTGCATCAGCCGCCGCACTCATGCCGCCGTCAGTACCGGCTTGGCCTCGTCCGGCCGCTGCACCACGTCCGGCTCCCCCGCTCATGGAACTGCTCGAGCCCGACATACTGCTATCCCCTGTCGTGCCATCCATTCCGGCGACAGCTACGGAGCTTTGAACGAGTCCGGTTTGAGCGTTGGCCGGATTGTAACGAACCAGTTTAATGTCAATCGGCATCGTGCTGTTGGCACATTCCACGAGAATGTCCGGAATTTTGCGTTGATCGACAATCAATTCCAAGCAAACGGGCATCATGTTGAATTCGGCATACGGTGCGGGGTCGGTATCGGACAAGGGTTTCATGTCCAGGCCGACATAACGGTATTTCGTGAGATAAGCCTTGACTTCTTCTTCGGTTACAGGAGCGGCGGCCATTCCCGTGCCGTCAGATGAACTTGACATGTCAGAAGAAGACCCCGACGACGAAGAGGAATCCATCATGTCCGTCATTCCTGTTGCGCCACTCGCCGAACTAAGAGGTTTCAAAATGTCGGGTGCCCGGACGATACCTGCTGCGTTTCTGCCGATCAACATGGCTTGAATACGTTTGATGGCCGCGTTATGCGGACCGGTGGCATTCACACTTTTATTGACCTTTTGCACAACATTGATGAGCGATTCATAGACCCAGACCTCTTCTTGGGCGTACCATATTTCCGGTGAGAACGGGGGGCGTTGCGACCAAGTTACAATAGAGAAAATTTCCGGATTGGGCCAATCCACCACCCCGGTGATTCGTTGGTTGTCATCATCAAAAATGCTTTCCACGGTCGTATTGACGGATTGGGCCATAACGCTTGCGGTCCCCATGTCGAAACCGCCGCTGTCACCTGACATACCGCCGCCTGTTCCACCCATACTTCCGCCTGCCGTGGTCGAAAATGACGTAAAACCGCCACCGCCGCCTGCTCCGGAACCTCTCATACCGCCGCCCCCCATGCCCATACCCGAAGAACCGTCCATTCCTGTGCCGGAGCTGATCAAATTGGCGTTCTCAAGAATCATTCTCTCCGGGTCGGCAACATAAGGGTCGATGGGAAAGTAAATAATCTCACCATTGGCATCTTTTTTCCAGACGCCGGTGTTGGGGTCAATCACCCGAACTTTGACCGTGCGACGTTGGGCTTTGTTCAGAAATTCCGGGATTTGTTCACCGATGTACATGCTGTACCACTCGCGTATTTCCACACCGGAAAAACTGCGTACTTCCGCTTTGGGAATGGGGTCCATCCATTTCAGGGGTTTAACGATTTCAATAAAACGCGAGTCCAACTGATTCGACCAAGTGCAGTTCTGTTTTTGCGCATCGTACATCTCCTCCCATGCGGCCAAGACCACTTTGCGTAAGGCCTGTTCTTTGAGTTTAGCATCTTCAATCGATCCGGTGTTCGGGTGATCGGAATTGCCCCGGAGTTGACCGATAGCACCTTTCGTATCATCCAATTCTTTCAATCTGTTTTCGTAGTCGGATATCGCCTTGGAATGGGCGACGAAGAACACGCCCCAGACCAAAAGGATGGCAATCGGCACGAGACTCCAGAACAGATATTTTTTGATGTCTTCGGAAGAAAGTTTCGACTTCGACTTAGCCATGGTTCACCTCAAGGAGGAATTGGGATCAAAGGTTAATGGTCACACCAAATTTTTTGGCACGCAGATGACACAGATTATTGGGATTGACGCTGATGATTCATATCCATATACGTTTTGTTTTTGTGTATCATGGTGCCGCCGCGTTGTTGTCTTCCGCCGCATCAATCGGCACGGTCGGTTCCGCAATATCCGTTGTAACACTGACATCGTCCGGGGTGGGTACCACAGCGTTATCTGTATCGCTTGCGTCAACACCACCGGCATCGGTCTCGTTGTTTGAATTGTCGGCATCTGCATCGTCTGGCATTCCGGCCGCTGCGGCTGCGGCGGCTTCCAGTTCGGCTTTGGCTTCCGCGCGTTCGGTCGGGGTTTTGGGAATCCATACAATTTGGACGACGGTCTCAAATTTGCTGGCCTCAAGTTTCTGGTCGTCCCGCAACAAATTAATCATGCTGATGACATTCGTGGTTGCTGGTCCCATCCCACCTCCACCTGTGGAATTGCTTGCGGCCAATTGGGTCAGAACACTCTGCTTGCCCGTATAGGCACCCAACCCACCATTTCCAAGTGTCGTGTTAAGCCCCCCTGTGTCAAAACCGCCCATGTAATCTGATCGCCCCGTTCCCGGCCCACCGGCAGTGGCCACGGGTTTTTTTCCCTGGGAAACGGCCGTAATTCTTGTGGTTCTTTCACGAAGGATCGCTTTTTCCACCTCTTTTTGCAGAGCATCCGGGTCGATGATCGTGCGTCTGACAGGATTGTCGTATTCCAGCAACACCGGGTGGCTGAATCCGAATTCCTGCATGGTGATGTCCTCGACATCAACTTCCCTGTTTACATCAGAAAACGACTGTTTGGAAAGCGCAGACGGCAACTTGACCGTGTTGTGACGCAGATTGCGAAGCAATGTCCGGCGAACATAAGCGGGACCGACATCGCTAAAATCAATTTTGACATCAATCACATTTCCATCATCATCTTTGACTGTCATGCCGTTCCGCGGATTATGGTAATGATAAATCGACAATTGAACGATGTAGCCCTCACCTTCGGGTACTTTGGCACGGAAGATTCCGGTGGCTTCAAGGTCACCCATCCCGGCTTCGGACACTTCGGCTGCCGCAGGCGGTGCAGAAGATGCAGAAGATGCAGAAGGTGCAGAAGCTGGTGTGGCAGCTGTGTCTGTCGCGTCGGTGTCTCCCTCAGCGGAAGCTGCGGCGGCGGCTTTTTCTTCATCGGGTAGTTCGATTTCGTCTAAAATATAGGTTCCCACTTTTTTGGTCTTAATCATGTCCCACCAAACAGAAAGGTCTTCGACTTTTTGAACCTCGATGTTGGTGACATAGATGCGATCCTGGAGTGCCAATGGCCCTGTTGTTATCGCACCGAACCGGTTCTGAGGAAGGGCCTGCTGGAGAACGCAATAAAGCTCCGGCCAACGGATGCGACCTTCGACATTTTCGGTGAGTCTCCCACCGATTTCGTCAACACTATTGTATGCAGAAACGGCACTGCTCATTTCGCTGTTCAGAGTGGAAGACTTGCTTTGTACGTTCTTCGCCGCACTTTCCGCAGCGTTCATCAGACCGGACACTAGCGGCGTGAAAGCACTCGAGACGCTCATAAACGGCACGATCAAACCGAGCATCAGCGCGGCGGCACCGGCGAGCAACCAGGGTTTCTTTTCGGCAATGACGCGCCGCGCGACCACTTCGGAGGGAATCAAATTCGTCGCAATGGCCGCTTCGCCCATCATTTGCAAGGTCAGGCCGTAACAAATGCCGAACGAGCTTGCGTTCTCGATAAAGGCCGGTGCGGAAAGCACTTCGTCACCGACCATTTTGTTGTATTTTTTCAGCGGCGCGACATCGTAGCCAAAGTTCTGTTTCAAAAACAGGCACAAGCCGGGGAGTTTGGTCGAACTGCCCAAGACGAGCACTTTGTTGAATTTCGCTTTTCGGTCAAGACTGGAATAGAACTCGACGGAACGGTTGACCTCGGTGAGCAACTCGTTGTAAACCGGTCGCATGACCTGAAGGACGGCCTTGGGGTCCTGGCTTGCGGCAGCGTTGCGTTTCAAATGTTCCGCGTTCGAGAAGGTCAGCTTCATGCCTTTGGTCAGCGACTTGGTGAAGTTGTTGCCGCCGATGGTAATGTTGCGAACCCAAATTTTTACGCCATTGGTGATGACCACGTCGCTGGAATCGGTTCCGATGCAGAGAATGATTGTGTAATTGTTGAACCCCTTCATCCCGCCATCTTCGTCGCGGAGTTGGGTCAGGTCAAACTGGTCGAAGACCGCAAAATTGTACAGAGCCAGCGGTGAACTTTGGATACAGTCCACCGGAATACCCGCCCGCTCAAAGGGAACGAGTGCCCGAGCGGCAAAATCCCGTTTCATAGCGAACATGCCGATTTCCGAATCGACGAGTGTATTGCCGTGCATACTGCCGCCGATGAGCGGTTGATAATCCCAAACCACGTCGTCCAGCGCAAACGGCAACCATTGTTTTGCTTCGAGCCGGATGATGTCCGGCAATTTTTTCTTATCGACCGGCGGCAGTTTCAAGAAACGCGAAATTGTGTTCTGCCCCGAAACGGAAATGGCCACACGACTTTGCCTTACGTTATTGCGTGAGAGAAAGGTTTCGAGCGACTCGGCCACCAACTCGCCGGGTTCGGCACCGGGTTGTGAGAGGATTTTCGAGTGCTCAATGTAATCGAAAGCGAGTGCCTCAATGGTTCCCGGTTCGTCACCGATGCGGCACTGAAGGGCCTTGACCGACGTGTTTCCGATGTCGATTGCCCAGACGGGTTTGTTCTTTGCCATGTCTCCTGCTCCCCAAAAATCCTGGTTATGCGTTAGGTAAAAAGTGAAACACCACTAGCGATCACGTCATGACCGCGTGCCTAATATTTCTGTAAACCCAGTGTAATTCACAACTTAAACGAAAAGAGTGACGATAAGATGCCGATTCTGATTATTATAACGAGACTACTTTATAATTTTGCGCGAAATTGTGACCGATGTCAAGAATATTTTCTGATTTGAGGGGTATTTATGGCAACATTATTAAATCCCAATGGTTTTCTCACACAATCCGTGCATTTTACCATAAATCGTGGTTTTTTTGCCTTTTTGTGTTAAGAGAAGCTAAAAAACCGAACAAATTTTGAAGAAAAGTCGTATAATATTAACGATAAGTGAGAGATTGCATCGGCAAAACGTCCTGCTTGTCACAAAAATCAACTGCGGCGAGATCGCGTTTTCCTGCAACAATTGGCATTGCCGATGGGCGGTGTTTTTGTTAGTCTCTCCGTTTGCTTGGGCAAACAGTCTTGCGAAAAGGCTGTATGAACCTCTCCCTCTCAACAATGTACAACAAGGAGTCCGATCGTGCAAATTAATGTCTCGACACGTCATGGCAGCATCAGTGATGCGACAGAAACCAAAGTCAAAGCAAAGGTGGAAAAACTGGGGCGGTATTTCGAACGTCTCACGCAGATTTCCGTGGTCATTGATCTGAAAAAAGCTGATGAACCTTTGGTTGACATCAATGTTTCCGCAGAGCACAAACACGATTTTGTTGCGAGTTATCAGTCCGCCGACCTTTGGGGCTGCATTGACCAGGCGATGCATAAATTGGAAATCCAGCTCAAGAAATACAAGGAGAAGATTCAATCGCCTCACCGTGGCGACCCGCCCAAAACCATGGAATTTGCTGCGGAAGAGACGTGATTGTTCACCATTCCAAGTCGCGCGTGTAACCGAGCGGTCAAAGTAGTGTAGAGTTTCCTCCTACTCGACCGTTTCGATATCGTCGCGGCTCTGATTACACCGGTTACGGCAGATTGTAAAACTCAACCTCCCAAAGGCGTGCCAAACCTTCCGGCGTATTGGTGATGAGCAGCCGCAGTTGTTTCACTTCAACGGCTGGGAACTTGCACCCAAAATCGCTTTGCTCGTTGTCCGTGACCGCCGTACCGGGAATATCAACCCATCTGCTTCGCAAACTCTGCAACGAAAAATCCGTGATCGGCGTCTTGGGCGTACTGTCACCCGCCTGACCGGTCAATATGCGCATGGCGTTGATCGTGACCGGTTGTTCCCACTCGAAAGTCACCCAATGTTGGGTATCCACATCGCTGACCCAACGGCCTGCGTTGTTCGCTAGGTCATACTGGCCGTCATTAATGGCGGAAGCCGGGTAGTTCCCCGACATGTGCAGGCTTGACACAGCAACTTTCGCTTTTCGGGCAAGGTTTTCGCCTGCTTCTTTCAGCCAAGCCGGTTTTGACGCCGCAACGAAACTTTTCGGCACAGGCGACGGTGCAACGCCTTCTTCCATCAAGACTTTCAATTCGTCGAGATGATTTTCGTAAACCCCGCGCGGCAACGTATCGTGCTTTTTGCAGAGCGAGGCGGCCATGCCGACGACTTCGCCCATCATACCGCCGGTACGCTGGACGCGAATCGTTCCCAATGCGACGTGCGTGACACTGATGTCGCGCCCGGCCATAAACATGTTGTTAATGTTTCGCGAGTAGAGACAACGATACGGAATCGCATAAGGCGAAATCTGCGTAAAATGGGCATACGTCATAAACTCTTCGCCGGGAAAATCCCGTGAGTTTTTCTCCGTTGGATAATGCAGATCGATTGTCCAAGTCGTTGTCACGCAGGCGTCCGGCCACTCCCGTTGTCCGCGGATGTCCTGCTCCTGCAAAACGACGTCGCCCAACAATCGCCGTGACTCGCGTTTGCCCGCGATATAGGCGACCCAGCCGAGTTGTCGATTGACGACGCGTTCCGGCCAATCGCCGCCGGCCTGATTTTTCATGTAAGCCCAATGCCCGTAAGCCGCGCGTAACCCGTTGTCGCGAATCCGTTCGAAGTCCCAAATTTGGTCGAAGTTCAAGCCGGTTTCCCAGTCCCAATCGCCTTTAATCATCGGCTTGGCCGTTGCGTCGGTAAATTGAACCGCCCAGGGCAATTCCGGAAACGTCGTCGCTTGGTCGGTTTCGACGGAATACCACTGCACCGACGCGCCCATCGTCATCGCGTCGGCTTCGTCCGGCGCAAGCGATTCGCCGGTTTCGGCTTTTGACTCGCGTCCCATGCGCCAATCGGCACCGGCGTAAAAGCCGAGGTTGCCGTCGCCCGTGCAATCGGCGAACAGCGGCGCAACGAAACGAAACTCGCGTCCTGTTTCCGTGTGTTTGCCGATGACCGCCGTGATTTGATCGCCGTTCATTTCAACGCCGACCGCCCGGGTGCAGAAAAACGCCTTGACGCCGGATTCCGCTGCGAGCAAGTCCATTTTTCGCTCGTCTTCATAATAATCGGCGGGCATTGCGTTGCCGTCACGACGGTGATTCATCTGCGCGACGAGGTTGCCGAGATTCGGGTACGGCGACAGATTGATGCGTCCCTGCAAATGCACGCGTACTTCGGAACTGTTGTTGCCGCCGACCAACGGACGATCTTGCACAAGTGCGACGTTCAGCCCGAGACGAGCTGCCGAGATTGCGGCGCAAGTTCCAGCTATGCCTCCTCCGACAACCACAAGATCGAACGGCCCGCCTTCCGCATCGGGTGCGACATTCGGCAAGGCAAGTGCCTGGCGACGATAAGCGTTGAGCATTTTAAGATCATTCGGCGGCGTAAAATTCGGGTCAAGCGTCAAACAAATCGCGTCAACACGCCCGTCAAAGCCGGTCAAATCGCGCAACACCAGCGTGCCGTTGAGTTGATTCGCGCTCACAGTAATATCATCGCCGCGCTGCCAGTGCCAATCGACGCCTTCCGTTCCGAACACCGTGTCGAGTGTCTTGCCGTTGACGGCGAGTTGAAACTGCCCCGGCGTATATTCCGGCGTCCAGTTGGCTACCCAATTTCGCGTGCGAACGAAAACGCGATACGTTCCCGCCTTGGGGAACGTGATCTCTGTCTTGGCGTCATCAACCGGTTCGCCCAAGCCGTGAGCCAACAGAATCGACGATCCCATGATGTCGATAAACTGCTGATCGACGACCCAGCCGCCCTTGTCGGCAAACGATTCCGCTTCGACAAACACGGTGGTTTGCGGATCGAATTTCGCCTGTTGAGCAAAGACGTCGGTGATCGACGCCAATGACGCGATTATTCCCAGCAATGTCAGCAATACTCTGTTTTTCACGACGGTTTCTCCCCTTGCATAATCATAAATGTTATTCCTTCAATGATACCTGCCATTGAATGACGGTGCAAGTCTTGTGACGAAAGATTGGCCTCTACTCCAATCGTTTCGGCGTTTTCACAAGGGTGGCCGCCATCACGACAATGCCGATAACGCTCATGCAAGCCATGTTTTTGACGAGCAGTGGCCAGACGTCGCCGGCCATGAAAATCGTTTGCAGGCAGGTCACGTAATACCGTGCCGGGAAAATGTACGTCACCGCACGAATGACAAGCGGCATTGACGAGATTTCAAACAAGACCCCGGACAAAACGTAGTTCGGCAAAAACGCGATCACGAGCGACGCCTGCGACGCGATAAACTGGTTTTTCGCAATCGTCGAAATGAGATAGCCCTGCACCAGCGCGACGGACAAGAACACGCTTGACACGAGAAACATCGCGAACACCGACCCGCGAAACGGTACGCCGAACAGAAAGATGCTGATCAGCACGCACACCGTCGTTGACCCCATGCCGAGCAGGTAATAGGTCAGCAGCTTGCCGACGATCATATCGATTTTGCGAACAGGCGTTGCCAGCATCGCTTCCATCGTCCCGCGTTCCCATTCGCGCGACACGACGAGCGAGGTCAGCATGATGCCGATGATCGCCATGATGAGAACGATCGATCCCGGAATCAGGGCGTTTCTCGTATTCATTTCCGCATTGAACATCACGCGGGGCTTGGCGTCGATGACGAAAGTCGCATTCATTGCGCCGTCGCGCGACTGGTGAGCCGACCAACGCGACACGACGCCGAGAACGTAAATTTGGAGTATGGTCGCGGTATTGGTTTCACTGCCGTCGGTGAGTAGTTGCACTTTTGCACTGCGACCGCCCGCGATTTGCCGCGTGAAATCATTCGGAACGACAAGCACGGCGCGCACCTGACCATCGGCAATCGCCTGTTCGGCAACGGAACGATGATCAAAACGAATCGCTTCGATGTAATCCGTTGCGACAA
>Ga0082212_10002904_pt1 | contig 24588 bp, 30 predicted proteins | sample TergutNt197P3_FD_71548 | JGI IMG/M metagenome (GOLD analysis project Ga0082212, IMG submission 71548) | Neocapritermes taracua P3 segment gut microbial communities from Petit-Saut dam, French Guiana - Nt197 P3 | ecosystem: Host-associated > Arthropoda: Insects > Digestive system > Gut ... | reverse complement strand
CGGTTTTTCCATGCTATCACATTCGGACTCTTTTTTCTGCAAGTGGCGGATGTTTCAATTATATTGTCTGCTTCTTTTGGCGGATTTTTAGATTATCATAAACAATACGCCGCTTGACGCGTTTCGCAAGCCAGAACGAGGCTGCATTTGCCGAATTGGTCATGGGCCACTCTCAACAGGCCGACGCCGATCAGCGGGAGCGGAAGCAAAAAGATCTGTATGCCCTGAAAGCGCGTGACCGTGAGCTTGACAAAATACTTTCCAAGAGCTACGAGGAGAGTGTTTGTCAAGGGAGAATGTCCAATTTTCCAAAAATATTCATCTCAGTAGTTTCTCGTGTTATTTTTCCATGTCTGAAAATCCGCTAGAGCTTTCTGTGTAATCATGGTAATATTCTCTGGCAATTTAGAAATAGAAAACCATTCCATTTTGTTATGCTTCTTCGGCTCCATATTTTGTGGTTCCTCTGCTAGTGTTACCATGAAACTCGGAACCACAAAGTGTAATTTTTCATCTCGAAGAATATGATTAGTTATGCCAATCATTACATCAATACGACTTTTTACTCCTAATTCTTCTCGCAGTTCGCGTAATAGGGCATCCTCTATAGTTTCGCCATAGTCCACTTTTCCTCCCGGTATTGACCAATGGCCCGCTTCAGGAGCGTTATTCCGTAGCAATAACAGGATTTTATTATCTCGTATGATAACTGCACCCACGCCAATACCAACATAGTCCCGTCCAGATACTAAAATGATATTATCCATATCGCTATCACCTCATATTTATTCATTGAAATACTACCTTGTAGTAATTAATTGAGCTATATTAACAGGGCTTAAGCTATGGCATTTTGAGTAGACCTGTATATTACTTGCCTTGATTCCTTACAATCGAAGCATAATAATCGAGTGCATTACGAAACTCTTCCTGTGAAAAATCGGGCCACAGTATATCAGAAAAATATAATTCAGAGTATACTGTTTGCCACGGTAAAAAATTGCTTAACCGTTTGTTTTCTGCACCTCCTGTACGTACCACCAAGTCAACATCAGGTATTCCAGATGTGTCTAAATAAGTAGATAAAATATTTTCAGTTATATCATCAACCTTAAGTTTACTAGAAATCAAGTCATTAGCTAACTTTTTTACAGCTCTTGTTATCTCATTTCGTCCCCCGTAATTTAATGCTATTTGCACTTTCAGGTTTGTGCAATGTACCGTTAGAGCTTCGGCATTTTCAATTATAGCGAGTGTTTTTTTGTCAAATTGAGTTCGGTCACCAATCGCTCGAGTCCTAACGCCTTTTTGCAAGCAAAGGTCAATTTTTGACGCAAAGAACTTTTCGACTAACCCCAAAATATGACTTATTTCGATTTGAGGTCTTTTGTTATTCTCTGTGGAGAAAGCATATACGGTTAAATATTCGATATTACTCTGCATACACCAATCACAGACATCAACAAAAACATCTGCTCCTTTTTCATGACCCTTATACGAATTAAATCCTTTTGATTTTGCCCAACGCCTGTTTCCGTCCATAATCATCCCAATATGTTCAATCGTTTTCATCATGTCACCCTTCCTGTAATTAATAGTTTGAATCAAATAGCATTAAGTTAGAAGAGGGTGTGGAATCTTACTTAATAACATTTTGAACTCATTGAAAACATCCAGCCGTGTCCCCTCTGTAGACAGGGCAAAATTAACATGAACATTATCATATCTTTCTTCGTCTTGTGATGTAATTATAGTTCCGCGCTCTGTTAATCGAGCAATACGCACTTCTTCAGGCAACTCTAACTTAAATACTACAGTATCAGCAAAAAAATCCTGTGCCTGTTTTACCATAAGAGCCTCTAATACTGCAACGCAGTTTTCAGTAAAATCATTTGTATGGCATCCGTAAAAATTATCTTTGAATATTGTATGAATCGGAAACAAATCTTTCCTCATTGCAGAGGAATAATGATTAGCTGACACAAAAATGAAATCCTTGCCGTCTTTTTCGCCAAATCTAGGACTACGGGTGGTTGTTAAAATCAGTTTAGGCATTCCCATGTTTTCGTGAATCCATTGTTGTAAGGTGCTTTTTCCAACGCCACTTTTTCCTGTTAGGATAATTCGCAAATGAATCAACTCCCTAAAAATATATCAGCATATATATGCCCCTAATTAAAGTCGAAACTGTTTAGCATTTGAATGGCTTGATTTACTAAAGCAAGTGAATTATTTGTTTCGTCTGCTTTTATCCATTGGATACCCGGAGTTTTCCGAAACCATGTCATTTGCCGTTTGGCAAGCCGCCTAGTTGATTGTTTCAACTGTGAAATGGCTGTTTCCATAGCTATACCGCCACTTAACGCATCAGCAAACTCCTTATACCCAATTGCCTGTAGCGCGGTGTGGCTTGGCGGAGGCGTGCTGTTTAATACCTGACGCACTTCATCCAACAATCCATTAGCTATCATATAATTCACTCTACGGTCAATACGATTATAAAGGGCTGTGCGCTCGAAGTCGATTCCCAAAATTAACGCATCATACCGTGGTGATAATCGGGACATTTCGTGATGATAAGACAATGGATTTCCGGTAATGTTAAAAACTTCAAGCGCACGAACAATTCGACGCTCGTCAGTGGCGGATATACGCGATGCGCTTTCAGGGTCAAGACGGACAAGTTCCGAATACAAAGATGATATTCCTTCATCTCTGACCCGCATGGATAATTTCTTCCGTTCTTGTCCTTCGTTATCACCAACTTTATGCAATCCATATAGGAGGGCATTCAAGTATAACCCGGTACCTCCGCATACAATAGGAGTTTTTCCTCTAGCATAAATATCTTCAATACATGAGGAAGCCTGAAGAACATATTGATAAGCTGAATATGGCACAGAAGGGTCAACTACATCTAACATATAATGCGGCACACCGCACATTTCTTCTTTTGTTGGCGTAGCGGTTCCTATGTTCATACCCTTATAGACTTGCATAGAATCGCAAGACACGACCTCCCCATTAAAATGCAACGCCAACTGTATAGCCAAATCGGTCTTGCCTGATGCTGTTGGCCCCACAACGCACAGCAAAGGCTGTCTTTTCTCTCTTAACATGCTCCTTGTCTCCTAATCAATGCAATTATCATTATCTAATAACTCCGCGATGTTAAGTGACCGATCAATCCACGAAGAAGAGCTTTATGTTTATCTGCAATCAAATTATTCTCTATTAACCTGTCGCTGATTGCAGATAAACGAACCACCTCTTTTTCAGCAAAATTCTTTGCACCCGTCGCATCAAAAATTCTTCTGATAGTTTCCAAATCGTTCATATTAGCATCATTTTTGCCATAAATAGAGTCTAACAGCTTTCGTTCTTCGCTCTGAGCATTTTTATATGCGTATCCATATATGAGAGTTTGCTTCTTTTCTGTGATGTCTGACAATACAGACTTCCCGATTACATCCTCGCTTGAGTACATCCCCAGCAAATCATCCTTTATTTGAAAAGCTATACCTAAAGGCATTGCAATGTTTTTTAGCAAATCTATGGTTTCTTTTTTACCGCCGCCACAAATAGCACCTAATATCATAGGTCCAGCTAATGTATACCATGCTGTTTTGCATACATATATTTCGGTAACTGCTTCGCAGTATTCCTGATAAGAATCTATAATCGAAAATCTTTCATGTGGCAGAATGACATCTATTAACTCCCCTTCACATGTTATTGCCTGTATTTTTGAATACATTTTTATTATTTCTATCAATACCGACGAAGCTATATCAGCGTCAGATAGTATGCGCGAGGCAATAAAAAAGCCATAATCGCCAACACAGATTGCATTAGAAGCACCCAAATGCTCCGCAATAGCATCTCCTATACCATCGTTCTTTTTTCGCTCTGAAATTTCGGTATGGATAGTCGTTTTTCCTCGACGGGTTTTAGCACGGTCAATGATGTCATCATGAATCAATATTGCTGTTTGAAACAGCTCGTAGCTCACGGCGACTGGAAGATAATCATTCCTTGTGCCTAAAGAAGCAATTTGTTCTCCCAACTTAATCATTGCCCCTCGGATTCGTTTGCCACCCTCATTTTGCGCTCGCAAGGAACCCAAGGCGTTTTTTATAAACACATTTTGAGTTGCACTTTTAGACAGTTTTTCAAACTGCTCACAAAAGGCCACTTCTATTTCATTTCTTGCATCACCTAAAAATTCCACGAATGCCTTAATATTAATCTCACAATCGTCCATCTATCGACACTCCTTTAAGTATTGTTATAATTACGTTAACTCTATCAACTCAAATTCTTCATTTTTGCCATTGCAGAATTGTCTCAGATGCTCAATAACCTCAGCAATGCTATTTTCTGGTGTAGATGCCCCGCTTGCTATCAAGATTGTAGACACATCAAACAACTGTGACATATCTAACTCAACAGACGATTCAACGTGATACGCCTTGTTGTTATACTCTGATGCTATTTCATAGAGTTTAGTTACATTCGAACTGGTCTTCCCTCCAATTACAATAACGCTATCTACAGTTGTGGCGAGGTTTCGTATTTCCCCTTGTCTTACGGCTGTTGCATCACATATAGTATCATGAAATTCTATATCTATATTTGGCAAGATGGATTTACAATACGCATATACATCTTCATATTTAGCTTTATTATGGGTAGTTTGTGCAACTAAACACACTCCTACAGAGGGGAAAGTACTTTTTGGAATAATCCTTTCAGCATCATCGACATCTCGCAAGACTATGGTTTGAGTATGTACCCATCCTTCTATGCCCACAACCTCTGGGTGTTTCGGCGTTCCGACTATTATAACGTCAAGTCCTCTATTAGATGCATTGGCTACAATATCATGAACTTTTTTGACACGCGGACAAGTTTTATCAATAACGCCTAAACCCTTGTCGCGCGCTTCAATAATAATATTTTCAGGCACTCCATGCGCCCGTATCAAAACATTATCTACTTTTTTCTGAGATACCTCGTCTAGGGACTCAATTAAACCCAATCCTTTATTCTTTAAGTCAATAATCACGGAGGGGTTGTGAACAACCTCTCCGTACATATAGGTATAATTATTTAGATTTTCATATGCCGCTTTTACTGCGAGATCTACTCCAAAACAAAAGCCTGAATGCTTTGGTATATAACAAGTCATTACTAATCACCTTTCTTAGTATCTGCGGTTGTTGCTACCTCTGCTTGTTGTTTCTGCCGCTGCTGGAAGTATAAGCAATCGTCACTTTCAAAATCAACTTGCTTTATATCAATTTTAACTTTTTCAATGTCTTTTTCCGCCTCCTTGTACTTCAAGTAATATCCTGAATATTTGTAATCTTCATCTTGTTGAAAGTGTTGGAAGTATGCTACGCCATAGCTATGTATGTTTTCTTTAGGCCAAAAAACCATTAACATAACATTTTTATAAAAGACACCTTTACATTTCCATTTGCGATGTGTATGACTAAGAGGGACTTTTCTGATAATACTTCCTTTGAACTCCTCCGTTTTTTTATTGTGCTTTATCTTTAATTTATCAACCTTTATAATTTCACCGCTTTCACCGTATATATAATTAATCCAATTTCCTGAATATTCAGAACGCTTGTATATAAGGTTTTGAACAAAATATTTTCCCAACTCAAACAAAGCAGCAGCAACAATACCGATAACAAGTGCTACTATCAACGCAGGCATAGTTATTATATCATTCATACTATCAAACCTTTCAGTCAATGTCAATGCTAAGCGTTATAATGTTTTAGGTGCTTCCCCGGTTACTGTCGCCGTTAGTTCGTCCATCGTCACTTCAAAAGCCACTGCTAGTTTTTTCGCAAGCCAAGAGGATGCACATTTTTTTCCAGTCTCAAGGTCATGAACATATTTGTCATCAATCTGGACTATTATCGAAAGATGCTCCTGTGTCCATCCCCTCTCTTGTCTTAGCCGTTTGAGGTTTCGCCCGAAAGCCATCATAAACTCTTGACGTTTAACATTGTCTTTTTCTTTATCCATCATCAAGCGACACTCCTCATGCGAAATATTATACCATATGTCATAGCCTGTCGCACACCGTCTATAGTCGGAATGACGAAATAATTTCAGGGATTGCCGTTATAGCAATCCCTGACTGTGTAGAACGTCAAGAGCATCTAAGAAACCCTGTCGGTAAATCGTGTCTAGCTCGTAACACTCCTGTGCATATATGCTCTCGGAATATAACTCCAACAACTCGAAATCTTCCCCCAGCGTATCCCTTAGTATCATGCTTGCGTCTGCCCTTTTTCGGCGAAGAGTATCGTAATCGTTGTCAGTGTTCACCATGTCAGCTAAAATCTCATCGCGTCTTGTTTGGCAAAGCTCCTCAAATTGCTTAGATAGTTCCGCATGATTGTTTAATATTTCCATCTTCATTCCTCCTGTCCGCAATTATTCTATCAGCTATGGTTGTCAAATATGCGCTAACAGGAGAGAAACGAAACTACTTGTCAACCCTACCGCTCCCAAGCTCTTTTCCGCGCATCCCTCTGTGGCACAGGCGATTTTTGCCCCCGCTCCGCAACCTGTCTCTCCTGTCGTACCGCTCTAACCTTCTCCCGCATCAACCCACTGCGTTCTGCAATATCATCACAAAGCCCCACATCCCGCCGCACATCCCGCAAGCCTGTACTCAGCAGGGCAATCCTCGCCCTAACCTCCGCTTTCTCCGGTTCGTCAATCCGCCGCAATCGTTTTCGCAACCCGGCACGTTCGTCGGTAAGCGTCTCCATTCGTGCCGCCAACCCCGCCTTAAACGAAAAAAGCTGCTCCGGCGTATCAATCCGATTCCGGCAGAGCAGCGTGATTTCATTGGATATACGGTCAATCTTGATTAAATCCTCCCGGAACAGAAAATGTACTTTAGACGGTGGGCGCGGGTTCTTCTTCGGCAGTTTACCCATCAGATAAAGGTAGTGGAAATACAGAGCGCGGAAACCTGTCAGTTTCTTCACGGTTTTGATGTTACCATTGAACTTCGCCATCATAACCTTTCGTCCCGCGCCGTGCGCGGCATTGCGATCCAACGCGCTGCGTTGGCGGCCTTGCATTTGCCGCATGATGCCTTCGCGGGAGTACGCTTCGCCAAAATTGCGCTCCAAACGAAAAAACCGCTCCTTACCGGGCGGCCTGACTGATATATCTTTGCCTACCTTGACTTCGTACCCACGCCGTTGGAGATTGGCGATAAAATGGCCCTCGGTCATGGACTGCGATATGGCATTATCAATCTCGGCTTTGATAATGCTACGCCATGTGGGACGGTTCTCCTGTCCGGCGTTCCATTCGGTGTAATGCTTGGTTTTACTGCGTTGAGGATTCTCGATAACGGACAGCCTAAACTCCCGGCACAATTTATCGGATACCTGACGCATACGGGCATAAGTCTCTTTGTTGTCACAATACTTATATCCATCCTTAAAGGATACAGAATTTAGCACAAAATGATTATGGATATGCCCCTTATCCAAATGCGTGGCGATAACGACCTCAAATCTATGCCATAACTTCTGTGCCAGCTCTACCCCAATTGCGTGAGCAGTATCAGCATCGACTTCACCGGGAGCAAACGCCTGATACGCATGGAAAGCGGTAATGCCGTCCAACTTGCCCCAAGCCCGTTTGGTCAGCATCATTTCCTCGCGGGCAGTTTCCAAATTGCAGTTCAACGCCGAAACATAGTGTTGCTGCTCGGTTTTTCTTCCATCGGCAGCGTATTCGATCACATGACCAAAATCATTCGCCCGCTCATCGGTCATGGCATACTCTATAACGGCATCCATGCTCGTTTTATCAGGATTTTCAACATACGCCACTACCTTGCCAACCCAACCTTTGATGTCCCATATTTTAGTAACTGCCATCGGGAAACTCCAATCTCTCCGGCTCCAAGAACCTCCGTTTCACATCCATGCGGAAAGAATCCCATTTTTCCGCTTCGCGTTTGTAATAGGGAACGTCGATAAATCCAAGGGCGGCGGCTTTCCGCGCAAGCTGATTGATGTTGTTGCCTATGCCGGTCAGTTGGCGCATGATGTATTGATAGTCCATATCCGGCCTTTCCTTCGGAACATAACCGCATATCAGCATCCGCACATAGGCCGCTTCGCTCAATCCGGCCTTTCTGGATTTTATTGTCAGGTGCTTCAGCTCCATATCGTTTAAGAAAAAGTGTTTTTCATGTGGGCGTGTTCTCATATATTTCATCCTTCCATATTAAGGGTTTCAGGGAATCTCCCTGACAAGCAAGCCGCTTTGGGCGGCTTGGAATTTGTGGCTGTGTCCACAAATTCAGTGCTTGATAAGACAGTACGAGTTATTGGCGCAAAAAAAGCGGCCCCGGTTTCCCAAGGCCGCTCATGCGCCAAGTGGCTATGCGGTTTTCATTTTTGCGGCGATTTTCCTCTCCCGCTCCCGGCGTTTGTACTCACGCCATTTAGCGCGTTGCTCTTCAGTAGGGGTCAGTGGGACGGCGGGTTCTTCGATGATTTCTTCCTCATACCCCTCCGGGACTTCAAACTGACCGATGTAGTTGAGGTAAATATCGACCTGTTGTTCCCGTCTGCCACTTGACTTATCGGCCTCATGGACAACGACTTTTTCCACAAATTCATGGAGCATAGCAGGGGTCAATTCGGAAAAATCGGTATATCGCTTTACCAGCTCCATAAATTTGTCGGCTTTCACGCTGTCGCTGTCAAATTGAGTGAGTTCCGCCTTGATTTCGGCGGTCTGTTGTTCCAGCGTGGCCTGTTCGGATTCGTAACCGCCGGATAATTGCTCAAATCGATTTTCGGTGAGCCGTCCGGCGGCAAAATCCTCATAGGTTTTGCGAAAAAGCAAATCTAACTCGGCAATCCGCTTTTCGTTTTTGGTAATCTGCCGTCTGTGTGCCTTCGCCGTATCCGCTTGTTTGATAGCTGATGCTTCACGGAGCATCTTGATAAACTCATCGCCATGTTTCCGGGCGTACCCGGTTGTCCGGCGTATGGCCTCCAGTATCAAGCTGTTGGCGGTGGGTGTGCTGATAAAATGAACGCTGCACTCAGCGTCTATCCCTCTGCTTTTCGTTCTGCTGTACGTCGGGCAGTAGTAATCGCTCCGGGGTGATTCGTGGATGATGTTGCCTGTAGCCTTGCTGATTTTCTGTGACGGGCCTCGCCTGTGATTGAATAGCCGCTGTCCGCAGTCTGAGCAAACCAAAATCCCTGTTAGCGGGTTGGCTTCGCCAGTGGTATCGGTTCGGCGTTTGACCGTCCGGCACTTCTGCGCCGTTTCCCATACGCCGGGTTCAATGATGGCTTCATGGGTATCCTTAAAAACTACCCAATCCTCTTTTGGGTTCTGCGTTTGCTTCTTTTCCTTATACGACTCTTTCACCGAACGAAAATTCACCGTATGTCCCATATATTCGGGTTTTTCGAGGATATAGGCAACCGTGGTGCCATTCCATAGGCAAGGGTGCTTTCGCATATCGTTTTTGCGCGTCCCAAAGCCCAATCGCGCAAGGTAAACCCCCGGTGTCTCAATCTTCTCCAGTGTCAATGTCCGGGCAATTTGAAACGGTCCCATACCCTCCACGCTCATGGCAAAAATGCGTTGGACGATGGGCGCGGCGGCCGGGTCAATCAGCCATTTCGTTTTATCGTTGGGGTCTTTGAGGTATCCGAAAATGCAGCCGTTGGTGGTGCGCTTGCCGTTATGTCCTTTAGACTGATATACAGCCTTTTGCTTGCGGGATGCGTCTCTGGCGTACCATTCGCTCATTATGTTCAAAAAGGGCGCAAATTCCGCGCTATCACGGTTATCGCTGTCGATATTGTTGTTAATTGCGATAAATCTAACGTCGTGTTGCTTAAACAGGATTTCCGTATAATATCCCACTTGGAGATAATCGCGCCCGACACGGCTCATGTCTTTGCAAATGACCATACCCACCTTGCCGGCTTCGATGTCGGCAATCAATCGTTTCCACTGAGGACGATTAAAATTTGTGCCTGAAAAACCGTCATCGCTGTAATGGCAAGGATTTGGGAAGCCGTGTTTGTTGGCGTAATCTTCTAAAAGAGATTTTTGGTTCGTAATCGAATTACTCTCTCCCTGCAATTCGTCATCCTTAGATAAACGTGATAGGAGAGCGGTAATCTTGGCTTCGGCTTGCCGTTGGTTGTTCATAGCGAACCCCTTTCGGGCAGCCGATTCACCCGCAACAATGCCATTATACCGCAAACCGGGCGTTTTTTCAACGCCCGGTTTGCATATTCCACAAATTTCCTCATTGGTGTGCCGCCGCCTTTGTATTTTGCGCTTCCAAACGGACAAGGCGGGCGATTTTGTCCTTCGCCGTTTCCTTGCTTGACCTGCTGAAATGAACGCCGACGCGGTATGTGGTACTGCCGACGCGCTTGGTGAATGTACCCGCTTCACGGGTTTGGGTGATTTGGGCCATAGGCTCCTCCTTTTGATTCAGTCATGTTATTTTTTGTGGATTCATTTTTGCCGTTCTACCCTCCCGGTTTCCTGAGAACCTACCCTGCTCGGCGGTTTCCCGTATGCCCCGCCATTGGTATGCTCATGTCGTGGCACACTTCCCTTGGCGGTATCCCGGTTGGACGGTCATGGAGTTGTGAGGGACTGGGCTGGCATCACCTTCTACTACTGTATTGGGAACTAAAAACGCTTTCGTCAACCAAAACTTTCCTACGGCAAAGCATTGGGAACGCTCTCTCATATTGAAAGGTCAGAACTCAGCCGATTTTCAACCCTCCGAAAAAATTTCCCCTCTACCTAATGCACTTTCAAAGTCGTTTTGGTAGGCTGTTTTCAAAATTGTTTACAGAAAGTTCATAAACTGACGACTGTCCCCTCACTATACCTTGCACACTCAAATTGCGCTTTGCACGGCTCAAATGAAAAAGTCCCTCTACCTGTTTCCACTTTCAACCTCGTTTTTTCACCCCCGCTTTCAAAACTGTTTGCAGTAAACTCATAAACTTCCTCGCTCTTTGCTCGCATCCCCTCACCATATAGCCGTGGGAAAGGACGAAAACGGCATAGTTACTCAGGAAAATTTTTGGGACTCATTATCGCTTTGACGGGGAACAAGTGCCTTCACCTGTTTCCACACTCAGAGGCCAAAATTAGAGTTTGGTTTTGAAAATGTAACACAACTGTAATATTTAAGGCATAAAAAAACCGCCCCCCTCTGATTATGCAGAAAAGGGCGATTTTCTTGAAATGGCTAAGTTGAGTTTTGGGGTAATTTGTGGTATCATACAGGTGCAACAAGGCGGCACGGAAAACCGCGCCGCTTTGTTGTGAGGTAAAGGGTTTAAGCGTAAATCAGTTCTTCCCTGATGATTTCCTCCACCCGGTTGCGGATATTTGTCATACGGCCTATCCATTCCATTTGACTATTAGCCTTTAGTTCCTCGGTTACGCCCTCGGCTTTCGCCATTTGGTTTGTGATAAGCCAAAAGCGGTCATTGGCGGCTTGGTCTATTTCGTATAGGTGTTCGTTTAGCTTGCCGCTTGTCAGCAGATTGATGTACAGGACTTTGTTGTGGTTTTTGAGGTAATGCCGTCGCATCAGTCCGAAGCGTCCGATGTCGTATTCGGGTTCGTCCGGCAGGGTGAAATCGGGGAGGTAGTAGTTACCGCTTGCGTCAAGGGTATAGGAAACGCCGGTTTGCTCGTTGGTATAGTGCTGTGCTAACGGTTCCATGTGCCGCTCCTTCTTTCGGTTTGATATGGGTGCGTCATGCTTGTCCGTTATCGTCCTCCTTCCGGCTGTACCGCTTCACTTGTTGCGGGCGAACCGGCTGCCTACTGTATTTTTGAAGGTTTGGACTTCCTTCCTTTACAGTATATATAGGAGGACAACATTAGCGGGAAGCTCACCGATGAACGGTTCGCCCGGCTGGACAGGCAGTACACGCTTGAGCAGGCGGAACTTGCGGAGAGAATCAAGACCATCAGCGCCGAGCTGGACAAGCAGGAAACAAAGGCCATGACCGCCGATATGTTTATCTCCATCGTCCGCAAGTACACCCGCGCCAAGAAGCTGACGGAACGAATGTTGACCGAAATCATCGAACGGATCGAGGTTCATCAATCCGAAAAGGTGGACGGCATTCTCCGCCAGCGGCTCACGATCTATTACAACTGCGTCGGCGCGATTGAGATACCAAACACGCTGACCCTGCCGGAAATCACCATGAAGACCCGGAAAGGCGTCATGGTTAGTTACACGCCGTTGCACGCAGTTATACCAAACGAGAAAAAAACGGTCTTGTATTTGCGATCTGACGAAGAGGACAACGGTGAGATTGAAAGTCAGGAGTCCATACTGCGCGCAAATGCGGAAGCGAATGGGTATCGTAACATCGAAACATACATTGACAACGGGTTCAATAGCAATGACTTCGACCGTCCGGCTCTCAATCAGTTAAGCGCGGATATTGACGCGGGTATAGTAGGTACGGTCATTATTATGAGCGTCAGCCGAATTGGAAGAAAATCGGAGGCCCTGAATTGGATATACGGAATCCAACGCAAGGGCGTCCGGGTCGTATCGGCTAAAGGAGACATCAAGGCCACATAAAAAGCGGAGTGTTCTTATAGGATACTCAAATCCTATAAGAACACTCCGACTGGTGCGGATGGTGGGACTCGAACCCGCACGCCTTTCGGCACAAGAACCTAAATCTTGCATGTCTGCCAATTCCATCACATCCGCATTTTTACCAGTATACCATCGCATTTTCTTCTTGACAACCCCCAATGTCTATAGTATGCTGTCTGTATAGCTTGCAAAACCCCACTCACGAAAGGAGCTGTGATTATGTCGGTATTTAAGGTGAGTGCGACCTAAAACCGAATAGCGGGCGTTCATAGCCGAACTGCGGAGCCGGATAGGCTTCTGCGGTAGCTGTGCGCCGCTGAACACAACCTTTCAAACCCCTGATTTTTTACAGGAGCGCGACTGAGGTCGTGCTCCTGTTTGTTGTGTTCAGAACTCATCTGAATAAGGAGAAAACCAGTGAAATATAAACACGCAAACTGCACGGAAACCTTTACCTGCAAGGTCTGCGGGGAGCTGAACCTGCCGGACGGCGCGGGCAGCGGCCACCGGAACCACTGCTCAAAATGCCTGAGCTCCGTCCATGTAGACGACGACCCGGGCGACCGCGCTTCCTTCTGCCATGGAATCATGGACGCCATCGGCGTATGGGTGCGCAAAAACGGCGAATGGGCGGTCATCCACCGCTGCCGCACCTGCGGGGAACTCAGCTCAAACCGCATCGCGGCCGACGACAACCCCGCCCTGCTGATGTCCATCGCTGTCAAACCATTGGCCATGCCGCCCTTTCCGTTGGGACGGCTGCATGTCTTTGAAAAGGAGATCATATGACCGATCTGAAACACTACGGTTACACAGAAACAGAATCGCCTCCCGGCGGGCTGATCCCCGGGAGAATTACAGAATTCCAGCGGGAGCAGTTTACCGTCGTCACCGAACACGGCGAGGTCACGGCGGTGTTGAAAGGGTCATTTTTACACAACGCGGAAATGCGCGGTGATTATCCCTGCGTGGGGGATTTTGTGCTGTTGTTGTACAACGACTGCGGCCCGTCGCTGATCACCGCGCTGCTGCCGCGCCGCTCAAAGTTTTCCCGCGCCGACTTTTCCGGGCACGCCGCCGGGTATGTCAAAACCATCCGCGAGCAAGTCGTCGCGGCCAATTTCGACTTTGTGTTCATCCTGTCCTCGCTCAACTGGGATTTCAAAGTCGAACGCATCATCCGTTATCTGACGCAGGCGTGGCAAAGCGGGGCGCAGCCGGTTGTTGTGCTGACAAAGGCCGATTTGGCTGAATCTTATGATACCCATATAGCAGCCTTGAGGAAAGCCGCGCCCGGCGTCCCGGTTCACGCCGTCTCGGCGCATACCGGGCTGGGGCTGGACGATTTGGAGCAATATTTACCGCCGGGGAAGACCGTCGTCTTCCTCGGCATGTCCGGGGTGGGCAAATCGAGCCTGCTCAACGCGCTGATGACGCGGGAGGTCATGAAAGTGAAAACCATCCGGGAGGAAGACAGCCGCGGCCGCCACACGACCACCCACCGCCAGCTCTTCATGCTGCCGTCCGGCGCGATGGTCATCGACACGCCCGGTATGCGCGAGCTTGGGCTGTTTGACGCGGACGAAGGCATCAGCACAGGATACGCCGATGTGGAAGCCCTGCTGGGCACCTGCCGCTTCTCCGACTGCCGCCACCAAACCGAACCCGGCTGCGCCGTCCGCGCCGCCATGGAGAGCGGCGAACTATCCCGCAAACGCTGGGAGAGCTACAACAGGCTCAAGAGTGAAGCGCGGTTTGTCGAAGAGAAATCTGCGGCTTTGCGCGAAAAAGACGCCAAGAACAAAGGTATCGCCATATTTTCAAAACAATTCAAAAAGGGGAACCGATAATGGGAGTAAACATTACGCCGCTACACGGCGGCACACTGGGCGACGTAAAACTGATTGAGGGTAAATTCGTCAAGAAAACGCAAAAGAAGTGGGAACGCCACGGTGACCCTTTGTCATGGCGCAGGGAGTACGACTTATACAAGTCGGAGCTGGGGTCTGTTTTCACCGACGCCCTCCGCTGGCCGGAGTGTTTCTTCGCCGAAGACAGGGGGGAAGAGATCGAGCTGTGGCTGGAGTACATCGACGGCGTGTCAGGCACAGACCTGACCGTTGCCATGATGGAAGAGGCCGCGCTGGAACTGGGGTGGCTGCAAGGCCGGCTTTACGTTGAAAAACCGGCCTTCCTGCAAAATCTGAATTTGAGCAAAACGGAATACATGAAAAATTTCTACCATCATTACCGCTCATGGGATGTGGTGCATAACGCCGTCCGCTCGGATGAAAGTGAGCTGCCCAAACATTTATGTCAAATGCTGATCAATATAGATGAAAACGAGGCTGAGGTTTTCAACCGGGTTGAGCAGCTGCCTATTGTACTCTGCCACCGTGATTTTTGGGTGACCAACATTTTTCATACCGAAAACGGTATCCGCCTCATTGACTGGGATACGGCTGGGTGGGGTTATCTGGGCGAAGACATGGCAAGCCTGATCACCGACGAGGCGGATGTAGAGCACATGGCGGAAGTTACCCTTCGGTGCGTCCCGGCTTACCACAAAGGCTTTTCAGAGACCTCCGGCCTGCCGCCTGTGAAAGACCATTGCGTAACCGAACTCATTCTGCTCATGTTTGGTTACAGGCTGGTCGAATGGGTTCTTCACGCCAAAACGCCCGAGGAAAAGAAACTGCATTTGGACACACTGCAAAAAATATACGAAATCAAGGAGGCCGGTTTATGAACATCACATTCCGCTTGGAAACCCCCGCCGACCAAACTGCCGTCGAGGCCATGACCCGCGAGGCCTTTTGGCGGTTTTGGGAGGATGACCGCAAGGTTTGCGACGAGCATTTGCTTGTCCACAAGCTCCGCACCGCTCAAGGCTTTGTCCCGGAACTGAATACCGTCGCCGAGATTGACGGAAAGCTCGCCGGGCATATCATCTTCACCAAGAGCCGGGTCGCGGATGAAACCGGGAAAGTCCATGAAACGCTGACCTTCGGGCCGCTCACCGTCCTGCCGGACATGCAAAGCAAGGGTGTCGGCCGGGCGTTGATGCGCCATACATTTGAGAAGGCGAAGCAGTTGGGCTACCGCGCCGTCATCATCTTCGGCCACGCGGATTATTACCCCCGCGCGGGATTCAAAAGAGCCGCGGAATTTGGGATAACGGATGAAAACGGAAAAACCTTTGACGCGCTGATGGTCTGCCCCCTGGTTGAAGGCGCGCTGGACGGGATACAGGGCAAATACCATATCGACCCGGTCTATCACCAGTTGAATCAAGAGGATGCACTGACGTTCGATCAAAAATTCCCGCCCAAGACGCCGTACGTTCCCGCCCCGATCAGCGTCTTGCTGAACCGATTGGAGCCGGAAGCGGCGAAAGCCATCCAAAGTCAGGATTTTAAGACAATCGATGTCATACGGTCGAGAAGCGAACGGGAAATTGCGTCTATCCCCGGCATGGACGCGAAAGCGGTCGAAACCGTCCGCGCTGTCATGCGGGAGCACGGCTGCCGCTGGGGGGAGAAACAATGACGATTAAAGACTTTACCGCAGATCACATCGAACAGGCGATAGCCATCGCCAAACGCAATTACCAAGCCGAGCGGGAGCATGTCCCGGCTCTCCCGTCGGTTGCAGACTGGCCGGATTTGTCCTGCTTCGTAGAAAACAACCTCGGCGTCGCCGCGTTCGACGGCGAAACCATGCTCGGCTACCTGTGCTGCTGGAACCCGTGGGATGGCGCGTGGGACAACCCGGGGCTGCGCCATGTCTTTTCACCCCTGCACGGCAACGGAACCGTTCCCGAAAACCGCGTAAAGATATACGCCCGGCTCTATCAGGCGGCGGGCGCGAAGTGGGCGAAAATAGGCGCGGCCAGTCATGGGGTATGCCTGTATGCCCATGACACGGAGGGGCTGGCGCAGTTTTTCCGATACGGGTTCGGGATGCGGACGGTTGACGCCATCCGCGGGATGGAAGAAGCCGCCGCGCCGCCCTGCGGAGAATACACCTTCTCTCAGCCAGCGAAGGAAGAGCTGACGGAGGTGTATCCATTGGACGTACTGCTGGACAACAGCTTTATCGACAGCCCGTTCTTTATGTTCAGGGAGCCGGACAGCCAAACCGCGTTTTTGGAGAAAGCGGCTCAAAGCCAATCAATTTTCTTTCTCGCCAAGCATCAGGGGAAGGCTGTGGCGTATATCAAGGCAGAGCTGGACGGCGAAACCTTTATCCAAGACACGCCGGGGTATCTCCATGTCAAAGCGATGATTTGCCTGCCGGAACACAGGGGGAAGGGGGTCAGCCAAAAACTTTTGAATTTGCTCGTTGAGAAGTTGAAAGCGGACGGTATTACCCGCCTCGGCGTGGACTTCGAGAGCTTCAACCCGTCGGGTTCCGGCTTTTGGCTCAAGCATTTCACCGCCTACACCCACGGCGTCGTGCGGCGCATCGACGAGAAGGCACTGCGCTAACGCTTGACCACCGGCTCCCGCGCCGCTTTCGCCTCGTCCAAACGCCCGACCGGGGCGGTCTCCGGCGCGTTTTTCAGCGCGCCGGGGTCTTTTTTGAGCAGTTCGGCTATGTCCAGCATGGCCGAAACAAATGCCTCCAGCGTCTCCGGCGATTCCGTTTCGGTCGGCTCGATCATCATGCTCTCTTTCACGATGGCGGGGAAATAGACTGTCGGCGGGTGGAACCCTTTGTCGATCAGCCCTTTGGCGGTGTCCATCGCCGAAATAGCCGACACCACGAACTCGTGCATACAACGTTTTCCGTATGGGATGTTATACCCATCCGACAGCTTTGCCAGCATCCAGTTGGCGTTCAGCACCGCCGTTTCGGAAACCTGCCGCAGCCCTTTGGAACCAAGCGAAAGGATGTAACAATAAGCGCGGACAAGAACGCCGAAATTGCCGAAATATGACCGTATCCTCCCGATGCTGTCCGCCCCTGCCGGGACAGTGCGGTATTGTTCCCCGTCCCACATCACCCTAGGGGCGGGCAGGAAGGGGAGAAGAGCCTTTGTCACGCCGACCGGGCCGGAGCCGGGGCCGCCGCCGCCGTGCGGGGCGGAGAAGGTCTTGTGCAGGTTGAGATGAACAACGTCAAACCCCATCGCGCCGGGAGAGGTACGCCCCATCACGGCATTGAGGTTGGCTCCGTCGTAATAGAGCAGGCCGCCCGCGCGGTGGACGGTCTCGGCTATGTCCGGGATGTGTTTTTCAAACAGCCCCAGTGTGTTGGGGTTGGTCAGCATCAGCCCGGCCAGCTTGTCTCCGGTTTCCAAAACGATTTTCTCCAGCACCGCCGGATCGGTCAGCCCGTCCGCGCCCGATGGAATGGTGCGGACGGTAAACCCTGCCTGCGCCGCCGACGCCGGGTTGGTGCCGTGCGCCGAATCGGGAATGAGGATGACGGTGCGGCTGGCTTCGCCGCGCTGCCGGAAATAAGCCGCCATCACCATCAGCCCGGTCAATTCGCCGTGCGCCCCCGCCGCGGGGTGAAGGCAAAACGCCCCCATGTCGCAAATGTTGCGGAGCATCATTTCCAGCTCGGCGATCAGCCGCAGACAGCCTTGCACCTTATCGTCGGGCATCATCGGGTGGGCTAACGCAAACCCCGGCAGGGCGGCCATTTGCTCGTTGATCTTGGGGTTGTATTTCATGGTGCAGGAACCGAGCGGATAAAATCCGGTGTCCACGCCGAAATTCATCTTGGCAAGACCGGTGTAGTGACGGACTATGTCGGGTTCGGAAGCCTCGGGCAAAACAGGCGGCGTTTTCCGCAAATGGCCGCCGACAATGTTCTCCAGCGGCGTCTCCGGCACATTGCAGCCCGCGGGGATGAACCCCCGCCGCCCGGGCTTGGATTTATCGTAAATGGTCATACGATCCGCCTCCTCCCTGCCGTGTTCCGGCAAACCGATTGATCTCCCTTTTTGTCCTCTTCTCGGTCACGGCGATCAATGAACCGTGCAGTTCTTTGAGCGGGTAGGCTCCCGGCAGAACAGACTCTACGGCAAACTCCCGGAAATACGGCGCGTCAAACAAAGGCTTGATCCCGCGTTCCTCCAGCAGCCCGCGCGCATAAGCCGCCTTGCGCGCGCAGAGCGACGCGGCTTCATAGAGCCCCCGCGAACCCAGCAGCGCCAAGTAAACCGTGGCGCGTAACGCCGACAGGGCGGCATTGGTGCAGATGTTGCTGGTGGCTTTCTCGCGGCGGATGTGCTGTTCCCTTGTTTGAAGGGTCAGCACAAACCCGTGCTTGCCGCCGTTCAGTTCAACCGTTTCCCCGGCGATCCGCCCCGGCATCCGACGCAGGAATTTTTCTTTGGCGCAAAAATACCCGGCGTGGGGGCCGCCGAACGATATAGAGGAACCGAGCGGCTGGCATTCGCCCACGGCAATGTCAAACCCGCATTCCCCGGGGCTTTCGAGCAGCCCGAGAGAGAGAGGGTCGCAGACGGCGATGGAAACCGCGCCCGCGCCCGCCGCTTCGGCGGCCAGTTCCCGCATCGGCTCGATGACGCCGAAAAAATTAGGCGACTGCGCGATCAGGCAGGCCGTTTCCTCTGTCAGTTTGTCCAGCTCCGCCTGTCCGTTGGCTCCGAACGGGACGGTTTTGACCGTCAACCCGTTGAAACGAGCCAGCGTCGCCAGCGTCTCCCGGATATGCGGATGGGTGGAAGCCGTGACATAGACCACCGTCCGCCCGGTATGTGCTTTGGCAAGCAGCATGGCCTCGCACGCGGCGGTGGCGGCGTCATACATCGAAGCGTTGGAGACGTCCAGCCCGGTCAGGCTGCACATCGACGTCTGAAACTCAAAAATGGCCGTCAGCGTCCCCTGACTGATTTCCGGCTGGTAGGGTGTGTAGGCCGTGACAAACTCCGGCAGCGAACAGAGCGCGTCGACTGCCGCCGGGATATAGTGGTCATACAGCCCCGCGCCGATGAAAAGCGGGTCGCGCACGTCGTTCTGCCCGGCCATCTCCTCCATCAAACCGCGCAAGGAAGCCTCGCAGAGCGGCGCGGGCAGACCGTATATACCCCCGGTGCGGCACTGCGGCGGGATGTCCTCAAACAGGCTGTCGATGCTGTCCAATCCCAAATCGGCCAGCATTTGCTCCCGTTCCCGCGCGGTATGCGGCATCATGCTACTCATGGCAAAACACCTTGTACCCTTCGGCGTCCATCAGCCCTTCCAGTTCCGCCGGGTCGCTCAGCCGTATTTCAAAAATCCATGTTTCCTCCGGCTCTTTGTTGAGCAGCGAAGGATCGTCCTGCGGCGCGCTGTTGACGGAAAGGATGACCCCCGAACCCGGCGCGAAAATATCGGCCACCGCCTTCACCGATTCAATTCCGCCCGCTTCTTCGCCCGCCGCGAGCTCCGTTCCGGCGGGTTCGGCTTCGCAGAAGACGATGTCGCCAAGCTGCGCCTGCGCGTGATGGGTAATGCCGACTTTTCCGATGTCCCCGTCAACCTCGATCCACTCGTGGTCTTTTGAGTAATAACGCATTTACCTCGACCTCCTGTCAAGTTTCGCTAAACCCGCGGGCAGTCGGCTAAAGTGAATTTAGCCTCCTTGCGGGCTTGCTACACTCTTCTTTTGTAAAACGGCATAGCCGTCAAAATCGCCGGTTCGTTTTTGCCCCGTATCTCGATGGCATAGGAATCGGCTTCGCCCGAAACCAAAGCCATGGCGATCTGTTTCCCCAGCGCGGGAGCGACGCCGCCCGAAGTCACCGTCCCGCAAGGCACCCCATCACCCAGTACGGTACAGCCCTGTCTCGGAATGGCGCGGGATAGCATGGATAAACCGATCATACGGCGGCGGAGAGGGTCTTCCCGCTGGACAAACAATGCCTCGCGGCCGGTAAAATCCCCTTTGTCAAAGCAAACAAACCGCTCCAGCCCGGCCTCAATAGGGGATAACCCCTCGCCCAGTTCGTGCCCGTACAGCGGAAGAGCCGCTTCGGTGCGCAGCAGGTCGCGCGCCCCCAATCCGCACGGCACCGCGCCCGCGTCTGTCAATCCCTGCCATAGTGTAACCGCGTCTTCGGCTTTGCAAAACAACTCACAGCCGCGTTCGCCCGTATATCCGGTGGACATGTTCAGCAAAACAGCCGACAAATCCATTTTTTCCAAAACAGCGGCACTCTCCGGCCCCTGCACGGCGATTTGGGCAAACGGCTCGGAGACATTTTGCACTGTGACGCCGGGCGGAGCATTCTCTTTGATCCACGCGTAATCTTTTTCGGTGTTGGACGCGTTGACGCAGAGCAGGAAACCGTCTTGATAACGGTAAGCGATGACGTCGTCAACCGTGCCGCCGTCTTCGGCGCACATCGGCGAATAGACCCATGGCTTGATTTCCAAACGCTGCATGTCATGTGTCAGAAGGGTTTGTAAAAAGTCGAGCGCGCCCGCGCCGGAAACGAAAATCTCACCCATATGCGAAACATCAAATATCCCCGCGCCATGCCGCACGGCGGCGTGTTCCCGGAGGATGCTTCCGTAATGCACCGGCATCTCCCAGCCGAAAAAATCGACCATAGCCGCGCCCGCGGAGATGTGTTCGCCGTAGAGGGGCGTCCTCATGGAAACCCTCCTTTTTTCACGATAATAGCAGTATAGCAAAAAAATGGGGTTTCGTCAATATATTGTATGGTTAAGGTTATGGCAAACCACAGCGATACAATATGTTGAGGTGATACCATGTGCCGTCAAGCCAAAGAAACCGCCCTGTTCACGCTAAAACTCTCCATTGTTCTTCTGATCTGCCTCATCATGCTGCATTTAGGGCCGGAAGGATATGATACATACTACAATCTGCAAGTCATACGCGCCATGCCCGAGGTCATCTTCGCCGTGCTGATGGCCGGGGGGATCGGCTCGGCTTGGATGCAGTATTTGCATACCAAGAATAATTCACGTTAATTTTTCTTGACATCCTTTTCCGGCACCTATATAATAACGGAGCGCGTCCTATATTGGACGCAGCTCCTTGTCTTGCTTTGCAAGGCCTGACGACCAGAAGGAGGTGTCAACAATCATGGCAAAAATCACAAGCAGGTATGAAACGATCTTCATCCTCAGCCCGGCTCTGAGCGAAGAAGCCACCGCCGCCGCCGTTGAGAAATTCAAAACCCTCATCGGGCAGAACGGCACGATCGGCGAAATCGACGAGTGGGGCAAACGCCGCCTCGCCTATGAGATCGACGATCACGCCGAGGGGTTCTACATGCTCATCAACTTTGAATCATCCCCCGATTTCCCCGCCGAGCTCGACCGTGTTTACCGCATCACCGACGGCGTATTGCGCAGCCTCATCATCTGTAAAGACGAATAGGGAGGCCGGGATATGCTGAACAAGATCATCCTCATGGGGCGGCTTGTCCGCGAACCCGAACTGCGCACAACGCAGAGCGGCGTCAGCGTCGCCACCTTTACCCTCGCCGTCGAACGCGATTTTCAGCGGGGTGAGGAACGCCAAACCGATTTCATTGACATCGTATCCTGGCGCGGCACAGCCGACTTTGTACACAAATACTTCCGCAAAGGCCAGCTTGTGGCCGTGACCGGCCGCCTCCAGTCCCGCAAGTGGGAGGACAAAGAGGGCAACAAACGCACCTCGTTTGAAGTGGTCACCGAGGAAGTGCATTTCGCCGAACGCAAACAGGATTCGGGCAGCTACGGCGCGCCGCCGCCCGCGGGAGCGTCCCCGCAGCGTCCGCAGCAGGACGAAACGCCGCCTTTCCGGCTCGACGCCCCGGCGACCTTCGCCGAACTGGACGACGATGACGGGGAACTGCCGTTTTAATCAAGTAACTTAAAAAGGAGAATGACAATATGGCTACAGACAGAGGCCCCCGCGGGCGCAAGCGCAGGAAGGTATGTTCCTTCTGTGCCGACCGCGTGGAGACGATCGACTATAAAGACGCGGGGAAACTGCGCCGCTTCCTCTCGGAACGCAGCAAAATCCTGCCCCGCCGCATGACCGGCACCTGCGCCGCCCACCAGCGCGAAATGACGCTGGCCATCAAACGGGCAAGGCATATCGCATTGCTTCCCTATGTAACAGATTAGCACTAAATCAAAAACCCCGCCTTACGGCCAATGTCATAAAGTTAAGCTCAACGCCCCATTCCAGCGCATCTATCAAGGCACGAGGGCATCAACGTCCTTGTGCCTTGTTGTAGGAAGATTGAAAGATATGCGCGCCAACCAAGCGGATAGGGAATCCGCTCAAAAAACCTATGCAACCAGGATGGACTATGCTACTCTATAGAGGAAACTGACCGCCGTTTTATAACGGATTTTGCGTTTGTCCATTCGACCCGGTCGGACAGGCAAGATGTTTTTGCGGATTAAGGCTTCAACATGGGGCGGGGGCAGATTGCTCCGTAAACGCAGGAAATGTCTGCAAATATGTATGGCGGCGGTAAAATTGACTTGATAGGTGTGTTTCGTATCCGCCTGAGAAATGACTACGTGCGAGGTAATCATTTCAGCGAAGTTATACATGATGATTCTTGCGAAGACTTCCTGAGCAATGTGTTCCCGTTTCTTTGAATGAAAAGCGGTAAGCCCGACCGCGTATTTCAATTCCCGGAAGGATGTTTCAATACCCCACCGTCTCTTGTAAAGTGCTTTGATTTCTTGGGGCGGAAATTCAGAAGAATCCAAATTTGTGATGATGGTTTCATATGAGGCATTGGCAATCTTAAAACGAACAACCCGGAACGACATAGGATAGAACTTATTGTGTTCATCTAAGAAGTCAAATGAAGTAACCGAAGGGAGAAAACGATATGTTTCAGGGTGATCCTTGACTTTTTTTGCTTGTTTTCTTGTCAGGAACCGCCGGACGCAAATATCAAATTCTTCTTCTGGCGGCAAGGAAAGCCCGGAAAGTATGCCGCTGCTGCCCAAATCTTTTACCCGTATCAGATAATTCCAGCCTTTCTTTTCGACATGAGCGAAATTGTTATAGCTTTCATAATTCCTATCAGCGATAACAATTACCTTATCATTGATGCAGGAACGCTGAACCATATCAACCAACGCTTTCCCTTCGTTCTGACATCTTCTAGGCTGGATGACGGCATCGACAAAGAGCCTGTTGCATAGATCATACATTGCGTTTAGATGTAAGAGGTTGAATCCTTTTTCATTCGGACGGTTTTGAAAAAAGGTATCCAGGTCATTGGGGTTAGTGGAAATATGCAAGGTGGAACCATCGGCTGCCAATAGTCTGTATCCCCGATATTTCTTTATGTCTGTATATGACCGGGTAAACTCATGGAGCAGATACTCAAAGGCGCACGGCAGGATTTTATCTCTCTGTTGGACAAATGCGGATGTTGTGGCTGTGTTCACATCATAGCCTTGTGATTCGAGCAGTTCTTTGTAGATGCTGTTGCCGCCCATCGAGATTAGCAAGTGTACGACGGGTTCAAAGGGTAGTTTGCGGTTCCGGGTAAAGTCTTTGCCAGGGTTCTTGACGAACAGGGCTGAGGACGCTGATAGTTCGCTAATCAGAGATGACAGCGTTCTTTTTACGGTGTTTGGGTAATCGTTCATGGGGTAGCCTCCTTGAAAATGTATTTTTTCAAGTGGCTTCGCCGCAAATTTTTTCGGTTTTGTCAACCCCTTTTTTGAAAATATTTGCAGAAAAAAGAGCAGGGTATCTTTTTCGATACTCCGCTCTTTTCATTGCGTGATTAGTTTTGTGCTTAACTTTATGACATTGGCCGTAAGGCTGGTTTTTTGGTTGCTGTTAATGTTTATTTCCCGTATGCTTTGTCGATGGCGTCCTGCATGACATTCTTCCACTGCTCGGAAAGCTCGGAAGGCATAGCGGTTCCGCCGATG
>Ga0082212_10002903_pt1 | contig 24589 bp, 6 predicted proteins | sample TergutNt197P3_FD_71548 | JGI IMG/M metagenome (GOLD analysis project Ga0082212, IMG submission 71548) | Neocapritermes taracua P3 segment gut microbial communities from Petit-Saut dam, French Guiana - Nt197 P3 | ecosystem: Host-associated > Arthropoda: Insects > Digestive system > Gut ... | reverse complement strand
ATTTGTGACCATGTGCTTGCCCATCTGGCCGTTGGGGTCGTGGTCCTTGGTCTCTATGAAGAACCCGGTGATCCCCGTCACGGCGTCAGTGAGCTGCGCGTAGGTATGCCCCGGGTATGGCCCGTTGGCCCCCACAGCAAGCTGCGCCTGCGCCTCGGTCCCATAGTAGATGAACCGGCCCTCGGTGTCGATCATGTACCGCTTCTCCGTCTCGGTGTACGCCAGCGGCGCTATCTCCATGAACTCCTTGAGCTGTATACGCGCGTATACGTCGCCGAAGCCCTCGACCGACCGGCCGCGGTTGACCACGCTGATCTTCTTCGTAATCGCCCCGTCATCGACCTTCCAGTCCGGGATCTCGATGAAGTCCTCGACAAGCCTTGCCTCGTATTTCCCGTATTCCCCGCTAAGTTCGTTGCTCTTGTGCTGCTTATAGTCCGTATAGGCGTAAGTCCCACCAAGCGCCGTGGCTATAAGAGCTACGACAGCAACTATTGCTGCTACACTTTTCCTGCCATTCCTAGTCGTTTTCATAGCATTCTCCCTTTCATCAAAGCTGCGCCCCCGGAATTCCCCCGGCAGGCTGTCCCTATATATATGCAAGCGTCCCGCGTACAACTCCCCCTTATCGTTAGAGTCATGCCTTGTCCCCTGTTCCCCGCTTGTTCGCAGCTTCCCGATATCCAGGTTCACCAGGCTATTGTGATAAATGGGCCCTGCGGCCGCCTAAAAACAAAAGGAGAGCCCGGCTGCCCTTCACGTGGTGACGGCAGTTCCGGATCTCCCCAGTTATCTTATAATCATGAACTCTGCAGTTACTGGAAGGTCAATCCCATTTTCTGCTATTTTTAAAAAATTTTAATTATTACAGGCAAATTACAGAATCATGACGCGGGCAACCCTTGAAATTACACAGTTTTTATAAAGTTGCGAATGTTACAACTTTATTAAGACTCGATGTATATTTGATTATTTGAAGGCCTGAACAAGGCGAAGTTGACGATAAAACCTTAAACTGTCTAAGGTTTACCTTAAACCGTCTAAGGTTTTTGGTCCCGCGGTCTCGCAAGACATGATATTTTCGAAGGTTTGAATTTCAAAAAACCAGGCACATCCCTGGTTTTTCGGCGATTTTTTCAATCTTTGTAATATTTGGACTTTAAAATCCGAAAGTTTCGAAGGTTTTAAGCCCGCCTACCTTCGCCCCGCTGGAAGGTTCAAAAGGGCACAAAACGCCGCAAAACCCTGTGCGCCGGGGCGTCAGACCCATTTGACGCGCGTGGAATAAAGGTAGTTCATATCGACCCGGCCTGAGATCCCGGGCACAGAGCCCGTGCTCCTGTACTGCCAGACCGCCGGGTAGTCCCCGTTCCACGACGCCGTATTGGGATTGAGCTCGGCGTTGTTGGCGTACCAGCTGGCAAGCCAGAACGAATAGCCTTCTTTTGACAGCTTCTTCGCGTCAAACTGGCTGTTCGCCCACGAGAGGAAGGTGTAGAAGCCGGCCTTGTAGCCCTTGCTCTCCAGCCTCTTCATGCCGGCGCGTATCATGTCCGTTCTGTAATTGTAGCCGCCCAGGCTGTTGGTGGACGGCAGGAAGTATTTTGAGTCCTCGATATCCAGGAATACCGGCAGGTCAAGTGACTTCGGCGATATCCCGTTTTGGGCCATCTCGCGCGCGAACTGGTCGATCGCCTGATTCAGCTCCGCCGTATTGCGCGCGTATACATATATGTAGGCGCCGACGAAGACCCCCGCGGCGCGCGCCCGTTTCACATTGCCCGCGAAAGTGCTGTCGATCTCAAATTTGTCCCCGTCTATCGTGGTGTAGCCCGCGCGCGCGATGACGAACTGCACGCCCGAGGACCGCGTCTTCTTCCAGTCGATGCTGTAGCCGTTCCAGTATGACACGTCGACCCCGCGCAGCACGTTGCCCACGGTCGCCCATTTCGTTATCTCGCCGTACGCGTTCGTCTCCCACAAATACCCCTGGTAGTTGCCGCAGTCGCTTCTGCGGATCGTCCCGTTTGAAAGGTCCAGGAAATAGTACGCCTTTACCGAGCTGCTGTACTTCGCCGGCGGGGTGTAGTTGTAACGCGGCAGCTGCTGCCTCCCGTGCAGCCTGCGCCCCTCGCTTGCCGAGGCGGTCGAGAAATACTTAAGGTCGCCGGCCGACATCTTCCACCAGCCCTTCACGCGCGATCCGGAAGGCCCTTCAACAGGCGCGTCCGCAAAGCCCGCCTTCAGCGTCTTGCCGTCCTTGTCAAAGACAAAGCCCGGCTCCTCGCCTTTTGCGCGGTAATAATAATAGTAGCCTCCGGTCTTTTTCTCCTTGCCGAAGAGCTTGCCGTTCTTGCCGTCGTAGTAGAAGTAATAGCTCTTCGCGGCGGATGTGCTCGTCGGGTATTTCACGGACAGCTTCACCTCCCCGGTAAGAAGCGAGCCGTTCGAAGGCTTGAAATACAGCTCCTTGCCGTTCACGGTCCATTCGCCGGTCGCCCGCGCCCCCGGCTCGACCAGGCGTATGGCCCTGCCGTACGCGTCTTTTCCGCTCTTCGCGGCCGGCCACGCCGGGTCATAGTAATATGTCTTGCCCGACGCCGTGACCCAGCCCGTTTTTTTCGCGCCGGTCGTTTTGTTGAAATAATACGTATACTCGTATTTCTTGCCGTTATCGGTGAACGATACCTTCTTCGCCCCGGCATGCCGCGCGCCCGATGAGCCGTAGTAGACCAGCCGCCCGTCGGGCATCTCGAGCCACGAGTTTTTCACGCGCGCGCCCTCTTCGCCGTAGAAGTACCATTTCCCGGAGATCTTCTTCTCCGCGTTTGTCAGCATCACGCCCTTTGAGCCGAAATAATACTGCTCGCCGCCGACCGTGGCGGAGCCGGCCTTGAGCCGCCCGTCCGCCCGCGTCGTGCAGTAGCGCTTGACGCCGTCCCTGATCCACGCGGCCGCCCCGTCCGACTTCACAAGCGCGTACGCCCGGCTGTCATAGAAGAAGTAGTAGCTGCCGATCTTCACAGGCCCCGTGGAAAGCGCCGCCGTCTTCGCGTTTGCGTAGTATGACCTTGTCTCCTTGGAGTGCCAGTTTCTCCCGTCGCCGACGCCTGCCGCGCTGTCGAGCCGCGCCGTGAATTTACCCGTCTTAAGATAGCCCTTGTCAGAATCGCAGTAATAAAGCTTTATCGCCCCGCTCCCCTGATCCTTTACCTCGATCAGCCGCCCGCCGCCATAGCCGGTATACCTGTACATGGCGCCGTCCCTGGCCTCGTCGAGCCAGTAGAAGCGGCCCCCGATCTTCTGTATCCCCGTGAGCAGCCCCTTTGAGCTGCTGTAATAAACCCGGTCGCCGGCCGTGTGTCTGCTGCCCTCGGGCGCGTACATAGCCGTCATCCCGCCCGTACCGTCACGCGGGGCAAACGTCACCCAGCCCGTCACGCGGCGCCCGTCGCCCGGGCGGTAGTACTGCGCCCCTTTTCCTGCCTTGACGACCCGCTCGCCGCCCCTGACAAGCCCTGCCCTGCCGGCGCCCTCAAAGTAATAATAATAGCTGCCGATCTTCACCTGGCCGGTATAAAGCGAGGCGTTGCTCTTGTTGAAGAAGTGCTGCACATACAGCTCGCCCGTGGAATAGTGCGCCGCCGGGTCGGTGAATACGCCGGTCTTAAGCCGCCCGCCTGTGCCCGTCACGTAGTAGGTCTTCCCGTCCGCCGTCTTGTCCGGCCCCAGCCAGCCCTGCGCGGTGACAAGCCCTTTCATGCCGTCATAGTAATAGTTGTAGCTGCCGGCCTTGACCCGGCCCGTCACGGCCGCCCCCGTAGACGTGCTGAAATACAGCGGGGTGGAAACCGCCCCCGTCACGGGGTTTGGCATGGGGTCTGTGAACTTGCCCGTCTTAAGCCGCCCCTTTGGCGCCGTGATATAGTACCAGTTGCCGCCCTCCCCGTGCCAGAAGCTCGCAGCCGGCCAGACGCCGCCCCCTTCAAGCTTCGCGCTGCCGGGGACTATCTTCACGCCGTTTTGGAAGTAATAAAGATAGCTGCCGGACTTCACTGGCCCGTTTGCAAGCCTCCCCTTGCTGTCGAAATAGTATTTGACGCCCATGATCTCCTGGTTGCCGCCGACCCGCAAATACCCCTTGCTTGAGTAGCAATAGTAGCAAACAGGATTGCCCGGGCCCCGGCTGTCCACGACAGCGCCGATAGCCGTCCACAGCGCCCCGTACCTTTCGGGGATAAGCCAGTACATGTGGCTGCCTATCTTCTGCGCGCCCGTGAGGAGCCCTTTTGTTTTATTGTAATAGACCTTGTCGCCGGGCTTGTGGCGGCTTTGCGTCCCCGCCGCCGTGGTCGAGTTATATGTCACCCAGCCGCTCGTCCGTTTTCCGTCAGAACCGTAAAACCAATACTTACCGTTCCAGTCCCGCTCGACATTCTTAAGGCGCCCCTGCTCCGCCGCGTAGTAATAATAGTAGCTTCCGTTTTTCACCTGCCCCGTGACAAGCGCCGCCGTCTTCTTGTCGGCGTAGTATGTCTTTGACGAGGCCGTGAACTTGCCCGTCCTAAGGTACCCTTTGGCGGAATAGCAGTAATAATAAGCCCCCGTAGCGCTGTCACTTATCATCTTGATCGCAGTGTTCAGGACCCCCGTTGCGCGGTTGAAATAATAGAACTTTCCGCTTATCTTTTTGACGCCCGCGGCGCGTCCGTTCTTGTCATAGTATTTCTTTCCGGCCGCTTCCGTGCGCCACCCCATGATCGCCCGCCCGTTCGCGTCAAAACTGAATACGCGCCCGTCGTCCAGCGTGACCACTTCGTCCGTCGCCATGCCGGCTTCGCCCCTGAAGTAGTATATGTAGCCGCCGATGCTTGCAAGCCCGCTTACCACATCGCCCGTCTCCGGGTCAAAATAGCACAGGCGCCTCACATCACTGTTCTTGCCCGGCACGAAGGCAAGCCCGCTCGCCCTGCTGCCGACCGGCCGCCCGTCCGCCGCTGTATAGTAATACTGGTTGCCGACCCAGCCTGTGACAAGCAGGCCGTCCAAGCCGTATTTGTACCAGTTGCCGTTCTCGAAGTCATACACGGCCTCAAGCAGCGTATAGCACAGATCGATGACGTCGCCTTCCTCCAAAACGAGCGGGAAGTCCCCCGCCCCGGCGGGCACGCCGTTTTGCATATATCCGGCAAGCGTATACCCCTGCCTGGGTTTTTGTTCTATGCCATCCTCGGCCAAAGCCGGGTCGCCCGCCCAGACAGAGCCCGTCTCCGTAAGTCCATCATCGGCGGCTCCCTCGTACAGATACCTTACCGTATAGCTTATGGTCTGTCCGTAGTCTGCCGCGTAGACCACCTTGATCTGCTGGCCATGGAAGACTGCCGCCGGGAGCACGGGTACCGTAACGCTGTACACATAGCCTGCCCTGGGCTTTTGCGGGACGCTGCCCGCGGCCACAGAGGGGTCCCCCGCCCAGACATTCTTCGTCTCCCTTTCCTCCATATCAACGGTCCCGCCGTATTCATAGTCGATATAATAGGTCACGGTCTGGCTGTAGTCGGCGGCATAACGCACATCGAGCACATCCCCTTCTTCCACGGGGACCGGGAAAGCGGACGCCTCCACCGGCTCACCGTTCAGGCTGAACCCGGCAAAGGCATACCCGGGCTTTGTATTTGCCACAGAGGCCGGGATCTGCGCGACCTGGTTTCCGATCCACGCGCTCAGCACCGCCGTAAGGCCGGGATCGGCTGCACCGTCATACAGGTACCTGACCGTATAATCGACCTTCTGCGTCGGGTCTGACGAATAGATGCACTTGATCGTCTGCCCTTCCGTGACAGAAAGCGGCAGCGCCGGCGCCGTGCCCACGGCCTGGTAGCCGGCCATCGGCTTGGATACGATATCCCCCGCGGTCACGACAGGGTTGCCCGCCCAGACATACTGCGTCTCCCTTTTCGCTCCGTCTATGACGCCGCCGTACTCATAGTCCACATAGTACGTCACGACGATATTCGGGTCGCTCACATATTCAACGACAAGCACATCGCCGTCCGCGATGGCGGCCGAAGCCTGCGAAGCCGGGATTGCAGCGCCGCTCAGATCGTACCCGCTCAGCGTATAGCCAGCCCTGTCCGCCCAGACATCAGATAGAATAAGCGTGGGGCTGCCGCTGCCGCGCAGCATATAATTTATTTCCGTCATGCTGTCGTCGGGCACGCCGTCCCAGGTGTACATGACCGTGTATTTATAGTAGCTTTCAGCAATCTTTTTTGCGTCGAGCAGGCCGAAACCGTACTCGGGCGACTTGTGGCCGCCGGGCTTTGGCACGCTTGTCTCCTCAAGCAGGGCCAGGAAGTCGTCCCCGTCGGCCCCGGGATCGATCTCCTTTAGGAGCGCCGCCGCGGCCGCCGCAAGCGGGGAGGCGTAGGAAGTGCCCTGCCCGGATTTGCTGCCCGTCGTATTCGTGTTCACAAGCCCCCAGATCGACTCTCCGGGCGCCGCGACATCGACAGAGGAATTGTACTGTGAAAAACTCGACTTGAGGCCGGTCTGGCCGGTCGACGCGACGCCTATCACGCCTGTGCAGGCCGCCGGGTACATCAGCGCGGTATAGTCCTTGATCCCGGACCCTACCGGATACTCATAGCCGTTGCCGACCGCCGCTACCACGATGATCCCCTTCGACGTCACCGCGTCGATCGCGGACTGGAGCGAAGCGCTTGGCGGGTCAAGATGCGCGCCAAGGCTGATATTCACCACGCCGATGCCAAGCGTGTCATTGTTTGCCGCGATATAATTGAGGGCCGCGGCCAGAGGGGACAAGGTCCCCGTGCCCGAATCGCTCATCACCTTGAACGGCACGATCTCCGCGCCGTACGCAAGGCCTGCGATATTCAGCCCGTTGTTTGCTATTGCCGCTATGATGGAACTGACCATGGTGCCGTGCCCGAAGCCGTCGGAAACAACCGAAAGGCCGTTAGCCGCGACCGACCCCAGGTAGGCCCCGTTGCTGCTGTTGAAAGCAAAGCCGTCCTTTACCAAAGTGCCGCTTCCGAAATCCTGATGGTAGGCGTTGATGCCCGAGTCAATAACGGCGACGCGTACGCCCGCGCCGCTGAGGCCCCTGCTCCAGGCGCCCTGGGCCTTGACGCCATACGGATCCTTAAGGTTCCACTGGTTTGTCGTAAAGTTCGGATCGTCGGGCGGGGTCTGCGGAAAATCAAAGGACTGTATATAATAGTTCGGCTCGATGACCTCGATCTGGTCCGGCGCCGCAAACTCCAGCGCGTCCAAAGGCTCCTCTACGACAAAAAGATCCTCGGCGATCGGCTCTTCCGGCGCCGCCTCGATCATCTCCTCCGAAACCTCGTCGGCCTTGACCTTTACGATATAGCCGTCAAAATCTATGCCTTCAGCAGCGTCGACCGTCAGGTCCTCGATCGCCTCAATGTCTTCTTCTGTGACAGCCGCCTCTTCTTCGGCCCCGGCCCCGCCTTCTTCATCCCCGGCCCCGGCCCCGGCGCTGCCTTCCTTATCACCGGCGCTGCCTTCTTTATCCCCGGGCCTGCCTTCTTCGGCCCCGGCGCTGCCTTCTTCGGTCCCGGCGCTGCCTTCTTCGGTCCCGGCGCTGCCTTCTTCGGTCCCGGCGCTGCCTTCTTCGCCGTCGCCTGCCCCCGGGCCTTCGCCGCCCGCGGCTCCTTCGCCGCCGTCCAGCCGCCCGTCGCTCCCCATGGTCGCGGGACCGTAGCCCGGCTGCGCGACAGCCTCTTCGGCCGCAGCCCCGCCGCTGCCCGCAGGCCCGCCGCTATCCGCAGCCCCGCCGGCGGCAAAAGCCGCGCCTGGCTGCACTGCCATCGACAGCGCCATTATGACCGTTATTAAAACCGCTAAATGCCTCTTAAATATCATTCTCCAATTATCTCCCCCATTGTTTTTTCTACAATCTATATATTTTAACCCGCCTCGCCTGTTAACACAAGCGAAACGGGTTATTATTAGCTTTTTTCCTTGTTTAAGAATTTATTACATATCTGCCATGCTGCGGCGTTTTTTTCCAAAACAAGGCGCCTCTGGCGGATCTGACCACTACAACTTCCTGCCTCTACAACTTAAGCGAGGAGCCGCGCCGCCGTGGCCGTCACCTTGGGCTTCGCCAGGCTGCAACGCTTTCCTGCCTCTACAACTTAAGCGAGGAGCCGCGCGCCGTGACTGTCACCTTAAGCCGCGCCACCTTGTTGCTGCCGTCAAGGCTCTTGACCGTTATGGTACAGGTGCCGGGCGCGTACGCGATCAGGGTCCAGCCCTTGCCGGGGAGGATGTCGTACTGGGCGACACGCTTGTCTGATGATATTGAATCCACTCCATTGTATATGTCGGGGAACCAGCCGTATGACGCGTAGTACGGGGCGACGGCAGTGGTCGTGCTGCCCTCCTTGATTGTGTACGAGGTGATCCTTTTCTTCGAATCGTTCTTCGCGGCAAAGAACATCTCGGTGGGGGAGTCTCTGTACGCGCCTATCTTCGCGGCGTTTGTCGTGCTCGTCGTCCCACCGGCGGGGCCGACATACTTGCGCTGCTTGATATTGCCGTCGGCCGGGATCGCGTATACCATTGTGGTCTGCCTGGCGCCGCTGGGCTGCTTCTTCACAGAGACCCTGCCGTTCGAATCCACTTTGAAGAAGGTGGGGTTCGTCACATACCATTTCAGCTTCGTGTTGCTGGCGCCGGCCGGCTTTACGGAGCTGCCGAATTTCACGGATTTGCCGTAGACGATCCCGTACGTGGACACCTTGCTCAGGCTGAACGACGTGACCATCCTCTTCACCGTCACGGTGATTTTGGCGGTCTTGCCGCTGCCGTCAAGCGCCTTGGCGGTGACGGTGGTCTTGCCCTTCGCCTTGGCGGTGATCTTTGTGCTCGCCCCAAGGCCGCCCACCGAGACTATCTTTTTGTCCTTCACCGTGAACTTGTAAACGGTGTGCGCCCCGGCTGTCTTGTTGTCCACCTGCCAGTTGAATTCCTTCGAGGCAGGCGTGTCCGTCCACTTTATCGTGTTCGAGGACTTCGCCTTCAGCCCCGATGTCGCAGGCTTGATGTTGATGGTAACGGACTTATACCCGGCATTGACGCCGTCTTTCGTCCTGGCCCGGACCGTCGCCTTTCCGATTTTGAGGCCCTTCACCTTCCCGGCGGAGGAGACCTTGACCTCGCCTGTGCCGTTTACAGCCTCCCAGATGACCTTCTTGTTGGTGGCCTTCTTGTCGTCCAGCACCGCTTTCAGGTTGATGCTCTTTCCGAGGCCGACCGTGTATTCCGTACCGGCCGCCTGGCCCTCCTTGTTTGATATCGAAGCGAGCACTGCCGGTTTCACCACGGTGACCTTTAATGTGGCCTTCTTGCCGCTCCCGTCCCGTGCCGCGACGGTGATGGTGGCCTTGCCGGAGGCTACAGCCGTCACCAGGCCGTTCGCGGCCACCGACACCACCTTTGGCTTGCTCGATGTGTATTTGAAGTTGGTCGCCCCTTTAAGAGCGTCCGTCGGATTGACCGTCACCGCGATGTTGTGGGTCCTGGGGACCTGTACCCCATTCTCATAATACGCCTGGGTGGACATTTTCACGCTTTTTACCGCAAGAGTGAGGGATTTCGTGAGCGGGTAAACAGTGATGCTGGCTGCGCCCATCTTGTTGCTGTGCTCGTTTCGCGCCGTGATCGTCACATTCCCGGGCGCTTTCGCCTTCACCACGCCGCTTTTATCGACCGTGGCGACGTTCACGTTGGAGGACGCCCATACCAGCTTCTTGTCCCTTGGCTTCGTGGGCGCGAATGTGGGCTTCATCGTCAGCTTCTTGCCAACGCCCAGTGCGTAGGAGCCGGACTTCGGCGTCAGCGTCACCGTGTTCGCAAGTGCGTCAAGCGTGTACTTCACCGTCGTCACCTTGCTCATCCTGCCGTTGAGGCAGGCGCGCGCTTTAAGCGTTACGGTCTTCTTACCGTTGGCGTTGATGGCCACGGAGGCGCCCCTCTTGCTTTTGAAGGTTGGGGTGGTCCCGTTCAGGGTGCAATAGTACACCGCGCCGGACGGGCCTCCGGAAAATGACACGTTGGCTGTCCCGGCGGCATTGGTGGTCGTGATCTTCGTGCCGGACAGCGTGGCGCCCGAGACGGAGAACACCGGCTGCGAGACGACGTTCGAGTAGGCCTCCATGGCGCCCTTCGCGTTTACAAGCCCGGCGCCGAAGTTGGTGGCGTTAGTGTAGTTGCCCGTCCTGATGGTCTTGGACTTCAAGACGGCCGTTAGCTGCGTGACGGACTCAAGGCTCTTGCCGTTCCTGTAAGCCGGGTTCTGGGCTATCATGAGCGCGACCACGCCCGTGACCACCGGCGTGGCCATCGAGGTCCCGTTCATCCACGCGTATGATTTCGCTTTGTAGGTGGAGGCGATCATATTGGCGCCGGTGCCGCTGCCGCCGGGCGCCCCGATCGTTATCTTGTTCAAGCCGTAATTGCTGTATGGCGCCTTTGCGTCCGACTTGGTCGAGGCGGATACGCAGATGACATTGGGGTAGCAGGCCGGGAATTCGGGGTTGGCGACAAGGTTTATCCCATTGCCGTTAGCGTCGCCGTTGCCTGCCGCGGCTACCACCACTATGCCTTTCTTGATGGCTTTCGCGATGGCCTTCTCAAGGACCTTGTCATTGCCCGGGCCGCCAAGGCTCATATTGATGACCTGCGCGCCTTTGCTGGCAGCCATGTTGACAGCGCGCGCGGTGGAGGCGCTGCTGCCTGAGGCATACAGGTAGCCGCCCGACCACTTGAGCTCAAGCGCTTTGATGGAGATGATCTTCGACTTCGGCGCAACGCCGGCTATCCCTATTTTGTTTCCGGCCTCCGCGGCTATTATGCCTGCCACATGAGTCCCGTGTCCGACGTTGTCAGAACCTTTGTTGAAGGCGTTGCTGGCTGTGTAGTATTTGCCTATGATATTGTTTTTCAGATCCGGGTGCGAGGAATTGATGCCGGTGTCTATCACCGCGACCTTCACGTCCTTGCCCTTTGAATAGTCCCACGCCGCGTATGTCCCGATCTTGTCATGGTACCACTGAAGCGGCGCGTACTTGTCGTTGGGCATTTTGGCGGAAGGCGTATAATCCGTGGAAAGCAGCCCGATATCGTCCTCTTCGAAGACATCGGGGGCCTGCAGGGCCTCAAAGGCCGCGATATCGCTCTCGCTCACCTCGCCCTGCTCAAAGAACGTTACGATGTCCGCGGGGTCTTCCTCCTCCACCGCATCATCATCCAGGTCTTCATCTTCCTGGTCTGCTATGGCCTCCGGGTCTTCTGCCGCGCCCGGCCCTTTGTCTTTTGCGGGTTCTTTGTCTTTTGCGGGCTCTTCCGCGGCCGGTTCACCGCCTGCGCCGGGCCCCGCTGCGTCAGAAGGATCGTCTTCCGCCGCGCCTTCTTCGCTTTCCGTCCCGCCTGCCCCGGCCTTGGACACTTCTATCTCTTCGGCCGAATAACCCGCCAAGTCAATGGTATAGACAAAATTCGGGTAGATCGCCGGGAAATCGTTGTCAAGGTCTTCGGCTTTCTCAAGCGCGTCGACGGTCTCCGCCGCGATCTTGATGATGGCCACGCCATCCGAGAAAGAGGTCAGGGCGCCGTTATAGGCTTCCGCGACCGCCTCCGCTTCCTCCATGCTTTCGGTGGGATAGATGAACTCATGGTTCACATAGTCCACATCCTCCTTCATCCGTTTGACGGACCTGTGCATGCCGTCCCTGGCAAGGCCGTCCTTGGCTTCGCGCATCTCAGATGTAAGCCGCATGCCGCTGTTCTTCTTGTTTTTGAGCTTGTCCGAAGCCGACTCCGGTTTGCCTTTATGCCGTCCGCCGTTATCCGCCGGCTCAGCCGCTTCACCGCTGTCCGGGGGTTCGACAGCTTCCTCGCCCGCGCCAGGTGGCTGCGGCTCTTCGGGATCTTCGCCCGTGCCTTCGGCCCCGCCCTCAGTATCCGGCTCTTCTACGGGGGGAAGGAGGCTGTCGTCATCTTCCTCAACGCCCTCTTCATCGTCCCCCTCTTCTTCGGGGGAAAGCACTATCCCTGACTCGTCTTCACCCCCTGAGGGAGGTTCCGACGCAGACGCCGGCAGAGCAAGGGAAAAGCTCATGATAAGCGCCATCATTATAGCAATGACTGTAAATGGGGTTCGTTTTTTAGTTTTCATAGCATCCGCCTTTCGAGTAATCATTCTCCCCTCGAAGCCTGGTAGCAGATATATTATAGCGCGTACACAGGGTAAGTATTGTAAACACAAGCTGTGTTTACAGTGAGGGTTGTATAGAACAGAGGCGAACTTCCTGTGAAAAGGTGCTGCTTTTTAGAAACTTTTTATGAAACTTTCCGGAAACTTATTTGCCGATTCCCCCCCCCCGGGGATTGACTGTCACCTTAAGTTTCGCTGTCTTTCCGCTCCCGTCCAAGGCCTTGAGGGTAATGGTCGCAGTCCCGGGGGCATTGGCTTTCAGCTGCAGGACGCCGTTTTCCTCTCTAAACTCGGCTATCCTGTCATTTGAAGAGGAAAAGTCCAATGTCTTGTACGCGTCAGCGCCATCGTACATCACATACGGCATTATTTCTGTCGTATTTTTCCCTTCATCCAAAGTGATGGACGTGTATGTTTTGCCGGGGTCGTCGAACTTGCCGAACTTGACCCCGGTGAGCGGATCGTTGTAAACGAAGACCTTCGTGGCCCTCGCGTAGTTTGTCGTCCCCGTGGTGTTGTCGAAATACTTGCCCGCGCTGGCGTTGCCGTCAGCCGGCGATACGTAGACCCTCGTGAATTCGTCGGAATAGTAAGCCTTTTTCAAAACCGTCACCTTGCCGTTATCGTCGACCTTGAAGAACCCGGGGTTGTCCACCCTCCAGACCAGCTTCTTGTTGCTGGCGTCCTCGGGCAGGACGGTCGCTTTGAATTTCATAGATTTGCCGTAGGCGATCCCGCCTGTGGACGCAGGGCTTAGGACAATGCTTGTGACCATCTTTTTTACGGTAATAGTGATCTTCACCGTCTTGCCGGTGCCGTCCGTTGCCTTGGCCGTGACGGTCGTAGAGCCTTTCGCCAGCGCTGTGATCTTGACGCTGCCGGAGCCGTTGTCTGTCACGGACGCGATCTTCTTGTTCTTTACGGTATATACGTACTGGCCCGCGTGAGCCCCGCCGGTTTTATTTATTACCTTCCAGGGGCAACTGTCCTGGTTGGCTATGTTTATCTTCAGCGTTGCGGCTTCCGCGCTCGCTCCAAGCTCTGCCGTCGCCGGCTTTACGGTGATCTTGATCCTGGCTTCGTCGTTTCCGTCGGCCGTTTTCGCGGTGATAAAGGTTTCGCCTGTTGTCACGCCCGTCACCTTGCCGGCCTTGACCGTCGCGACGCTCTTGTTCTCGCTTGCCCATACGACGCCGGTCATGGTGGCTTTCTTGTCCGCAAGGACCGCTTTGAGGCCTATGCTCTTGCCTTTGGCTACCGCAAACCCAACTGTCTCAGGCGGCGTCCTGTCTGGCTGCCCTTCTTTGCATGTGATCTTCGCTATCCTGGCGGGTTTTATAACGGTAACATTGCAAGCGGCTTTCTTTCCGCTCCCGTCGGCAGCCAAAGCGGTGATCTTTGCCTTGCCTGCGCCTACTGCTGTTATGGTCCCGCTCTGATCGACCCTGGCCACCTTCGTGTTGCTCGACTGGTATGAAATGGCTGTGGACGCCGCCGCCGGGCTTACACTTACAGACATGTTGATGGAAACAGGCGCCGGGACCCCTTTGTATATATAGCCCTCCTGGGTAGACATGGTCATGCTGGCGGGATCCGCCTTAAGCGACGTGACGGCGGGCTGAACCATTACTGTTACAGCCCCAACTGCGCCGCTGCGCTCGTTTCTCGCCGTGATCTTCGCGGATCCTGCGTTTATGGCTGTTACCACACCTTTGTTGTCAACTTTCGCGACAGATGTATTCGAAGACGCCCATTTCAGCGCCTTGTCGGCTGGTTTTGTGGGCGAAAACGCGGGCACGATGGGCATCTTCTTGCCCTTGCCCACAGAAAACGCCGCGTCCTCGCCGCTGCCTGACACCTGGCCGGTTTTCGGCGACAAAGATATTGACGCGATCCTCGCATCCAGTTTCAGGTTGACTGTCGTCACCTTGCTCAGCTTTCCGTCGAAACAGGCCATGGCCTTGAGCGTTATTGAGGTCTTCCCGTTTGTATTTACCGTAATAGTCCCGCCCCTTGTGCTGCCAGTGCCGGGAGCCTTGCCGTTCGTCGTATAGAAATACGACGCGTCGGCGCCGCCGCCTGTGATCTTCACCTCGCAGAGCCCCTCCGCGTTTTCAGACACAAGCGTTGAGCCGTCTTTCAGCACACCGCCATTGCAGGAAAACACCGGCGGCGTTACGACGATGTTTGCGATAGCCTTCGTAGCCGCGTCCGCGTTTACAAGACCCGCACCGTACTTGGATACGCTGGTATATGGCGGCGCGTTGTTCGCGCTGGCGGTCAGGATGCCTGTGATATATTTCACGGCATCGATGTTCCCGCTGTCCTTGTACACCGTGTTCTGCGCCAAAAGCAGTGCGGCCACGCCCGATACGACCGGCGCCGCCATTGAAGTGCCGTGCATGTACGTATAGGAATCCGCCTTGTATGTGGAAACCATGGAGCCTGAGCCGTCACCGCCGGGCGCCGCTATGGTTATGATGCCCGAGCCATAATTGCTGTAATAGGTCAGCGCTCCGTACATGTTCGAAGCGGACACGCATATCACCCCGGGGTACTTTGCCGGGTACGCGTTTGCGACGTTAAGGTCATATGTGTTGTTCCCTGCGGAGGCCACGACGACCACGCCGTCGTTCAATGCGGCTGTGACAGCCTTTTCCATTACAGGGTCGTTCCCCGATTGCCCAAGGCTCATGTTTATAACCTTGCAGCCCTTTTCGACCGCCAGGTTGACCGCGCGAGAGACGTCGGAGGATCTCCCCAGACATTCCAGCTTCTTTTTACCGGAACTCATGTCCCAGGTGAGGTCTATCGCCTTGATGGAGACAATCTTTGCCTGCGGCGCAACGCCCGCTATCCCTATCCTGTTGTCGGCCTGCGCGGCTATGATGCCCGCCACATGGGTGCCGTGGCCCATATTGTCCGTGCCCTTGTTGAAGGCATGTCCACAGGTCGAGTAGACGCCGGCGATATTGTTCTTCAGATCCGGGTGGCTCTCCCATATCCCGCTGTCTATCACGGCGACCTTTATATCCTTGCCCTTGCTGCGATTCCACGCTTCGTACGTCCCGATCTTGCCCTGGTACCATTGCAGCGGCGCGTACTCGTCATTCGGCGCGTTCCCGTCTGCGCCCACTTCATCGTCGGGTCCGGCCAGGCCGTCCTCGTCAACGATGTCCGCCGCTTTGATCGCGTCATAGGCCGCGATGTCGGCCTCGCTTACGCGGCCCCGGTCAAAGACCGTCTCGACGTCCCCTGGGTCGGTGTTTTCCGTATATTCATCCCCTTTGCCTGTGCCAATCGGGGTTTTGTCGTTTTCCCTACTATTTATATAGCCGTTTTCCTGGCCTTCCTGGCCTTCCTGGCCCTGTTCGTTGTAATTGCCGCCTTCCGGACCTGCCGGGGCGTTTCCATTCGCGCTAACGTCTTCCGGGTTTGCCTGGCCATTGCCATCCGCGCTGCTGTCTTCCGGGTTTGTCTGGCCGTTGCTATCCGCGCTAACGTCTTCCGGGTTTGCCGTGCCATTGCCATCCGCGTTGCCGCCTGCCGGGTTTGCGCCCAGCCTTGCTTTCGCTTTTTCTATCACTTCGCTTGAATACCCGGCTTCATCTGTTGAATAGATGTAGTTTGGGTATACCGGCGGGAAATCGTTACCCAGGTCTTCCGCCTTCTCAAGGGCGTCAAGCGTGTCAGCCGCCAGCCTTATCACGGCCACGCCGTCCGAGTACGACTCAACTATCCCGTTATATGCGGCAGCGGCCTTCCCGGCCTCCGCCTCGTCGTCTGTGAGGTAGACCACCTCATGGTTCACATAGTCACTGTCTGCTTTAAGCCTTGAAACAGCAGCCCGCACGCCCCGCTTGGACATCTCGGACTTTTCCCTCGACATCCTGCCCGACAAGACCATGCCGCTGCTCTTCTTTCCCCGCAGGGCCTCCGACGCGGACCGAACCTTGCCTGTCTGCCCCTTGTCACCCTTTTTGCCGCCCGCATAGGCCGTTCCCTGGCCATCGCCTGAACCTTGCCCGCTTGTTTCATCGCCGGCCGCCGTCTGCACCTGGCCCGCCTGATCATCTTCATCCTGCAAAAGGCCCTGGCCATCCTCACCTTCCAGCCAGCCTGTATCTTCATCTTCCGGAGGCTGGGCCGCGCCCCCGCCATCCTCATCTATGCCCTGTTCCACAGGGATCTCAAACTCAATGGGTACTGGCGCTAAGGGCTCGTCACTGCCCCCCTGGGGGAATTCCGACGCCGACGCCGGCATAGTCGCCGAGAGGCCAAGCACAAGCACCATAATGGCGGCTATGACGCCTGCCAGGTTCAGCCTGTTCTCGCCTCTTTCCATGGCGCCTGCCTTCTTTTTCCTGGAATTTACTTTTTTCTCCCTTGGATTCATCCTTGGATTACCAACATTTTTCTTCTCTGTACCCATCACATTAATCTTCATCTTACTTATTACCATTCACAACTTTCAATACAACGTATATTCTGCCCGTCACAGCCAGCGCCCACAACAAACCCTCTGTACATAGTAATTTTTCCCGCATAGAAGATTTCTGCTATATACTAATATACCCAGTTTTGTTCAGTTTAAACATAAGACAAAAAGGGGCGGTGGACGGTTCCCTTTGCACAGCTGCCAGGAATGCGGCGGGGAACAAGGGGCGGTTCTTGCGTCTTAGGACATGGTGTTGCTGTTGCTATCCGGCATTTCTCCGCGGAACAAAAACTATGTCATATTCCAAAGCATCAAGTAAAGAGCATCGCGTCTTAAGAGTAGGATTATTCTTCCTCCTATAACACCCGAAACTGTAATCCTGACAAAATAGCGGGATTATGGCACAGATCGCGTCCAAAGTACGATTATCACCGAGAATATACGGCTTTTTTGGCTTAAAAGAATGAAATATGGCCTGAAATTCGTACTTTGGGCGCGATTTGTGCCAAATATGCCTATGTTTTCTCCGAGTCGTTGCCACTTTGCCAAAATACCTGCCAACACTTACGGCGTGGCGTACACACGCGTGCACGACTTCGTTTTATACAATCAGTCGATGCCGGCTCCGCCCTCCGGCGCACCATCAAGACCATACACCTGGTTCAGGGACAGCTCCGGCCAGCCGTTTTTCTTGCCCTCTTCGATCACGGCCTCCGGGTCGCCCTCGCATGTAAACACAGCCACCCCATACTCATAGGATTCAAGCTCTATCCCGTACAATTCCGCGGCTTCGCGCGCTTCCTTCTTGCTGTCGAAAAGCCCGACAAGCTCATTTGATATCCACATTGATCCGCCTTCCTGCTCAATTTCTTCGATACCCTCATTGATACCCTCATTGATACCCTCATTATCCAACACCGGGCCCGTGGTGCAGCCGCACAGCCCGGAGCAAATAAGCACGCACAGCGCAAACCCGGCAATCCCGATTCTTCGGCTAAGCATCATGCACCTCCTACTTCACTATGACCTTGAAAGTCGACTTCCTTCCCGATCCGTCATTGGCCTTGATGGTTATCGTCGCCGTGCCTTTTTCCCCGGCGATGATCGGGAAGTAGATTCCGTAAAGACGGTCGCCGTTGTGAACGCCGTTATAGCGGCAGGCATTCTTCCAGAGCACATCCCCGGCATAGTCCGTGTTTTTGCCGTCTATATTTTTCCAGTAATGCACCGGCACGTACGCGACTTTCGGGTTGCTTGAGGTATAGATGTAGTCATACCTGGCGAGGTTGTCGTTGAACGGGTACCCCCTGTCATCGGTATAGAAAGCCCCTTTGCCCCAGTAGAAGCTCTTGGACGTCATCTTTTTCAAGGAGACCTGCTTGTGGTTTGAGAACTGGCCCATCCTGCTGTGCGGGTGCGTGATGCTCAAAGCGTAAGCGGCGTTGTTGCCGCTCAGCCCGTTGGCGTTTATATTCGTGCCGTCGACCGTTTTCGCCGTGACCTCGACCTTAAGCTTCCGGCTTGAGGTTTTCCATGTCTTGTCCGATTTGATCTTGGACGAGACCGTGAGCTTGCCGGTCGCCGCGTTGATCTTGACATAGCCTTTCTGCACCACGATGTAATCGTACAGGGTCATCTGCTCGACCCCCCCGCCGGGGTTCCTTATCGCCCACTCGGCCTTTTTCGTGGTCGGTTTGCCATACAATGCCCCAAGTACGGGCTTGAAGGTAACTGAGGCGCCGGAAGCGACACACAGGCCGGGGGCGGTGTAGTAGTTGATTAAGCCGCTGGAGGTGGTGCCGGAGGGAACCTGGCCGATGTGCACGGTCCTTGGCACGGAAATGCTCAGGCTTGAGGCAGGGACGTTGACTGTCACTGTGTATTTGGCTTTCTTGCCGCTGTAGTCGGTCGCCGTCGCCGTGATGACGGCCTTGCCCGGCCGCACCGCCGTGACCCTTCCGTTGACATCGACCGTTGCGATGTCTGGCTTGCTGCTTGTATAGCGCGGCTTCATGGCAAGGTCGCTGCCCGCGACCGTAGCCGGGCGGTCGGCAACATTGTGCGCGACGACCTTATCCGTATCGACCGTCGCCCACCCCGCTTTCCTGGCCAAGGTGAGTATGCTCAAGTTGCCCTTCGGGAAGGACAGTTTGGTCGCCCCCTTGTTGCGCAGCGTGACTGAAATGGGTATCTCGCACACCCTCTTTGTCGCGTCCTTCGCTACCGCCCTTATGGTGACAGTACTCCCGTCTGTGCAGCCGGCCTTTGCTGTCAGCTTGCCGGTAGTCTTTGAAAATGTGTAAGTGCTTGCTGCCGCCGTGCCTCCGGTGATTTCCCAGCTTACTTTCTTGTTGCTTGCGTCCTTGTTCACCGTTACCTTGGGCGTGAAGGACTTGCCGGCCGCGAGGCTCGGCGAATTCAGCAGTAGCGCAGGCGAAGGCGCTTTTATATCAAGGCTCGTCACAGGGGCAGTGACCGTAATCGTGCACTTGGCGCTCTTACCGGGCTTGTCGGTCGCCTTCGCGGTGATGACCGCCTTGCCCTTGCCGACCGCCATCACCTCGCCGCTGAGGGCGTCGACCGTCGCGACCTTATTATTGCTGCTCGTGAACCTGACTGACTCCCATATGTTTGCGCCGCCCGGGATCTCTGCCGGTTTGGAGTAGGTGACCGTGCTGGCCTTTGCCCCGAGCGAATATGTTGTCAGGTAGGCCCTCGTCTGATGGGAGGCCGGGTAGGGGAAACCAGGGAGCTGCCCCGGGGTGAACCCGGCGCTTGGTGCAAACATGCTCAGTTTTGCAGGGAGCACGATGCTCTTCACCGTGCAGTCTGTCGTATAGATGTAAATGAATTTATTTTTGAGGTCGGCCCCGTCACCTACCTTGACCCTTACCATGACGCGGCCGCCATTCGTCGGCTTGACGCCCTTAACGGTCAGCTTCCCTGTTTCGGTCAGCGTCACATAATCGCTGTCGGCAGACGTGTCAAGCGCCCATACCACTTTGTTTTCAGGCTTGCTTGCGGTCACGCCCGATGGGCTGACGACCGATTTGAATGTATAGCTCTGCCCGACCGAAAGCCACTTCGGCAGGCTCGTGCTGTTGGCGATCTCGATCTTCGTCGCGATGTCCGCGAGTATATCGAACCGGGTATTCAAAGAGGCGGCCCCGTACCCGTCGGCGGCCGTCGCTTTCAGGTAGTATTGCCCCGCCACAGCCTTGTTGGTTATGTTCATCACACCGGCGGAGGTGACCGTTACGCTCCCGGGCACAAAACCAGCCGGGGTCACCGCCAGCGACCATTTCAGGCTCTTGTTCGTGGCCTTTGCCGGCAAAACGGCAGCCGATAGCTTTATCTTTGACTTTGCCTTTTTCTCGACAAGGCCTGTAAGGTTCGCCGTCGAAACCGTGATTGTATCCACAGGCATGCGCACCGTATACGTCCGGCTCACCACCTTGCTGTACTTGCCGCCTGCGCTGAGGCTTATGGCCTTGACCGTCTTCTTCCCCGCGGAGTCGAATGTTATCTTTGTCGTGGCGGGCTTGAATTCATTGCTGGCCGCCGTCGGCTTCTTTCCGTCCGTCGTATAGAAGATCCTGTTTCCGGGTCCGGCATACAGCGTGACCTCCGTCCTCCCTGCCGGGACTGTGGTCTTGGTCGTCACCGCGCTGCTCACCCTTGTCGTGAACACAGGCAGCGCCGCAACGTCCGACACAGCCAGGTTTGCGTCTATGATCCCTGTACCCATCTGAGGGATGCCCGTTGGCGTCACGGCCGCCCTGATGCGTTTGCGCAGCTCGCGCACGTCTTTGATGTCCCGCTTCTTGTCCCCGTTTATATCAAAGCCCTTGCCGCTGGTGTCCGAATACCTTTCCAGGACCAGCGCCGCCACGCCTGCCACGACGGGCGAGGCCATGGATGTCCCGCTCTTCGTCGCCGTCCCGGTCGCGGAGGTGTTGCTCAAGGACAATATATCGGTGCCGGGCGCCGAGACATCGATCCAGGATCCAAAGCTTGAGAAAGTGGACCTTTTCTTGTCCTTGTCCGTGGAGCCGACCACGATGATCTCCGGGTAATAAGCTGAGGGGTAGCGTTTCGTATTGCTGTTTTCATTGCCTGCTGAAGACACGATGGCAATGCCCTTCGACATGGCGTTCCAGCAGGCCGTGCGGCAGGCGGTGTCCGGCATTAACCCGCCGATGCTCATATTCATTATGTGCACCCCGTCTTTTGCAGCGGCGTTGATGCCGCGCGCTATCATCGCCGATTTCCCGGTGCCGCTGTCCTCTATCACCTTGTAGCCCCTTATCTTCGCGTCGGGCGCTACGCCGACTGTGACGGGTGTATTTCTTGACTCTGCCGCGATAATGCCAGCGACATGCGTGCCGTGCCCATCTACGTCGGTAGTCGAAGGTGCCACCGGGTCGACTGTGAAATCCTTGGAGTCTATCACCCTGCCCGTCAAATCGGCATGCCCCCTAAACAGGCCAGTATCCAGTACGCCGACGATGACGCCCATGCCGGTCGCGGACTCCCATGCTTGCTGAACATTGATCCCGTTCTGCGTGCCCAGATGCCACTGGCTGCTTACATCAGGCTGCGACCCCGCAAATGGCTCTATATCCTCGCAGGGATAGATATATGAGTTGACGCCCACAGGCGGCATATTGTTGTCCGTATCCGCCGCGACCTTTACGAGGTCTTCCACGCTTGCCGGGTTGTCCTCACAGATGGCAGCGACTGCCACGCCGTATTCAAAACTTATGACCTCAGTGCCGTACGCCTCGGCAATGGTCTCGGCCTCCTTCATCGTGTCAGCGAGGAAGACTATTTCGCCGGGCACATAGTCCTTGCCCTCTTTTGCATCTTCAACGGCCTCAGCGTCGCCCGCTTCTTCCATCTCGGCCTTCTCTTCGGCCTGGCTGGCCTTAAGCCGGTACCCCCTGGGCATGCCCTTGAGCCTGTGCCGCTTGCCCTTGATAAGCACGCCTTCATCGCCTTGCTGCCCTTCTTCTGTTGCGCCGTCCAGCTCGCCGTCTATATCATCGCCGGGAGCCTGGCCTTCGCCATCGCCCGCAGCCTTATCACCATCGCCATTGCCCGAAGCCGTATCGCCTTCGCCGGACTCATCGCCGCCGGCCACCTCGCCGCCGGTTCCATCACCGCCGCCGGATCCATCACCACCGCCAGATCCTTCACCACCGCCGGATCCTTCACCACCGCCAGTTCCATCACCGCCGCCGGATCCATCGCCGCCGCCGGTTCCATCGCCGCCGCCGGAGCCGGACCCATCACCGCCGCCGGTTCCATCACCGCCGCCGGTTCCATCACCACCGCCGGAGCCATCACCGCCGCCGGTTCCATCACCGCCGCCGGTTCCATCACCTCCGCCCGGCGCCATTGCCCCCTCCGGGGAACCACCCGTATTCCCAAGCCCGCTCTCCGCATAAGACGGCACGGTCAATGAAACCACCAGCAAAGCTATGATAATTATCGAACCAATATTTCTATACCATCTTCTATTCTTCACTTTATGGCTCCTTTGCTGTCTTATGGCCCTTCTGCGTTCATATAGCTGTTTCACGATTATATGGCCTCGTTGCGTTCATATGGCTGTTTTACGATTATATGGTCTCGTTGCGTTCATATGGCACTGTAGCGTTCATATGGCCCTGTTGTGCTCACATGGCTACTGCGCGATTATATGGCCCTGTTGCGGTCATACTGTTAATTTGCAATTTTATATAGCTACTTCGTGTGGCTCCAGGGGCATCTCCGGTCAGCCGTCAATCTATTTATACCACTTATCGCGGTTCAGTTCCACTTTTCGGTCAAAAAGCCCTACAAATGCGGGCTATAGCCCCCCATTTCTTCATCCTGATAACTCGCCAAAACACTGTTAAAAATGCATGTTTTGGCGAGTTATCCGATCTGCATCAGCGGAGTCCCCGGCTGCCGGGCGGGCAGCTTCACTCCGTATGGTAGATAATATTCAGTTCAATCGGCGGCAGATTGTTGCCAGTGTCCGCGCATGCCGCAAACAGATCCTTCAGCGTATAGGGCGACCCTTCCCGAATCCTGGCCACCCCGATACCATATTCGAAGCTTTCAAGCTCCCCGTCATATGCCTCGGCGATAAGCCTGGCCTCCGTCTTATCCTCTGCGGAAAAGATGAATTCGTCCTCAACATAGGCGACGCCCGGCCGCATAATCCCGAGAGCCGGCAGCAAATCCTCCGCTATTTCCTTTTTTCTGTCGATTTGCTCCTGTGTCAGCACATAGTCTTCCGGCATGCCCGGCAGGAGGCTGATATCAGCGGCAGGCCCGCCTGAGCCTTCCGCGCCGCCGTCCGGCAGTGTACCGGATCCCACAGAATTGCCGTCGGCCCCTGAAAACACGGGCTCATCAACCAACCGCTTCGCAAAAAAACCCATGGCAGACCCCCAAATAAGTACTGCAGCTATAACCGCAGCTGCACACACAGGCAGGACAACACGCCATTTCCTCATTTCGGCACCAGGGACGAGTATGCAGCAGGCAACTTATAATCCCCGCTCTTCTTTGATGTCCCGGTGCTGACGGATTTGAAAGTGACGTTCACGATGCCATTCTTTTTTGTGCTCCCAATGACTGCATGGTAATAATGCTTTTTTGTCCATTTGCTGTAGCCTGCATAATAGCAATCGAGCACAACAGCATTGCCTTTGTTTATTGTCACCTTGAAATCATCATGCTCCACTCCGGTATAAGACAATTCGAAAACATATAAACCGGGGATAATATAGCCGCTATCCATGTAATAACTGCCAATGACTTTCATCCCCGTATCCGGGGTGACCGCCCAGCATTCAAAAGTCTCAGAATAGCCAGTCCCATCGGTCGTTGTAGCCTGCACATCGAACCAAAAACCGGAATACCCCTTTGGCATCCCTTTGTCAATTTTGACAACACCGTTTTTCACCGTGAACCACTTCTTGAGCTTTTTCCAGATATCGTCATAGACTTCCTGGCTCATGCCCCCCAAATCAGTACTCGGCACGATCTTCCACGTGACCTTTGACACGCTGGGCTTCCCGAATTCGGAAAAAGGCGTCGCTACGAAAGTGGCGCTTTTGCCGATAGCTATCCTTCTGAAGTCATTGTAAACCCCCGGCTCTTTCGGGCCGACAGTGACGCCTGACGCCGGTATCCTTACCGTCACCTTATAGCTTTTATACTTACCGCTATAGTCATCTGCCGTCGCCTTGATCGTAACGGTCCCGGGCTTTATAGCTGTGACCCGTCCGGCATTTGCGCCGCTATACTCGACAGTAGCGATCTTAGGATTGCTTGAGGTATATACGACCCCTGCCCCGGTTTTGGCTTCAGCCACAAATTTACATGTGCCTGGAAGCGAAGGGGAGCCAATGGGCCCGATATATAGCAGTTCGGTGCTTTTCGGCGCCCGCGCCGGATCAGATGAAACATCAGCCCATGACACCGCCTGGGTCTTTACCGGGACAACTGTGATCGTCATCGTGTCATCAAAAGCATCGCTATTTGACTTGGATGTCGCTGTTATGACAACGGGGGTGTCAACTGCTACGGTTTTCGCTGTCACCTTCCCTTTCGTGCTCACTGTGGCCACCGATGTGTCAGACGACTTCCATTTCACCGCTTTGTCCGTGGCTTCAGGGTTGACCGTGGCTTTTAGCTGCAAGCTTTTCTTGCCGATCAGCGTAGTGCCCATTGCGGGCGCGGTGACATTGACCTCTGTGGCTGTATTCTTGACGGTCACGGCGCAAGTTGCTTTTTTGCCACTGCCGTCAGCAGCGGTTGCCGTTATCTTTGCCTTGCCCTTGCCAACGGAAGTCACGACGCCGTCAACGACTGTTGCAACACCT
>Ga0082212_10002902_pt1 | contig 24594 bp, 27 predicted proteins | sample TergutNt197P3_FD_71548 | JGI IMG/M metagenome (GOLD analysis project Ga0082212, IMG submission 71548) | Neocapritermes taracua P3 segment gut microbial communities from Petit-Saut dam, French Guiana - Nt197 P3 | ecosystem: Host-associated > Arthropoda: Insects > Digestive system > Gut ... | reverse complement strand
TTAATTAATCCTTTATCAGCAGCCAAGACACGCCCGGCTGCCGTGTCTTGGCTGTTGCTTTTCACAGTAAGGAGGGAGACACAACTTGCATAGATATATTGGCAAACGTTTGCTTTTATTGATTCCTATCTTATTGGGATTATCGCTTATTGTACAATTGCTGATCGATATTACTCCAGGCGATCCTGCCAGAATTATAGCAGGCTCAATGGCTACGGATGAGGAGTATTGGAAAATCAGGAATGATCTTAAGCTTGATGACCCGTTCTTCACGCGATATTTTACTTTCATTACAAATATTATGAGAGGAAATTTTGGGCAATCATACGCGAACAGAAGAGCTGTTCGAGACGACATCGCCGTACGGTTCCCATACACGCTGAGACTTGTCTCAATAAGTATCAGCCTCGCCTTGTGTCTGGGTATTCCAATCGGCGTCTATGCTGCTACGCATCAATATACATGGAAAGACAACACAGCGATACTTCTCTCGCTGATTTTCGTTTCTATGCCGTCTTTTTGGTTTGCATTACTGCTGGTACAGATATTCGCCGTCAAGTTCGGGTGGCTGCCGGTCTCCGGCATTATGACGTGGAAAGGTTGGATTTTGCCTACAATGTCGCTTGCGCTGGGATACGCCGCCGGTCTGGCCAGGCAAGCGAGGTCGAACATGCTGGAGGTCATCCGGCAGGATTTCATCACGACTGCCCGGGCAAAAGGCCAGTCCGAAGTGGTAATAAGGTACAGGCACGCGCTCAAGAATGCATGTATACCGCTCATCCTGATCGTGGGAGGCTTGTATGGCAGCGCGCTTGGCGGCGCACTTATCGCAGAGGTCATATTCTCCGTACCCGGGCTTGGACAGTATATGCTCGCCGGGCTGACAGGCAGGGATTACCCTGTCATACAGGCCAGCGTCCTTTTCATGTCCACTATTTTCTGCGTTGTAATTTTACTCATTGACGTGGCATTTGCGTTTATCGACCCCAGGATACGCTCGCAGTACGTCAGAGGCCGGAAGCGTGAAAAAATTAAGGAGGATGCCTAATGGCTGAAGAACCAAATGTCAAAAAATACTCGTATTTCGGGGAAGTTTGGCGCAGGTTGAAAAAAAACAAAGTAGCCATCATCTCTCTGTTCGTTATCCTGGTTATTGTTTTGATCGCGTTGATGGCGCCGGTGCTGGCGCCGCACCCGTATGACAAGAACAATCCCAGCCGGTCTTTGGAAGGGCCTTCATCGGATCACCCGCTCGGCACGGACAGGCTTGGGCGCGATATTCTCAGCAGGTTGATCTACGGTTCGCGCCAGTCGCTCCAAATGGGCTTCACCGCGGTGCTCGTTGCAGCTGCCGTCGGAATCGTTATTGGCGCGATCGCGGGTTATTTTGGCGGGTGGCTGGACAACTTGCTCATGCGCTTCCTTGATATTTATCAGGGTATTCCTATGTTTCTGCTCACTGTAACGCTTGCCGCGGTGCTCGGGCCGAGTTTGAGAAACGCAATAATCGCGATAGGCGTCAGCATGGTGCCCCAAAACGCGCGCTTTATGCGCGCCTGTATCCTCCCCATTCGCGAGATGGAGTATATAGAGGCTGCGCAAGCTGTAAATGCAAGCAGCACAAGGATCATCGTCCGGCACATTATCCCAAACGCTATAGCGCCAATGATCGTCTCGATCACGATGGGCTTGGGTCTGGCTGTCCTGGCAGGGGCCGGGCTGAGCTTTATCGGCTTGGGCGCACAGCCCCCCACCGCCGAATGGGGCGCTATGGTGTCCGATGGGAGGAGCTATATGAGGAGCAACCCGCAGCTCTCCCTCTACCCCGGCGTTTGTATAATGATAACGGTGCTCGCTTTCAACCTTTTCGGCGACGGGCTCAGGGATGCTCTTGATCCGCGCCTTAAGACATAGGAATTGAGGTGTGCGAATTGGCTGATAATATTCTGGAAATAAAAGACCTGGTCGTGCAGTATCACACGGACGCCGCCATAGTCCACGCGGTCAACGGCGTAAACTTAAACGTAAAGCAGGGTGAAACGATAGGCCTCGTTGGTGAAACAGGAGCCGGGAAAACAACGATCGCCCGTTCGATTCTTCGCATATTACAGACGCCTCCCGCAAAAGTCTGCGGCGGCGAGATCGTCTATAGGGGCGAGGATATCATGAAAAAGACCGAGCAGGATATGCGCAAGATCCGCGGTAATCAGATCGCGATGATTTTCCAGGATCCAATGACTGCGCTCAATCCGATAGAAAAAGTCGGTTTTCAAATCGCCGAAGCTATCGGGCTGCACAACAATATGAAGAAGTATGAGTCAGAGCAGCGCGCATGTGAAATGCTTGAAATGGTCGGCATCCCGATGGAGCGGTATAACGAGTACCCCAACCAGTTCTCCGGCGGTATGAAGCAGCGTGTGGTCATAGCTATGGCACTTGCGTGCAGCCCCGATCTCTTACTCGCGGACGAGCCGACCACAGCGCTTGACGTCACGATCCAGGCGCAGGTGCTCGATATGATAAGAGCTCTAAAGGAGAGGCTGGGCACGTCAATGATCCTGATAACGCACGATCTAGGCGTCGTTGCAAACTGCTGCAATTCGGTTGCGATAATCTATGCGGGCGAAATAGTCGAATACGGCACTGCGGAACATGTGTTCGACTACGCAAAGCATCCGTATACGATTGGTCTGTTTGGGTCGCTTCCTAAGCTGGAATCAGCAGAAAGGCGCTTGAGTCCTATCAAGGGTCTGATGCCGGATCCTACGAATCTGCCCGCCGGATGCAGCTTCTGCGAACGCTGCCCGGCTGCCACCGACGCATGCGCAGCGCAAAAGCCAGGCGTCGTGGAGGTTGCCCCGGGGCATCTGGTCAAATGCTTTTTGTCGGAGGTAAGTGCATAATGGAGGCGTTTCTTGAGGTAAGAAACCTGAAAAAGTATTTCAAAAACCCCATGGGAACGTTGCATGCCGTGGACGATGTGTCCTTTTCGATCGATGAAGGAAAAACACTCGGCGTCGTCGGCGAGTCGGGCTGCGGCAAAACGACGCTTGGAAGGACGCTTATCCATTTGATCAGAAAAACAGGCGGCTCGATGTTTTTTGACGGCAAGGAAGTCTCAGACCCGACAAAAGCGGAACTGAAGGTTTTGCGGGAGAAAATGCAGATCATTTTTCAGGACCCGTATTCGTCTATTGACCCGCGCATGTCCGTGAGCGATACTATCATGGAGCCGCTCATTATTCAGGGGAAGATGAGCAAAAATGACAGAAGGACAGAAGCCCGCAGGCTGATGGACACCGTCGGTCTGGCTTCGCGCTTGGAAAACTCATACCCTCACGAGCTCGATGGCGGGCGGCGCCAGCGCATCGGAGTCGCCCGGGCGCTTGCACTGAAACCAAAGTTCATTGTGTGCGACGAGCCTGTTTCGGCGCTGGATGTGTCCATTCAGGCGCAGATAATCAACCTCATGCTCGATCTGCAGGAAGAGCTCGACCTTTCATATATGTTCGTCACGCATGATCTATCTGTCGTGAAGTATATTTCCAACGACATTATGGTCATGTATCTCGGCAATATGGTAGAAAAATCCCCTGCCGACGAGCTGTTCAAGAATCCCTTGCACCCTTATACACAAGCGCTGCTGTCCGCTATCCCTGTTCCCGATATCCACAAACAGGTGGACCGCATCATCATGCAGGGGGAGATTACGTCGCCCATAAACCCGAAACCCGGATGCAGGTTCAAAGCAAGGTGCCAATATGCGTCCGACAAATGCGATGAGCCGCAGATATTGGAAGAGCACTCTCCGGATCACTTTGTTGCGTGCTGCAACTATAAAGATATTTGAGAAGACATTCACTTAACATCAACAGCGGTTGTGCCTTAAATGGGGCACAACCGCTTTCGTTACTGCAACATTGACAGAGGCCGGACGATGAAGTATCATTGTGTAAAATGACGAGGTGAATGTATATGTACAAGCAAGTTATTGATACTGACGGCGAATACGGCAAACAGATCGTACAGGATTTGATACTCCCCGAGACACACACCCAGCCGGAAGTGCTGGAGCGTTATGCGCGCTTTGGGAGGCGGATACACTGGATCGACACGAACGTCGTGCCCGGCGCTTTTCAGATGAACACATCCTGGTACTTCAAGCCGAACAGGCCGGAAAACGTCGAACAAGCCGGGAAGGAAAGCGGGCTTGGGGTATTCAAGCCGCACAAGCATGATTCAGACGAGATCCTGGGATTCTACGGCTCGAACCCGGACGATCCGTACGACCTGGGGGGAGAGGTCGAGCTGTTCATAGAAGGTGAGTCGCATATACTTACAAAAAGCTCGCTCGTTTTTCTCCCGGGCGGAATGGAGCATTGCCCGCTGTATGTGAACAAGGTAGACAGCCCCATATTCCATTTCTCAATAATCACTGAAGCGCAGTATACTCTGAGGCATGACGACGAAGGCGGCAAGCTGGTAGTCGCGGAATGATAGCCGCTGCGGAAGGACATGGAACAACAATGAAAATTGCACTGCTGGTAAATCGTGAAAACTTTGAAAACTATTCAAGCTGGGGCGACACGGGATGGGAACTCATACATATGGGCAATGGCGCGCCGGACAAGGATGCCCTGATATCTACACGCGCGGACGCGCTCATTGTGGATGCGGTCGTGAAAATCGGAAAAGACGTCATTGATGACATGCCTGGCCTTAAAATGATACACTCGCAGGGCGTGGCGTTCAATGCGATAGACGTGGAAGCCGCGCGCAAAGGCAATGTATATGTGTGCAATAACGCCGGTATGAACGCGCGCGCAGTCGCGGAACAGGCGGCGCTGCTGATCCTGTCGCTCGTCAAGAGTTTCCGGCGCAACGAAGACATGGTTTATGCGGGCAGGCAAATGGAAGCAAAGACAGCTTGTTTTGTAAACGGTCTGCCCGAGCTCTTTGGCCGCAGCGTGGGTATTGTGGGGCTTGGCGCTATCGGGGGCGAGCTCTGCGCAATACTGAAAGCTTTTGGCTGCCGGGTATTCTATTTCAACAGCAGCGGTGATAAAAAAACGCCGGACGCCGAGTATTTACCTCTTGAAGAACTATATACCCGCAGCGACATAGTATCGCTTCACGCCCCGGTCACAGAAGCAACAACGGACATGATCAACAGTGAAACATTGAAACTTTTCAAACACGGTGCGCTCCTTATCAACACTGCGCGCGGAGAGCTTGTAGACCACGCTGCCGTCGTAGACGCCCTCAAGTCAGGCCGGCTTGGCGGGTTTGGTACAGATACTCTTGCGCCGGAGCCGGTGCTGGCAGAGAACCCGTTACTGCGCGCCCTGCCTGAGGAGCTGCGCAGCCGCGTAGCATTATCGCCTCATATAGCCGGCATAACTGCGGGCTTTTTCACCCGCGCTTATGCGCATATCAGGAAAAACATCGAAGCCATAGCATCAGGCGGCAAACCGGATTGCATCGTAAACGGGCTGTGAGTATTTACACGATGGGCGTGGACATAGGCTCGTCCACATCGAAGTGCGTCATATTGCGCGGCGGCGAAACTATCTGCGCTGCGGCTGTCCTGCCGGGCGGAGCGGGTACCAGCGCCCCTGAAAGGGTAGTAGAGGCTGCGCTTTCAGAAGCCGGCGCAGCGCTTGATGATATTGAAAGCATCGCTGCGACCGGGTATGGCCGCAATACCCTCAGCATTGCAGGCAAAACATTCAGCGAGCTTAGCTGCCATGCAAGGGGCGCGAGTTTTATGTTGCCCGGGGTACGTACTGTTATCGACGTCGGCGGGCAGGACTGCAAGGTCATGCAGCTTGACGGGAATGGCAGGCTTGATAGTTTTTCAATGAACGATAAATGCGCTGCCGGCACAGGCCGGTTCATGGAAGTCATGTCGCGCATACTGGAAATCGAGCTTCCCGAAATGGCGCAGTATAGCGGGCAAGCGGAAAGAATAATTGAAATCACTTCGACTTGCGCCGTGTTTGCTGAATCGGAGATCATTTCACAGTTATCAAAGGGCGCGGATAAACGCGCTCTTGTTGCAGGGATACATCGTTCAGTGGCAGTAAAAGCCGCAAGTCTGGCAAAGCGAATGTTAGTTGCGGCGCCTGTGTTTTTTTCAGGAGGCGTATCAAAAAACGCCGGGATAGTAAGCGCGTTGGAACACGAGTTGGGCATTGAAGTCAAAACTGATGACCGCGCCCAGCTTGCCGGAGCGCTTGGCGCGGCGTTGTTGATTACGCGCTAAAGCGCGTAGGAACAAGGAGTTAGGATTTAGGAGTTAGTTAGGACGAGGGGTGCGAAGGGAGCAGTGGTGCAATGAGTGGCTCGATACAGGAGAGGAAACCGGCGAAAACACTGTTGAAGGAAATTGCCGACAAAGCAACGCAGGATGCGTGGGACGCAAAGAACAAAGGTGAGAAAATCGGCTGGTGCGCATCCAACTTCCCGCAGGAAATACCGACAACGCTAGGCGTCGCAGTCGTTTTCCCGGAAAACCACGCTGCCGCTGTCAGCGCAAAAGGCGGCGGGCAGCGGATGTGCGAGTATGCGGAGGGTATGGGGTACTCATCCGACCTGTGCTCATACTCGCGGATCAGCTTTGCGTATGCGCAGCTCAAAGAATGCCCGGAGCTTGACATCCCGCAGCCCGACTTTTTGCTCTGCTGCAACAACATCTGCAACTGCATGATCAAGTGGTACGAAAACCTTGCTCTCGAACTGGACATCCCGCTCTTGCTAATCGACGTTCCGCATCTTGACGGATTTGAATGCGGCGACGATCGCATCCGTTATATTCGCGCCCAGTTTGAAAGCTGTGTTCGGGAACTTGAAAAAATCACCGGCAGGAAATGGGATGAAAACCGCTTCCGGGAAGTTATGGCAAACTCGCAGCGGAGCTCGCGGGCATGGCTGAACGCTGTCGGATACATGAAGTACACGCCCTCGCCCTTTTCCGGGTTCGATATTTTCAACAACATGGCCGTCGCTTGCGTCGCGCGCGGAACGCCCGAAGGCGCAGAGGCTTTCGAGCAGCTTGCGGAGGAATATGAGGAAAACGTTAAAAACGGTATATCCACATTCAAAGCGACGGAGGAATACCGCGTCCTTTTCGAAGGCATCGCCTGCTGGGCCAATCTGAGCTATACATTCAAAACACTGAAGAACATGGGCATAAATGTCACAGCGACCGTATATGGACCCGCGTTCAGCTTTTTGTACGAGAACACAGACGAGCTCATGGCTGCATATTCATATGTGCCGAACAACAACGTGTTCGAGCGAGAAACACAGCTGCGTGTGGTCGAGGCGGTCAAGAACAAGGTAGACGGAGCGATTTTCCATATGAACCGCAGTTGCAAACACTGGAGCGGAAATCTATACGAGATGGAGCGGCTTCTCCGCGAACATGCAGGGATCCCCACAGTGGTTTTCGACGGCGACCAATCCGACCCGCGCGTTTTTTCAGAGGCACAATACCTGACGCGCGTCCAGGGTCTTGTAGAGATCATGGCGGAAAACAAGAATAGGGGGCCGGGCAGATGAGAATGATTCAGGAAGTCCTCTCCGATTTTACTGCCGCAGCTTCGAATCCAAGGGCGATGCTGGAAGCCTATCTTAAACAGGGCAAAAGAGCGATAGGCTGTATGCCGTACTTCTGCACTGAAGAGCTTGTGCATGCCGCCGGGATGATACCTTTTGGCTTATGGGGCGCGCAGACGCAGATTTTTGATGCAAGGCGCTACTTGCCGGCATTCATTTGCTCAATCATTCAGACAACGCTTGAACTCGGCATGCGCGGCAGCTATAACGGCTTGTCCGCCGTCATGGCGCCGATCTTATGCGACAGCTTGAAGAGCATGGACGGCAACTGGCGGAGCAGCGTGAAGGATATCCCCTTGATTCCGGTCGCGCACGCGCAAAACAGGAAAATCGCTGCCGGGTGTGACTTCACAGCGTCGCAGTATCGTAAGGTAAGTACACAGCTGGAAGAGATTTCGGGAAAGCGCGTCACAGACGCCGATATACACGAAAGCATTACACTGTATAATGAAAGAAACGCCGCGGTCAGGCGTTTTATTGAAGTATCTGCCAGTAAACCCGGCGCAGTCAAAGCTTCCGTACGTAACGCTGTCTTCAAGAGCAGCTACTTCATGGACGTCGCGGAGTACACGGCGCTTGTCGAGGAGTTATGCGGCTGCCTTGCAGCGGCAACAGAGGCAGATTTGCCTGACAACAGGCTGGCGGGTAACAGTAACGGAAAAGCGGGCACTGGTAAAGCGGTTAACAGCAAGGCAGGCCCGGCTATTGTTACATGCGGGATAATCGCGGACAACACAGGGCTTCTGAGTATCCTCGATGAATGCGGCGTGTTCATTGTTGACGACGTCGTTACGCACGAGTCACTAAGGTTCCGCTATGATACTCCCATGGAGACCGACCCATTTGCCGCTCTTGCGCAAACGATTAGCATGATCGAGGGCTGCCCGATCCTTTTCGACCCCGGAAAAAAACGCTTCGACATGCTCGCAGACATTGTCAGGCAGCGTTCGGCAGAAGGGGTTTTGATCGTAATGACAAAATTCTGCGACCCTGAAGAATATGACATCGTTCCGCTGCGCAGGGCGCTGCAGAAAAACGGCATAAAGAACCTGTCGGTCGAGGTCGACCAGCAAACGACCGACGCAGAACAGATAAGGACTGCTATCGAGACGTTTTGCGATATGTTGGGTAACGCGCCTAAAGCGCGCAGGAAATAGGAGTTAGGAAATAGGATATAGTGAGGACGAGGGGATGCGGGGGCGTAGTTCGTATAAGATGTGCGTTGCCAGTGAATAGGGGGAGAATAAAGCTATGAGTGAAAGAGTATATGTAGAGCCGAAGAATACGATTCCTGTGTATGATGAGTGCGATATTCTTGTTGTGGGCGGGGGCGCTGCAGGCCACACGGCTGCAATTGCTGCGGCGCGCGCGGGAGCGAAAAACATCATCCTTATGGAGCGCTATGGTTATATGGGCGGCGACGTCACAGGCGGGTATGTCATTATGGTGCCAAAGCTTTCCTGGTATGACAAATCGTTCGTGAGGGGCGTCCAGGAAGAGTGGTTCACGCGGCTCGCGCCCATTCCAAACGCAGTGCTTGGCCCGGACCTGTCAAAGATCGGCAAAAGCGACGACCCGGCGCTGCTTGACGCCTGGGCGCGCATCCATGGCTGCATCAGCGAGAGCGAACCGAAAAGGCTTGTCCGCGCGGTTTACTACGAACCTAACGAGCTGAAAATCGAAATGGACAAGATGCTTCTTGAGCACAAGGACTCCATAAGAGTCCAGTGCCACTGCTGGGGCACGAAACCTATTATGGAAGGCAGCGAAGTAAAAGGCGTTATTTTCGAGAGCAAAGAAGGACGCAAGGCAATTCTTGCAAAGACAGTGATAGACGCGACCGGAGACGGCGATATTTTCCGCAATTCCGGCGCGCCTTACTCAACGCTTGCGGACGGCGAGACCCGCTCCAGCACCACCGCGCTTGTATGGAGGCTCGGAGGCATAGACTGGGCGCTCTACCATGAGTGGCAAAAAGCGAATCCCAAAGCATCTGCAACGCTGAGGTCTTCGCTTGCGGAAATAGCAGGATTTCGTTGCGCTCCGATCGCTTCCGCGCAAAATGACGTGTGCTGGATAAACAACTGGCACACCGACCGGGACTGCGCAACAATAAAGGATGCGACCGAGACAGAAATGAACACGCGCAATACGATCCGCGACGTCATTGCATATCTGAAAGAAGCCTGCCCGGTGGCATTCCGCAACTCGTTCTTGTTTGACATCGCGCCGCAGCTCGGAACACGCGGAAGCTGCCGCTTGAAGGGCGAGTATGTCATGACAGCAAACGACTTTGCATTTGCTGTCAAACACGATGACGTTATTGCCTGGCATTCTACTATATGCATGATCAACGACTGCGGCCCTGTCGAGATACCGTACAGGTCGATCCTGCCGCAGAATGTTGAAAACCTCTTAGCTCCCGGCCGCCATTTCTCAGCAGACAATGTGGCTATCGACTGGCTAAACCTCATCCCGCAGTGCGTCGGAACCGGTCAGGCTGCAGGCGTCGCCGCAGCTGTTGCAGCGGCTGACGGAGTGAGCGTGCGCAATGTTGATATCCGAAAAGTGCAAAACATCCTGATAGACCAGGATGTTCCGCTGCCGCGCAGCGACCGCGTAGACAAGACATATACAGAAGTCTGCGAGGCGCATGATTACGGGCTTTATACCGATTTGGCAAAAAAAGCGCGCGAAGAATCCGATGGTTTGAAAGCATACAGGCAGTGGTAGCGTAGGGAGGGCTATACATTGGATAATATTAGAGAAACAAATCGGGAGTACCGCGAAACGCTGAAAAGTACGCTCAGATTGAAGTCAGAACCTATTGCGGTCAAGATGATCGGCTCTGAGCAGGAAGTTCCGGAAAACGCGAGCCTGCCGACGCGGGATATAGGCGCGCATTTGGCGCTGTGCCAGGCTTTTGCACTCGTCCGCAGGGAGAAGAAGACGATATACACCGATAAGGCAAATGAATGGTGCTGGGCGCCGCTCGTCGCATTTGGCATGTGCGATTCCAGCGAGGGCACGGAAGCGTATGACATCATTGCGAGAGTCATTGGAATAAAGGACGTCGACGCTGCAAAACGTTTCTTTGCGAACTTCCCGCGCCTGCCGCTCGGTAAATACATCGGGATACTGATGGCGCCCCTGAGCGAATGCAGTTTTGAGCCCGATGTAACGCTTGTTTACTGCGACGACAACGCCCAGCTTCGCGGTGCGGCGCTTGCGGTCAAGAGCGCGACAGGGAAACTGATAGAGACTCAGCTTGACGCCATCGACTCATGCGCTTACGCGTGCGTGGCTGCAATGAACAGCGGCTCTTACCGCGTTACGATCCCCGACATCGGAGAGCATGAGCGCGCCTTTGCCGGGGAGAGCGAGATGATTCTTTCTGTGCCGAAGGGGAAACTCAGCGAACTGACGGAAGCTCTTGCCCGCCTTGATAATTCCGGCATGGGATACTCGAACTGGAAGCGTAATATGCCTTATGACTTCCCCCGCCCGCCTTTCTACGAGGACTTGTTCCGCATCTGGGGGTTAAAATCATAGCGCCAGATCGCAATCGTAGTCGATACCAGATTACAGCCTTCTGTCAACGCTCCGGTGTACATCAACGCGGATAAGTTGTAGACCAGCATACAGCTTTGACCTAACATTGACATTCTGCGCAGCCATTTCATATCGTCCTGCCAGGTTCCCCATGTTTTTGCCACGGTCGCTATGAAGGGAACTATGCTGTAGACGTTCTGCCAAGTGAAGTATGTGGACACTACGATTGATATCATGAAGACTGCCAGCACAACCTTGGAAGGTTTCATATCCCTCTTTTTATAGTAGTAGAATACCAGCCCGCGAATCACGATAATCGTAAACAGGATCGCCCCTGTCCAACTTGATGTAAGTATGTACTGTGCGACGAAAAGCAGCGCGCCGATTGTCTGAAAAATCAGATAGTTCTCTTTTTTACGCTGCTGAAGCGAAATAACGAACAGTATCAGCGTTATTACTCCGAGTATTTGCACGATAATTAGAGTTCTCAATTCTTGCCCCTTGTTATCTTTTTTGCATTTTCGAAAGACAATATCCTGACGCCGCGCTGGTTAGAGGTTGGTGGTCATTATGACCATCAACCTCTTGAATGGTTTATTATAGTCTTTTTGCAGCTTTCAATGCAGCGCACAGTCTGTTCAGCGCGTCGCTGAGCACCTTTTTCGGGCAAGCCAGGTTTATGCGCTCAAAGCCTTTGCCTGTGTCGCCGAAAATGTAGCCTTCATCGAAGAAAAGGTGCGCTTTCTTTTGCATGAAGTCTTCCATTTCCAGATGGTCGCTGAACAGCTCGCGGCAATCCCACCACTGGAGGTAGGTTCCTTCAAGAGGGTAAACTTTGATTTGCGGGATGTTTTCCGCCATGAACTTCTCTGTGAATTTTGCGTTATCTGAAATCAGCGCTATGGCCTGCTCAAGCCAGTTTGCGCATTTCGTATACGCGATCTCGCAGGCTTTATAGCCGATTATGTTCAGCGAGAACAGCCCGAAACTGTGAATCTCATCAAGCAGCTTGCGGCGCAGCTCTTCGTTTGGCACGAATATGTTCGACGTCTGCAGCCCTGCAAGCGAGAATGTCTTTGACGGCGCGGTACATAGCACACAATTCTGAGCCGCTTCTTCGGAAAGCGCAGCGAATATAGTATGCTTGTGGCCGGGCATTATTAGGTCGTTGTGTATCTCGTCCGAGAGGACGATAACGCCGTTGCGCAGACAGATTTCAGAGACCTTCATCAGTTCATCGTGTAGCCAAACGCGTCCTACAGGGTTATGCGGGCTGCAAAAAAGCAGTAGCTTGTTTTCGGGAGCCCCGGCGGCGGCTTCGAACTGCTCCCAGTCGATCTCGTAGCGCATACCGCTGTCCACAAGCGGTACGTCGACTATTCTGCGCTTTTGGAACTCGATCGCCATATTGAACGGATAATAAACCGGTGAAAATATGATGACGCCTTCTCCCGGCTCTGTGTATGCACGCACAGCGTTGAAGAATGCGCTCACGACGCCGGGCGTGAGGACATTCCACCGCATATCGGCGTCCCATCCATGGCGCGTTTTCATCCAGCCTCTCACAGCTTCGTTATAGCTTTCCGTGAAAGTCGTGTATCCAAGAGTCAGCTTGTCTTTGTCGAGGTACTCGCGAAGCCCCTCCATGATCTCAGGGGCGTTTTTTATCTCCATATCGGCAACGGAAAACGGGATTATCCCAGCGGGCAGGTCAGGATTCGCTTTCCGCATTTCAAGCCATTTGCTCGAGCCAAGCCCCGAGCGGTCAACAGTGTTCTCAAAATCATACTTCACTTAAATATCCACCCTTCGTATCTATCCGATTCTTCTTAGTTTAGAATAGCATGGAACATGCTGCGGCGCAATAGCAGCATGAATCAAAACTATGCTCATTGAAAGACACAAACGGATATGATATTATGAGTCAGGATTTTTGATTACTTAGCCGAGGTTACCCAATGAGAGATAGCATCCGGTCGCTCATATCGGAAAACGAAGAGTATGTTATTGCAGCGCGCAGGCGCGTGCATGCATATGCCGAGACAGGCGGTAATGAGTATAAAACGAGCGGGTTTGTCGCACAGGAGCTTGCCGGGCTGGGGCTTGCTGTTGAAAAGGTCTCTAATACAGGCCTGATCGGCGTGCTCGATACCGGCAAGCCCGGCAAGACGCTCGCGCTGAGAGCGGACATCGACGCGCTGCCTGTCCGGGAGCATCCGCAAAACCTGAAGCATGAACGCGTTTGCGTATCGGACGATCCCGGCACATGCCACGCATGCGGGCATGATGCGCACACAGCTATGCTGCTGGGCGCAGCGCGCGTTTTGACAACGATGAAGAGCGCTCTGCCGGGCAAGCTCCTGTTTTGCTTCGAAGAAGGCGAAGAGGTCGGACTGGGCGTCAAAGGTATGGTCGATGCTTTGCGCGGTTTTCAGGCAGACATGGTGTGGGCAGTACATGTATTGTCGACACTCGAAAGCGGCAAGCTGAACATCTCTCCGGGCCCCAGGATGGCGGGCGGAAGGCGGATTGTCATGCGCGTCAACGGCAGGGGTGGGCATGGTTCCCGGCCAGACCTCTCAATAAACCCTGTATATGCTGCTGCAGCAATAACCACGAACCTGTCCGGGGTACTGCAAAATCAGGTCGACCCTGACAAGCCCGTTACTGTCGGCATAACGTCGATACAGGGAGGGGCTTCGGAGAACGTATTCCCCGAATATGCGGATATTAAGGGAACAATCCGCTTTTTCGATCAGGACGAAGGGGCAAGGATCGCTCAAATCGTTAAAAACACAGCCCGAAGCACCGCTGAGATGCTGGGATGCACTATCGAGTTCGACCCGGTGACAGACTGGTACGGGCGCTCTGTCACCAACGACCGGGAGGTTACCGAGCGCGCTGCACAAGCGCTTGCCATACTTGGCTGCAAGGATATGCTTGCCGAATGCCCGCCCTGGTATGCCTCGGAGTCGTTCGCTCTGTATCTTGCCGAGTTTCCGGGGGCGCTCGCTTTTCTGGGGGTGAAGAACGATGAACTTGGCTCCGGCGCGCCGCATCATAACGAGAAGTTTGACATAGACGAGTCGGTTCTCACATTAGGCATTACGGCACATGTCGCTTTCGCAGCGGCAGATACTCTATAACTGTTGGTGAGTATACTGTGCAGCATAATGCCTATCGCTTTTAACTTGGCTAAAACGTGCGAAAATGAAAGGGGTTTTCTGCTATGACTAAGACTGAGAAAATCGAAAAGGCTGTCGATACGGCAAAAAAAACGCAGATACGCGACGATTTATGTTCTCGCTCTGCTATTTTCGGGCTGCAATCTGTGTTTGACTTTATTCCGGATTCGCTTATTACAGCAAGCGCTTCGCTTGCCGGCGGATGCGGTTCGGCTTCCGGCAGTTGCGGAGCATATTGCAGCTGCCTGCTGGCTGTCGGTCTAAAGTATAACTCAACTATGGCGGAGGAAGAGCAAAACTCGGACGCGTTTATACAGAAAACAGCCGTGACATTCAACGAGTACCGCGACCGCTTCCGCGCATCACTGGGAACGACGCTCTGCCCGGAAATACAAGAGCAGGTTTTTGGAAGAAGTTACAAGCTGTATGACCCCGGCGAGGTGCAGGAGTATCTTTCGCTGCCGGGCCACGCTGAAAAATGCGCGGAGATCGTAGGTATAGCAACGCGCATAGCTGCTGAGATGCTGCTCGAAGCAGATCAGTAATGGATGTAACTGCTCAATAACATGTTCTACGAAAGGATGCAAATATGAAAGAAATAATAAACACATCAAATGCCCCGGCTGCTATCGGCCCTTACTCGCAGGCTGTTTTTGCAAATGGTTTTCTCTATGTTTCCGGGCAGCTTCCGCTTGACCCGGTTACGGGCGAACTGGTCCAGGGCGGGATCGAGGCGCAGACGAGGCAATCGCTGGCGAACTTGCAAGCCATTCTCAGCGAAAAAGGGATGCAGCTTGAAGATGTTGTGAAAACGACAGTCTTTCTGGCGGACATGAATGACTTTGTCGTAATGAACGGAGTCTACGCAGAATTTTTCACATCACAGTTCCCGGCGCGCGCAGCCGTCCAGGTAGCGCGGCTCCCGAAAGACGCGCTCGTAGAAATTGAGGCTGTCGCCTGTAAGTCATCTTAATAATTGTCGTAACTATCATTCTGAGTGAGTGAAACGAGCGAAGAATCTTATGGCGCATAAAAAAGAATGCCGTGCAACCTGAACTGACACGGCATTCTTTTCTTTTAGCTTTTGCAGACCCTTTTACAGCCCTTTCAGATGGCTAAGAACAGCGCCGACTGCGCCGCCGTACTCGGCGTCCGCCGGGATGCTGAGCTTGCAGCCAAGGCGGCTTTCCATAGCGCTTACGAATGCTTTGTTCTTAGTTAACCCGCCGATAAGAACAACGTTATCACCGTAAGACGCGGTGAGGTCGCATAGCACTGTGGCGGCCCGTGTAGCTGCGGCTCTGTTCGCTGTCGCCATGACCGCTTCCGGCGCTGCGCCGTTGCTCAAAAGGCTGAGCGCGTCGAGTTCGGAGAACACGACGCAGCCGTCGTTCATTATCCCGGCGTCCGGCCCGTCGCAATTCCCGGCCTGCTCCGGGGGCATTTCCATCCTCTGCGCGAGGTACGAAAGGAATGCCCCCAAGCCGGCCGTGCATTTTTGGTTGAGGACAAACTCGTCGATGAGACGGGCCTTCCCGACGACAGCCGCAAGAGCTTCGTCTGCGCCGACGCTCACAACAGCCGTTGCGCCGGGAAAGAAGAACGACGCCGCGCGCGCAGCCGCGACAGTCTCTGTGTACGTTTCATCAGCAAACGGAACGTCAAACTTACCCTTGCCCGTGGCAATCACTTTTTCCACGTCGCCTGCGCTGACGCCCGCGGACTGCAGCGCCTCATCATATGCCTTCCGCGCTTGCTCCGGGCGGTCGAAACCCCCGGTGGAAACCATGGAGCGGCCTATGATTTTTTCGTCTTTCATTATGACGGCTTTCGTGTTTTGCACTCCCATGTCAATTCCGGCAATTATCATAATATTCCGCCCCCTTTCTATTCATCGTCCAGCAGCTGGAAGCCAAGACTTTCCATCCATGTGTCAAGCTGCTCCAGCATACGTTTCTCATCGAGGTCGACCCTGTCGCCGGGCTGCGCGCCCTCATACACCATAACGCTGTAACCTTCGTCGCGCAGGCGCATCGCTTGCTCTTTGCGCGTCAAGGTGCAGCCGACTCCTGCACGCCATATCCCGAGCAGCGCGCCGTCGCAATTGTAGATTTTCATCATTTCGTTTAGTTTATACGGCTCGATATATTCTTCGATCTTCCAGTGCCTCGGTGAGCGCGCATCCGGGGTCGTCATGAACCTGACTGCATCCTCGCGGGTGTTAAGCTCAATATCGTTTGAGAAGGAAGGTTCCGTGTAGCTGCGCACATTGAACGTGCCATCCGCTTTGATCTGCAGCTCCCTGAGGTTCGAATACTGCGACCCGAGGCAAACAGCGCCGTATCTTTCCATGTAGCGGTAATACTTCAGGAAGTGCCAGGGGGGCGGATGCGCCTCCAGCCAGCGGAAACGTTCGCTTCCGACGGCGGCTATCTTGTTTTGCACCCTGAACTCGACTTCGTCGCGCAGCGACTTCCAGAATTTTGCGAGGACGTCGGGCCCCATCTTTGGAGAAGGCCTGAGCTGGAAGAACGAATAAAGGTCTTTGACTGTCAGTGGAGTGGGCTTGAATGTCATGAAATATGCTATCTCACTGCGGACGTCGGCAATTTGCCCCGAACTGAGCGCCATATCATAAAGCATTTGGTCATCCAGCTTCTGTCCGAATACGACCTCCATCTCATTGAGCAGCTTCAGTGTATTATAGTTTCTGTGGTCGAGCATGGCTTCTTCCCTTTTCTCGTCACGCTCACCGATGTACATGGTAAAGTCGTTTGTCCATCTTGCTATCGGCTTGAAATCCCTGCATTGCTGCCCGCGCTTGATGTGCGAGTCGCAAACGCACGGGAATGGTACAGTGAAGTGCCGTTCCGGGAACGCATTGCCGTCGGAAGTGTGCCCGAGGAACTGCGCGCCCCAACATGTGTTGTGATAGCCGCATATTTCACGCCCCCAACCCCTGACCTCGCTTGCGAGGCGGGCTTTGCGCGCAAACGGCTCGTCCTGCGCTGCCATCATCGCACCGACGGGGTTATCCTCAACGACGCGGATAGCGGGAAAAGCGGAAGCCCAGTCCAAAGCCCAGCTTGTCATGCCCTGACCAAGCACCTTGTCTTTGCCTGCGATGGCGCCGTCGTAGCTGCGCCTTATCTCCTTTGCGAGCTGCCAGCATTCAAGGGGCCTCGTTTCCCAAATCTGTCCTTTTTTCATGTTATGCCACCCCCCTAAATCTCTACTTTATTATGCCACCCGACAAGGCGGGTGATACCGGCTCTTAATACGTTCATAAATGCTTCGATATGCAGCTGCGTCTCTTCCTTCGGTACGAACATGTCGCGTTCAAAGTAATGGAAGGGTATATTTCTCTCGCGCAGTGTCTTCCAAACTTCGTAGTTATCCGTTCCGTGCGGGTGGCAGTATATTTGCTTGGCTATAATAGCGCCGTCTACATAATAATCTTCCGCGAGTTCAAATATATGCTGCGGCCGCCTTCTCCAGTTGCTGTCCTTGACTGGGTGGTTGTTTCTTGTGAGATACCTCAAGCTGATAGCCATCAGTCTGTCTTTCTGCGGATAGATCGTGTTCCAGAAATAGTTTGTGCCGTTTTCCAGTTCGTCTATCACGACGTTTCCGCCCAGCGATTCTATAAGCTCCTCCAGCCCACTGTCCCATGTCTCGCTGCCGATGAGCATGAGGCGGACCCTGTCTTTGCCCGGCGCGCGCTTTCCAAGCTCTTCCAGGAAATCTTCCAGAATTGCGTTCATTTCCGCCTTATCCATGACCTGATCGGCCAGCAGGAGATCCATGAACTCAGAGCCAAGGATCACCGGCTTGTCTGCGCGCCTGAGCTCGCATATCTGCCGGAGCAGGAGGCGGTTTTTATTATATACCGCTATTGCGTTGTCAAGCGACTCATCGGTCACTTTATTCCCTGTCCATTCCTCAAACCTGCCTTTGAGTACATCAAGTTCAGATCTCAGCACATCCTTAGACGTTTTTGACTCCGTGTAGTCCGGTAGGAACAGATAGTGCTTGAAAAGCTCCGGGTTGCTGTTTGTCGCGACTTCGTAGACGTTGAACATCCACTGGCAGCCCTCGGTGTTGACAAGGCCGTCTATGTAGTCCATCCTGCCAAGAAGGAGCTGGTTTGCCATATCCTTGACAGGGTAGCAAGCGGCATATATCCATTTGTCACTTATTATATCCGGCTCGTGTTCCGCAAGTATCCTGACAGGCAGCAACCCCGCCGCATACGCAAGTTCTTCGGGGAAATACGTCTCAAACCAGCCGACTACTTTCCCGCCTGTCCGTTTTTTCCACGCCCTGGCGTAGTCATGCCGCCCGGCGATCAGTTTCTTGAAATCCACTATATCCGCACCTCCTTCACTGAGCGAGCAGCGCAGCGCCGATAGCGCCCGCCAGCATCGGGTCGTATTCGCTGACGGCGGCTTTCACGCCCAGATCCCGCTCAATACGCTTGGTAATACCGGGATTCTTTGCCAGCCCGCCTGTCAGCCCGAGCGCGCCGTCCAGTTCGATCTCCCCCACTTCGAGCGATGAGAGCCTGCCGATCACACCGACGATCCTCCATGCGGTGGAGAACATATATGACGCGTATATCTCCGCTTCGCTGAGTTTTTCGCTGCGGAACTCGGGGCGCCCGAACAGCCCCAGCGTCTCCGTGCCGCCGAACGCCCAGCATGTGGTGCTGACCGGTTCGGGGTCCTTTTCGCATTCAAGGGATTTCGGCCCGATTTCCGTTATCCCGATGTGCATAAGGTCACAAAGCACCTCGATGCGCCTGCCCTCACCGGTTGCGCATTTGTCGTTTAGCATAAAATCGCGCACCCTGTCCCAGTCGAAAAGACGTATTGCCTTAACGGTTTGGCCACCCATGTCCACGACGGTACGGACGTCTGCTCCGAACATGAATCTTGCGCCTTTTGCGTGACAATGCACCTCGTCGAAGGATTTTGCCGCAAACGTGATGTTGTTCTTTCCAAACCCGGTTCCTGCTATAACAGAAATATCTTCCGCTTTTTTCCCGGAACCTGCCATTGCTAGAGAAAGCGCTGATCTGGCGGCTTTGCCGAAATCCGCGCCGACCCGTGTACTCGCGTAGCCGAGCATAGACGCACCGCTCATAACGACAGCCTGAGCGCTGGTCGTTCCGACGTCGACGCCCGCCGTTATTACCCCGGCGGCTTTCCACTCGGCTTCATTTGCGACCCACGAGGACTCAGGCCATTTCCAATACTCTTGTGCCACTGTTTTACCTCCCTGTCATTGATTGTTTACTCCGCCTTTCCGGACGGGATGCCCGGCTTATTTATATACTCCGTATTCTTTGACCGTTTCGAACAATGCCTCGACATTCTCACGCTTGCAATGCCCAAGGCCGCATGAAGTCATGAAAATGTATCCGCCGCCGGGTGCGCAGATATCGATCAGGCGCTTTGCCCTGTCGCGGATCTGCTCCACTGGTTCACGGTCCAAAGACGCTGCGGGGAATACCCCGGCTATGCAAGCAATGTTCCCGAGTTTTTTCTTCGCGACTTCCATATCAACGTTCTCAAAGTAATAGAACACTTTGCCCGGGGGAACCTCGGTCAGGCAGTCGAGCCGGCGGTCGTATTTACCCTCGCAGAAAATGAACGGAACTTTACCGCTCTCGATGAGAGTCTCTATGATCTTCTTCAGGTGCTTCCAGTAATACTTCCTGTAATGGTCGTCGTTCAGGAAGGAGTCGAAGCCCTTGTGCAGCGCCATGAAAGCGTGCTTGCCGACGTTTACATCCTTCATTCTCCTGATGTTTTCCAGAGTTACCGGGAGCTGCTCGTCAATGAACCTTTCTATGTCCTCCGGCCTTTCGTACAGATCCTCCATGGTCAGGATGGTTCCGCGCAGGAAGTCGCTGTAATAGTCGAACGGTACGCCTGCGCCCCCGCCCTGATAGATCGGGTAGCCTGCTGCTTCGACTGCGTCGCTGATCTCTTTTGACTTCACCTGATGCTCGGCGTAGAAATCGTTGATCTTCCAAAGGTTCTCGATCATCGATCTGAATTTCGGCTCTGAAAAAATATTAGCCATGCCGCGCCCGAGCATATTTACGTTGCCCAGGAAGTAGCGGATATTTGCCAGCGGCTCCAGCATGCCTGAAATTCTCGGGATGGCGTTTTTCATTGCCCATCCTGTGCGGTCTTTGAAGAACTCGTCGAACTCTTCTTCCAGAAGAAGCGGGAACTCGATGAACTGCTGCAGCGAGTTCTTGTCGATGACGTCTCCGGGCATGCCGGCCCAGCGGAAGTTCTTGGGCTCCAGCATTTCCATTACGGGGCCTTCACCGGCGAATATCTCGCCGACGCCCGTGCCGGCGTCCGGATCGAAATCATTGAGATATTTCAGTACCGCGTTTTTCATTTTCTGCAGGGTTGTGTCGTAGACAACCTCCGCAACAGTGTATCCGGAGTGCATGATGGGGTATATTCCCGGAGCCGGCATTACCGGGACCCTGTCCGGTTGCTTCAGAGCTATCGCGTCTGCGACCCGTTTCGTTTTTTCGTTGTATTTCTGCTGGTTATCCGCTGAAGTTGCTGCCATGGCTTTATTCCTCCTAGTAAAATATTAAGCAGTTTTCTCAACGCCGCTATCATATCATGATTGTGGAAACGGTTCAAACTATTTTGTCAATTTCTCCAATTAAACTGCGTTTATCTATTGATATATGGGCAATATCACCGATTCTGTATTGACTTGCACGGATGCTGATGTTAAACTTCTTTTAAGTAACCGTTGATTACTTAGTAGAATTTGCAGAAAGGTTTATTTGATGCTGCTTATTATTTTTGCGCTTTGGATAGTCCTCAACGGCAGGATAACTGTGGAAACGACGCTGCTCGGCATATTGATAAGCGCGTCGCTGTTCTTATTTATATGCAAGTTCATGGGTTACTCCCCGGATACCGATAAAAAGATAGCCCGGCATTTTTTGCGCGGGCTTTGCTATGTCGGCGTCTTGATTTGGGAGACTGCAATTTCGAATCTGTATGTGTCGAAAATCGTGTATTCAAAGAAGATTGAAATCCAGCCGCAGATGGTGTTTTTCAGGACAAAGCTGAAGACGACGGCTGCACGGGTGATGCTTGCAAACTCCATCACGCTCACGCCGGGTACGCTGACTGTTGTGCTGACAGATGATTTGTTTTGCGTCCACTGCCTGAACAGCGATTTAGCGGCTGATATTGATAACAATGTCTTTGCGAGGCAACTGGCTAAGTTCGAATCGCCGGAAAGGATGTAATTATATGTCGTTGGAGCGGGCTTATCAAATACTGCTGTGGGCCAGCATACTCACACTGTCGGTCACGATTTTTGCCTGCCTTTTCAGGGCTATTCTCGGCCCGCGTTTTACTGATAGGGTCATGTCGGTTAACATAATTGGAACTAAGGCGGTGGCTATGATAGCATTGCTGTCTTTTTTACTGGATGAGGAAGGTTTGATCGATATTGCCGTTGTTTATGCGATGATCAGTTTTCTAGCAATCGTCGTCCTTTCAAAGTGCTATCTCCATAAAAAACACATCGCGCACCGGAGCGGCACGAGCGAGCGGGACGACGCGGTGGAAGGGAGGCGCTAGCGGTGTTTGAGTGGATCAGGTTCTGGATAGCCGCCGTTTTGATGACTGGCGGAATTTTGGCTTTTGTTACTTCAATGGTGGGTATCTATAGGTTCCACTATATACTGAACCGGATACATGTCGCCGCAAAGTGCGACACTATGGGGGTTTTATTAACACTGCTCCCGTTGATGGTAATTTCGGGGTTTAGCTTTACTACGCTGAAGCTGTTTTTGCTGATCGTGTTCATGTGGATGTCAAATCCGGTATCCAGCCATCTTATCGCGCATTTGGAAGCTGAAACAAACCCGGATATCGTGGAAGAATGTGAGGTAGTCCACTATGACATTGATTGAGATTATTCTGCTTACTTTTCTGATTGTCGCGGCTATTGCGGTGTGTTCGACAAAACATTTGCTCGCGTCGATCATTCTTTTCACTTCGTACAGCATAGTCATATCTATTCTTTGGATACTGCTCCAGTCGCCGGATCTTGGAATAACGGAAGCGGCTGTGGGTACCGGTATTTCCAATATCCTCTTTTTTGTTGTTCTCAAACGGATAAGGGTGACGGAAGATGAACACGCGGATCAGGGAGATGACTAACGCGCCTAATCAGGCGCGTAGGATATAGGATTTAGTGAAGACGTGGGATGCGGGGAGCTGGGAACGAGGGAGCTGGGAATGGCGGGGAAGAATAGGGCATTTGTCGAGCGATTTTTGGATTGGTATAACGGGGCGATCTCTGTTGCGGAAGACGCGGTTTCTGCAACTGAGGTTCCGGTTGCTGATGAAAGGAACGCCACAAGCGCGGCGAAGTATCATAATAAGACGATAAGGGAGCGGTTCAGAGCGTGGAAGCAGAGTAATGGTGAGAAGTCTTTCGCTTACCTGAACAACTCGCTAAGTATTCTTTTCAGCTTGTGTTTGTTCGTTGTACTCATAGTCGCAGCCGGGTTCCTGCCCGCTTTCGGCGAAGCGGACAATCCGGCGCATAACGAAGTGTCGAATAGATACATCGAGCAGGGTATGAGTGAGACCGGAGCTGTGAACATAGTCGCTGGCATGATACTCGACTACCGCGGCTTTGATACTTTCGGGGAATCCTGCGTTTTATTTGTCGCAGTCTGCGCGGTTCTGGCCCTTCTCCGACACGAAGAGCGCGACGCTTTCGACGAGCATCTCCACGAAATGGAAGAATCGACGCAAGACATAATACTGATGCAGATCGCTCGCATCATAACCCCGATGATTGCTGTGTTCGGAATATACGTTATCCTAAACGGCCATATAAGCCCGGGAGGCGGTTTTTCCGGCGGCGCCATACTTGGCTCATCAATGATAATTTTTTCATGTTCATTCGGAACCGTCGCGGCAAGGCGCGCTTTATCATACAACAACTGCCGTAAACTTATGACAGGCGCTTTGCTGTTTTACGCGTTTATTAAAGGTTATGCGATTTTCGCCGGAGCGAACGACTACCAGGCATTGATTCCATTTGGAGCTCCGGGCAATATCATCAGCGCCGGACTGCTGCTGCCGATGAACATCGCAGTCGGACTCATCGTAGCTTTTACAATGTATATTCTATATGTCTTGTTCAGCGAGGGGATGATGCGGTAATGATCGATACATTACTTAACAATTATTATGAAGTCGTCGCAATCGCTCTTTTCTGCATAGGTTTTACAACTCTTTTCCTCAATCGCAATCTTGTAAAGAAAGTGATCGGGCTTAATATTATTGATACAGCCGTGTACCTTTTCCTCGCGGCGAAAGGCTATATCTCAGGCCGGAGCGCGCCTATCGTGAAAGACGGTTTGACCGGGGCGTCGTCATACATCAACCCTATCCCGACGGGGCTGATTCTGACGGGTATCGTAATCTCTGTCAGCGTTACCGCTTTCGCGCTGGCGCTTATTGTTAATCTTTACAAGAAGTATGAGACTTTGGATCTAGATGAGATAATGAAGCTTGCCGCAAGGGAGCGTGACTAGATGCCGTTTGTGCAGAATCTTCCTTTTTTCAGCATAATGCTGCCCATATTGTGCGGAATTATTTGCCTGTCCGTCGGCCCGAAAGCCGCCAGGAGAATGTCGCTTTCGGTTTTCACCGCGGAATGTGTTTTTTCTGCGATCGTGCTATTCCATGTACTCGGTACGCATGAGAGTTTTACATACATGATGGGGCATTTCCCCGCGCCATTCGGCAACGAGATGCGCGCCGGAGCTCTCGAAGCGCTCATGGCTCTTGCCTTTTCCGTGGTTATGCTGCTGTCGGCAGTTGGCGGGCTGGATGATATCCGCCGCGATATTGACGAAAAGAAGCACAGCTTCTTTTTTCTGATGACATGTTTTATGTTGTCGGCAATGCTTGCAATGATATACACGAACGATCTGTTTACCGCATATGTCTTCATAGAGATAATAACTCTATCCGCTTGTACTGTCATTGTTCTAAAGGAGGGGGGCAAGCCGCTGATAGCCACCATGTCCTACCTGATTATGAGCCTTATTGGGTCTGCGCTGTGGCTGCTTTCCATCGCATTACTGTACACACTTACAGGGCAGCTGCTCATGCCGGATCTCCGCAGCCCTATTCAGGATGATATTCTGTCCGGG
>Ga0082212_10002901_pt1 | contig 24599 bp, 22 predicted proteins | sample TergutNt197P3_FD_71548 | JGI IMG/M metagenome (GOLD analysis project Ga0082212, IMG submission 71548) | Neocapritermes taracua P3 segment gut microbial communities from Petit-Saut dam, French Guiana - Nt197 P3 | ecosystem: Host-associated > Arthropoda: Insects > Digestive system > Gut ... | reverse complement strand
GGCGAAGGTGCCCGGAGAACACCGCATTGTATATAGTTTTGAAAGAACGGACGGCATCAATACGACCGGCAGCTTTGTTTTGGCCGTCATAGAAAGCGATAGCCAGAACCCTCCCGCCGAAAGCGAATCGCGAAAAGGAGGCGGAGGGGGATGTAACGCTGGCGCTGGCCTACTGATTTGGGCGATTTTAGCGTTCTTGGCATATCGACCCAGACAATCCACCTCCGGTCTCATCGTCTAATTATGAATCGAAGCACGAAAGGAAAGAACGGGCTCGATCAGTAAGGGAAACGATGAAGATCATAGAGTCTCTTGTCAAATGTTTCCGGATAAAAGGAGTGGAACGCCGAAGAGCCGGCTTCGTAACGCAATGGACGCCTTGAGTATTCCCGGTAACGAAGTGTCTTTGCACCACCATAGATTCCCCGGCGCGATCACCACGTCCGGCTTTTGAGACATCAAGCTGAAAAAAGGCCACGTCAAGACCTGCTCGTAACAGACGATAAATGCCAGTTTTATGTTATGAATTTTCATGGTGGATATTTGGCCGAGCGATGTTATGTAACCGTTTGCGCCCGTTTTACTGAATGGCCTGTACATCGAGTGAGGCACGGGAAAACGCTGAAAAGCGACCTGGTGAACTCCATAGCCTTCAAAAGAAGTCATAACATTATCGTACTTCATGCCAGTTGGTATCTCGCCTCCGGCTATGAAAACCGTGTCTTTTTGTGCAAACGGCGCGAAATATTTCTCCCACCGCTTCATAGTGGTAGGGTTCATGCGCCCGATGATGGTCTCCGGCAATATGACGATATCCGCGCCGTCAAATTCTCCGTTTCGTCTTTTTTCTCGTATATATTGAAAAACAGTCCGCTCCCGTTCATATTGAGTGTCGAAGTCCGCGCTGCCGCTCGCCAATCTCCCGAAGTCGGTATTGATAGCAAGGATCGTCACGCCGTCAATATTTATGTTTTCCGGTAGATTAGGTACTCTCAGGAAGAGAGACCCCAGCAAGAGAAAGATGGCAAATGCCCTTCCGAGATTACGGAAAAATACGGCGATGACGTATATGGCAAGCATCAAGATCAATCCGAGGTAGCCGAAATTGGGAAAAAACAACCCCGCCGCGGTCAGTGGATTTCCCCAGCCTATCAAACCCAGCGGCGGCGGCACGGACGCAAGAACAGTGAGGATCATTCCGAAAGCACGTCCGGTTTTGTTTTTTATGCCCCAAAGTAATCCCCAGGGCGCGGCGAGGGCGGCCGCGCTCAAAATCCATAAGGTGGCCGCCCGCACAAAACTCCCGTCTTGAAAAAAAAGATATGCTCCCGGCACGATGCCTCGGGAGAGAGCGAGATAAAAGACAAATGGCACAAAGAACGTGGATCGCCTGGATTCCGCTTCGAGCCACAGAAAAGGCATCATTCCCCAAAGCGCTAAAAGATTGTGCCGCTCCTCGCAGAACGTCGATAGAACGCCTGTAACAACAGCGACAAGAAGCAGGTACACTTCTTTTCGGCTTAACGATATACCCATACCGGCGTCGCCTTTGTCAGAATGTCGGCTGATACAGGGCCAAAATAGCGCGAATCATAGCCGCGTATAAATTCCGATGATAACCAGATTTGCCCTTTTTTGAGGCGTATAGGAAAAGTCGCCCCCTGTAGAGGGCGGCCTTCCATGTCCTGAGATAAAATCTCCGTCATGAAAATGTACTCGCCGTTTACTGTGACGGCTTTTTCGTCCACGTCGTAGTTGACGCAATCTCCCTCCACGGCAACGACTTTTTTCAGCATTATCGCGTGTTCAAACACATATTTACGCTCAAGCGCCAAGTCGTAGCCCGGATTGCCCTTTGGAGAGACAAGGACATAATTGCCCTTTTGCAGTTTTGTTCCGTCGTGGATTTTCCAAAATCCCCTTGCCACGGATGGAGTGCTGTTGTACCTGTAACCTGCGCCGTAGGCGACAATTCCGCTGAATCCTATCGCAGTAAAAATCAGGGCGTAAAAAAGGATGAAACAGCGGCGCTTATTCCAATGGAAACCTTCAAGATGATTTTTCAGTAAGCACATCATTCCCGATTACCTCGTTCTTGCCTGAACCTTCGCTTGGGAAATTGTCGTCGTCTTCATCTACGTGTTCGACCTGGCTATAGTCAATGATTCCCAGTTCTGCCAATATCGCCAGTTCCTCATCTGTCGGGGTGTCAGGATGTGTTCTTACAGGAGCGCCGATAGTGGAATCCAAGCGACTGACCTCGTTTTTGGGTTTTTCAATCGTCCAATCGGATTGTGTGGGCGGGTTTATCGCGGCTCTTTTTCTGAACGCGGCATCCATGAAGTACAACATTTGTTTGCCATATACGGCGGCGTACCCTGCGACGAAGATAAGCATGTCGCCGGGGACAAGGATACGTCCTGCGGAATCTTTCTCAGGCCCCTTCAACCTCATGCACTCGTCCACCGTGAGCAGGGGCCGGGAAATTTCCTGCAAACTCACGCTCACGTTCCTTTTTGTAATCGCGTTAGTGTCACCGGAAACGCTTTCAGATTCCTTTACAACCGTGGTGATACCGGATGATTCCGAAAGATAACGGGCCGTGTCCGGGTTTGACGTGGCGTAGGCAACTTTGACATGGCAGTTGCCCGTGATCGCTTCTTCTTTGCCGTAGATTTTGTGGAGCTGCGCGATGTCCTGAATGATCAGGTACGCCTTCAATCCATAACCGGCTATGAACGCCAAAGCCTCCTCGAAAATTTGCAATCTGCCGAGAGACGGAAACTCGTCGAGCATAAGTAAAAGACGGTGTTTATAGTTCTTGACCTGTTCGCCGTCCTTGAATTCCATCGAATCGGCAAGGCTTCGGATCACCTGAGTTATGAACAATCGCACGAAGGGTTTGATACGATCCTTGTCCACCGGCTTGACAACGAGATACAGGCTGACGGGGCGATCAAAAGTCATCAAATCCCTTATTTTAAACGAAGAGCGGGAGGTGTTGTTTGCGATAACCGGATCGCGGTAAAGCGTGAGATAGGAAACGACAGTGGAGAGAACGCTTGACGCTTCTTTATCCTCTCTATTGAGCATCTCCTGAGCGGCGTTGTTGACGACCGGGTGAACCCTTGGGCCTCCGGCGTCTTCTCCAAGGTGCGGAAACTGCTGCCATGCTCCGATGTTCTCGCGCCAGCCTATGCCGGGTTTGGTAAATTCGTTCGCCACGTCCGCGAGACAGGGGATTCTTCCCTCTTTCTTCCCGACGTAGAGTAAATGCGTTATGCCGCCTACAATGAGGCTATGGGCGGTTTTCGACCAATGATCCTCCAAGCCTTTGCCGTCCGGGTCAACGATCATCGTGGCAAGGTTTTGGATGGCTGCGGTCTCACCCGATCCGACTCGCTTCATCGGCGGCCACGTTCCGGCAGGAATTTTTTCTTCGTTTTCACCATCACCGTGGGCGTAGTCCAAAGGCAGCTCGGCCAGCGGGTTGAAAGTGCCGGATGTTCCTTCTTCAAAAGCCTTGGGGTCGGTCGGGTCAAGTTTGATGACAGCCGAATTTAGCTCCTTTTGCCTCCAGCCCGATGTCAGCGCGAAATTTTCTCCTTTAATGTCATAGACAAGGATAGAACCGGCCCAGCGCAACAGCGAGGGAATGACCAATCCGACGCCCTTACCCGAACGGGTGGGAGCGAAAGCGAGTATGTGTTCCGGGCCTCCGTGGGTAAGGTACATCAGCTTTTTGGTTTGCGGGTCTTGCCAGCCGCCCGTGTAAACGCTGACCTCCGAAACGGGAGCGTCCGGACGCGGGAGAAGTCCCGCCTCGATCAAGTCTTGTTTCTGTGCCCACCGCGCCGAGCCGTGGACGTTGGAGAGGTCTTCTATGTTTCGCTTTCGTGAAGCGAAGTATATGATGGAGCCGTTTATTCCAAGCCCGCCAAGAAGGATTAGAGTGCTGATAATGACGGGCTTAGTCCTGATACCGGATTCCCACATGAAAAAAAGCCATATCCATGCGTAATGGGGCGCGTAATAGGGTTTGTTGTCTATCCACTTCAAGGGCGCTCCCAAGCCTCTGGAATATCCGAATTCTTTGGCTATGTATTGCGTAGCGAGGTTGGATATAAGCCCCATGAGGATGATGGCAATGGTGATCGCGCCGATGATTTTCTTAATCGACCTTTTCCCTTCCGTTCCCTGATAGCTGTAACTTCCCTTTATTTTTACCTTGGGCGCCATAAGATCATCTCCTTATCTGCCGCCGCGAGCTTGTTCCTGCCGTTCGCGGATTTTTTCTCTCTGCTTTTCCTTCTCTTGTTCCTGCGAAGTGATGGAAACGCCAAGTTCGTTTTTCTCGATGACTTTTCCGCCCTTGAGCAGTTCCTGAGCGTCTTTTCCCTGCACATTGAGGTCTTTGAGGCGATGCACCACGGCCGCGTTGTCATTGACCTTCTGGATCGCGTAAGTGTCCGATACGCCGATGATCTCGCCTTCGTAACGCCCTTTGTCCCGCGCAAAAGAGACTTTGCAGTTTCCTCCCATAAGCTCTTGCGCTTGTTCGATGGCGGCATTTTTGCCCTGCGTGAGTTCGGGCGCTTTTTCCAAAGTGCCTTTGGCAATGGATAAATCGTGAAACTTTACGCCTCCGCACTTCAAATCCACGGTTCCTTTTTCCTGATCCAGCCCGATGACTTTCCCCGTGAGCGTCGGCGCTCCTTTTTTGTGAGTTTCGTGCGGGGTGTACGTCGCGCGGTTTCCGAGCTGTACGCCTCCCTTTTCCTTTGACTCGCTTCCCGTCTCCTGCCCCTGCGATTTCGCTTCATTGGCCGCGGCTCTGATGTTTTGGGCTTCCTCTTTTACTTTTGTTCCCGCCGATAAAACCTCTTTTTCCTGCACGGAAGCCGTTCTCCTGTTCCCTTCTCCGTCGATAACTTCACTGAGTCCGTCAGCGCTTTTGTTTACGCTTTGAAGCTCCGAGGCTTTTCTTTCCGCTTCCTGAGCCGCGGCGAGCTTACCGTCAAGCTGTTGGGATTGTTGCGCTTGCCGCTCTTGCTCCTTCTCCTGCTCCAACAGAATCTTTTTCTCGACCTCTTTTTGGTGTACGACTTTTACAAGGGCTTCCACGCCGGCCGGGTCGGTTGACTCAAGAGATTCCCTTTTATCACGCGATTTATCGTCTTTTTGAAGAGGGTTGCCAAGTTCGAGCTTGATTCCCTCGGCCCATTCCTTCGTTTCCGGGGAATACCCGTCCTTCTCCTGTGCCTCCAATATCGTGTTGGCAAGCACCTCGGAAATTTTTTCGTCGCAGTGTTCCTGCATTTCTTTGAAAAGGGCCTCGGCGTCCAGTTGATTGTCCTTGAAGTAGGTATTCAGCGCCGTTCCCAGTGCCTTGGCACAAAGGATAGTGGCTGCTTGGGCGTCTTTATAGGCTTCTTCCGCCTTTTCGCGTTCTTCTTTCTCCTTTTTGAGCGCCTCTTCCTTCTCTATACGCTCTTTTTCCTTTTCGAGCGGCGTTTTTTCATGCTCGGGCTTTTCCCTCAGTTGCTCGGGAGACAGGTTTTGAAAATCCTTCAGCGCTTTGGTCAGCGCGTCCTTTTTTTCTCCTATCTCCGCAAGTTTCTTGTAGTCCTGCTTTTGGTAGAGTTCAGCGCCTGTCTGCACACATTTCTCGATTTCTTCTTCCAGCGCCTGCATTATTTCTTCATGCGATTTGTGAGTGCCGCCAAGCTCTTCTAAGATTTTTTCAAGATCGTCCATGACATGACCTCCGTTTCTCTTTACAAAAAACTAAAAATTCAAGGTAAAAAAACAAGGGTTCGCTTCCGGTTAAGCGGTATGTTTTTTGTTCTGTATTGGCAATATTTTTGTCAGTGTTCGGGTGAATTCGCTTTTTCGCGTTGGATTTATTCGTGTGAGTCGTTTTTAGCTTTTGCGTTTTTTATTCTCTTTGAATTTGCCGTTATCTTTTTTGCGAATTACCGCTACAACGTATTCTTTCGCGCTCCAGTGTCCCCGTTTTAAGGAAATGAGCGGCGTTACCGTCCCATATCCTTCTTTTTTTCCGCCGTTTTGCTTTTATCCTGGAATAGGCTCGCTTCTTTAGCCTCCGCCTTCCCGTTTTCCTTTACAATGACCTCGATGTTGTTCCCGACTTTGAGCAATTCTTTTCCCTTTTCAAAGGCATTTGCCGCAATCGCAACCAATTTTTCCGCTTTTTCCGCAGCTTCGATAAGAACATGGCCTCCCGGCGTCGTCTCCTTGATTACGCCGCTGACGGTATCTCCCGCGCGTGGGGCAATTACGTTTTGCCCGTGCGTTTCTTTCAGGGTTTGGAGTGTTTCGAGCGGAGGAGCCTCGGTGAAAACGCCTATTTCTCTAAGTTTGCCTAACGGGAATTCCATCTTGTCGCACTTCAATGTATCGTTTTCAGTAATCACTCCATTCAAAACGCAAGATCCTTTCCCGTTTTTTACAGTACACGTAACCCTGGCTCCCAACCGTAAATCACTCGGGTCAATCTCCTTTGGCCCCTTCGTCTGTAATGCTTCCGCAAAGGCCATGACTTTATCGGGGTCAGCCGATTCGATTCCCTCTCCGCTGTGGAGTAAGCTCAATGCCGCGTCTTTATGGAAAAAATTCTCCATTTTGACGTTTTTGGCCCACTCTTTTACCACGGAAGAATACCTGTCGTCGTCTCCTTGAAGGCTCATTTCCTTCGCCGTTATTGTGTTGGCCAACACGAGAGAAATTCTCTCGATGCTGTGGTTGTAACCCTCCATATCTTTCAATACCGCGTCAACGTCCAACTGGCCGTCTTTATAATGGGCCTCCAACGCTTCCTCCAGCTTTTGGGCGCAATCGGTATTGAGCCTGTGGCTTTCCTCATAGGCTTTCTCTTCGGCCTCTGTCGGCTGATCTCTTTTTTCCATTCCCTTTGCGTATGCGTCGATTGCTCCTTCCCGCGCCTCCAATTCTTGCCCTTTTGCTTGCGCCGCTTTCCAGATAACCGACTCCTCAAGCCCTCGTTCTTTCAACCTTTCAGGAGTACCGAGGTATGGCAGGTCTTGGATGCCGTATTGCGTTTGAATAAATGCGTCCCTTTCCCGTTCCACTTTTGTTAATTCAGTGAAATTGCCTTCCTTGTGCAGTTGAGAGCCTAATTTTTCGCGTTTACCGATTTCTTCCTGTAACGCCTCCAGCGTTTCCCGGCGCGACAGCCTTTCTCCGCCGATCTCCTTCCAGACTTTTTCGAAAGAATCGATCATGTCATCACCTCCAATTTCAGCCTTTTGGTGTTCTTTTTCCTGTTCGCGCGCGTCCGTATTTACTTGGTAGTAATATCCGTGGCCGCGTTTGTCGTCGTCGAAGGTAAACTCGCAAATCTCGTTGTAGCAAGAGCCGTCGAAATTGAGGATGTAACACTGATAGTCGTAAGGCAACATGCGGAGCGTTTCGGACTGACACGCGGCGTCAGAGGCGTCGTGCTGTGAGGAATATCCGTCGTAGGTGCAGTGTTTCACGCCATCTTTAACATAGTAGTGGCTGTTTCCGGGTTGGCTTGGGTTTTCGAATTCGCCCCTGTCGATGCCGAATTCAATGTCCTTCTTGGCGCACTGGCCCTTTATGTAACTAAAGAACTCGGCAAGAGTCACATTATTTCGTTGAATCTCGATTTGATAATTCATGCGTTTACCTGTTACCGCGTATGCCCTTCGCGAGCCTTGGTTTTCTCTTGGTTTTGCGATTGCTCCTGATTGGGCGCGACCTTCGCTTTCCCCTTGGCGTCATAGCCGATTGTCACGTTGTCGCCGATTTGAAGTTTTCCTAAGCCCAATTCTTCCTGATTCTTCGTGTAGTGAGGAATTATCGTTTTCCCCTCCTGCCCCGCTTTTACCTCCTGGAAAACCGCGTTTTCCGTTTTTTCGACGATGGGGCCTTTGTAACTGCCATCCACGCGAGGCGAATAGACTTTTCCGTTTTCGCCGGCAAGGTTTTTTGCAATCTCCATCGTCTCTTTCTTGATTTCCTGCGAGTGAGACTTGGTGATGGAGGTCAAATTTCCCACGTACACCCCTGCCTTCTTCTCGCCGCATTCCAGCGTGAATTTCCCCTTTTCAACGTCGATGTTGGAGACTATGCCGGTTATGGAGGGGAGTTTTTCGTTCTCTTTCCCTTTGGGCGGTTTGGGGTGGCATGTCACTTCCATGCCCGCTTCCAAGTCTTCCAGACGCAGGAATTCGGCGTTCCCGACGCGCGGCTTCCGATCCGCCGCCTCTTGGTTTTGCTCCGCGGTTTTTTCCTGCACGGGAGCCTTTTCCAGTTTGGGGGCTTCCTTTTCAATTTCCATTGTTTTCAGCGTTTCGGTGACGAGGTTCTGGGCATCACGATTCGCCTTAAAAAGCTCGGTTGGATTGTTTTTGATAGTGGCAGACCAGCTTTGTACTTTCTCCTTGGGAGCGTCCTGTTCAATGGAAGTACCCGTTTCAAGAGCCAATAATAATTTTGCCAGACTCATTCGCAGGTCTTTCAGGTCTTGCGTATGGACATCCTTAAAAGGATTTTTTTCAGCCGTCTCGTTCAATGCCTTTTCCAAATCCGAAGAATTGCGCTCTTGAGGGGGAACACCTTGCGACATCTGCGCGGGCGGGTCCAGTTGCGCCACGTTGAAAACAGTGTAAGTTTCGATGCCGGACGGTTTACCATCTTTCCCTTCCTTCCAGTATTCCATTGTTTCGCCCTTTTCGCCGGCCCTGACCTTGTATCCGAGTTCGTTTGCGTCTTTGAGCGAAAGCCATTGATCGTTTTCATAACCGTTTTTCTCCGCGCTCAACGCCAAACGGAGAGCGTTGCTCCCCTTGTATGAGTTCCCCGACACCGCGTTCGTGGGAGCATTGTCGAGATTTGCCCAAGGAATGTTGCCTTCCGTTAAGGATTGGTTGATTTCTCCCGCCAACTCCAGTCTTTTCTCATCGCTTTTTTGAGACATTCAAATTACCTCCTCTTTTTTTTACCGGCGTTAGGAAAAAACCGCCGGTAATCGTTCTTCCGGGCGAAGACTTTTTATCAGTTATCAGTCGTCATCTTCGTCAAAATCGAAACTTTCCGGATCGTCCGTGGCCTCCGGTACGCAGAAAAACTCTCTAAGCTCCTCGGAACTCATTTCTTTCGCTTCTTCCATTGCAAACCCTCCTTTCATTTTCATAAAATGCTGTGCGCTTGTCGGCGCGTATCAACGCTCGAATCCGCTCGCTTTTTCCAACACGGCCTCTTCTATCGGCTTGGATTTTTCATTTGACTGGGGTTCCTTTTCAGGAACAAACGTACCCCTGTCTTTGCGGACAGGAATTTTCTTGTCGCGAGTGTGGATCGTAACGGTATCTTCCCCAACCTCAGCGACCTTGCCGAATATCCTGATGTTTGATTCGTCAGGGTGAAAAGTCGTCCATTGCGCGACTTGAGGGATAAATTTATTCTCGTCTTTCTCTTGTGGTTGCTCCGTCTGTTCTTTTGACTCCATTTTCTCCGATTCCAGGCGCTGCCCTGCTTGGGGTAATATTGAAGTGTCGGACTCGGTTTGAGCCTGAGACTCGGTATCCTTTTGGCTTTGATGGCTAAGTGTTTCCTGTGCTTTCCATTCAGTTGTTTGGTTGGCGTATCTTTCAGCCCATGTCCCTCCGAAAACTGACCTCAAATCGTCCAGCGGCAGATCGTTTTCGTGTTCCCTGCGGTACATTTCAACGATGTCGCTCACGTCCAGCGCGACGTTAGTTTCTTCAAGCACCTCGCGCATTTTTTCCTCTTGGGATTCATCATCGTACTGGTCCGAGTCGATTTTTTCGGAGATAACTTTCAAAGCCTCAAGCTCATGCCCTCCGGTTATCAGTTCCCAGCCGTCTTCCTGTTTTGTCACCAATATCGGCGCCCAATTCCAGTTTTCTTCGTTCTCGATGCCAGCGACAATGTTGGCAACCGTATCGTCAGTTATGGCGTTGATTTCCTGGATTTCGGCAATTCTGTCGAACGTCATTCCCCGTTGAGCCAGCATATTATGATTGTCCATGCTCAATAGAATGTTGAGCTGCGCGAGACGCGCCGTTTTTTCTTCCAGTTCGCTTGCTTGCGGGAACGGACGCCCCATTTCCGCTTTGGTATTTTCAAACTGTTTATGGAGGTTTTCCAAACGATCTTTTTGGTTCTCCAAATCTTTGGGAATTCTTTGAAATTCGTTGTTGATCCTCGTAATGGCTCCTATCGCGCTGTCGCCCAATTCCAAGGAATGAGTAGCTCCATCGGCTAAGAGGTGTAGGTGGTCTCGTGTTATGCTCATTTCAAAGCCTCTGTATTCGCCGATTTTTGTTGGAGATTTCTTGTCGGCTGGAAAACTTTTAAAGGATTCGAGTATCGCCTGCCCCGCGTCCGTTTTTTCCTCATCTCCGAACGATTTCCCTGATACCGTCATTCTGAATTTCTCGTCAGAGTGCTTTCTTAAACAATCGATGTCCTTTTCAAGCAGGGCTATGTATTCTTCCGAATCTTTGATTTTTAAGGGAAAATCTCTCGTAACCTGGTCTTGAAGCCTGTACTGCTGGCTGCTATGGCTTCCTTCCAACATCCGCAGTTTTGACACTTGAATGTCCAAATCCATCTTTTCCTTGATGCGCGGGTCTCCGATGCACAGCGCCTTGACCTCCGCGTAGGACAACACGGACTCGTCCACGTCCTCGCAGTTCCTTACAGGGCTTTTCGAAGTCATGATCTGAGAGATGAATTTCTGCTTGTTTTCAACGGTTTGGTAGAGGTAGGCATCGAACGATGTGATTTGTCAAGGAAGTAGTTTCTAAAAACTGCAAACTCTGATTGGAACCTTGTTTATATTACAGTTCGTCTCCAAAATTGACCCAGGTATTTATCGTCTCTTTTACGCTGTATTCAGTGCTGCTTCTTTCTTGCGGCGTTGCCATTCCCGCTGGTACTCGCGGTGGTATTCAAGTTGCCTTTGTCGCTTGGCTTCGGCCTCGGCTTCAATCTCGACAGGGTTTCTCGACATTTTCTCCGCCAGTTTCGCCGCTCTGCGCTCCTCTGTGAGCTTTCTTTTTTCCGCCAGTATCCTGTCGCGGTTCTTGTGGTAGTATTTTCGCCATCTTGCCCGTTGATGTTCCTCCGGATCAAACGGCTCCGGTTCCGCTTTTTCCTGTCCTGGTACATCAAACTTACCGATGAAATTCAGGTATATCTCTACCTTTTGCGTGCGCCCGTAGCCCTGCCTTTCTCCTTCCGCCTCGTGGACGATGATCTTTTCCACGTACTCGTTCAGCATTGGAGCCGTTAATTCGTCGAAGCCCGTATACCGCTTGACAATCTCGATGAATTTATTTGCCCGTTCACCATCTTCTTTGAATTGTTCAAGTCCGGCCTTCAATACAGCTATCTGCCGTTCTAAATCCTCTTGTTCATTCTCATACTCTACGGAGAGGATTTCAAAGCGTTTCGCCGAGAGTGAGCCGGCAACTTTATCTTCGTACAGTCGCTTGATAAGCGCGTCAAGTTCGCCGTGTCGCTTTTGGTTTTTTGCCAGTTGTTCTTTCTGGATTTTTGCCGCCTCAGCACTTCGAAGTTCCGATGCTTCGCGTACCAGCCGGATAAATTCTTCTTCACTGTCACGCACGAATCCACTGACGGACTTGATAGCATCAAGCACAAGCGCCCGCAGCACAGATGTCTTGACGTAGTGCATCGTGCATTTCGGCGGGTACTTGCTGTACTGTTGACATGCGTAGGAATCCTGCGAATCATATTTCAGTACCAGTGTTCCCAGATGATTGTACATGCGCGATCCACAGTCAGCGCAGTAAACCAGGCCGGTAAGAGGATTAGGAATACCGGCAGATGTGTTACGCCGCTTTACTTTTCGGCACTTCTGCGCTGTTTGCCATGTCTCGGCGTCAATTATGGGTTCCTGCGTTCCTTCAAACACAACCCATTCCTCTTTTGGACGGAGTTTTTGCTTTTTGTCTTTGTAAGATTCTTTGTATGTCTTGAAATTGACCGTACAGCCCATGTATTCCTGACGCGCGAGAATCTCTTTTACCGACGCTCCGTTCCAGATATACGATTCCGACGCATTTGTTGATGTATATCCCCCATCGTCCCGACGAGCTATATAGGTAGAAGGGCGTGCGATATTCTTCTCGTCCGTCAGCGTCCTGGCGATCTGATATGGCCCCTTGCCTTCGATGGTCATTTGGAAGATACGCCTTACCACGGCAGCGGCTTCGGGATCAATAAGCCATATATTCTTGTCGTCCGGGCTTTTACGGTAGCCGTAAACCGCATTGTTGGTCAAATGTCTGCCACTGTTGCCTTTTGCTTGGAAGACGGCTTTAGTTTTCCGCGACGTATCCCTCGCGTACCATTCGGCCATGATGTTGAGAAATGGGGCAAATTCGACGCTTTCTTTCTTTTGGCTGTCGATATTGTTGGAGATCGCTATAAAACGAACGCCGCGCTCCCGGAAAAAAACTTCCGTGTAAAAACCTACTTGAAGGTAGTCACGTCCCACCCTCGACATGTCCTTGCATATAACCACGCCGACATTCCCGGCCTCAACTTCCGCAATCAGTTGTTTCCAGCCAGGTCTTTCGAAACTCGTACCCGAAAAACCATCATCCGCGATGTGCAAGATGTTGGCAAAGCCATTGCGATTCGCGTAATCTTCGAGAATTTTCTTCTGGTTTGTGATGCTGTTGGACTCGCCTTGAAGCTCGTCGTCCCGGCTGAGCCTGGAGTAAAGGAGTGTCAATTTCTGTCCGTCGGACTGCTTGCCCATAAGCCAATGCCCCTTTCAAAGGGCCAGCCCGCTTGCAGTGACCCTATTATGACACAAAGAAAAAAATTTAGCAGCGTAACAATGAAATTTTGTGTTTTCATTGATGAACTTCGTTCCGAATCAAACGCAGTATCTTGTCATTCAGCGTTTCACGGCTTGTTTGGCTGAAATAAACAGCCACTTCATAGGCAGTATTGCGAATTGTTCTCCGCATGATGAACGGCCCGGCGTGGCCGTGTTCCTGGCCCTCTTTCATTGAATCTGTGTTTTTCACGGCTGCCAATTCTTCAGCCATCACCAATCACCTCCTGTTTTGTAAATTTTTGAAACGTCAAGCCGCTTTTTTCTTCCAGGGGTTGTCACTTTGATTACCCCTGAAAATTTATCAAGGCGCTGTTTTTCAAGAATTTTCCCGATTTGTGGCTTTCAGGTTCAACTACTATGGATAGACTGCTGACCGGTTATTGGTAAATCATTGATAAACGCCCTGAATGTACGGCTTTATGTGTATCCAAATTATGTTGAGTTTATTTATATCACAGAGTCCTTTGATTGTCATTAAAACTGGTAATAGAATGAATTTTTTGGTCGAGGCGATGGCGATTTCGACTACGCAGTGTATTTTACGAACACTCCCGATGGCGAAAATGTATCGCCTCGATAAATTTTCAACTACCGTCAACTTGACGAAAGTTGAAGAAGAGCGCGCAGTTACCAGATCGATGACAGTCTACTCCTTCATGGGCTTCCTCGAAATCTGCCGGTACTCCAACCAGCCCAGAGCCAATGCCGTTATGGACTTTCTTTTCTTCGCGCATGACGACGACACAGAGCCGCAAGCGGAATCTGAGCGAGTAGTATGCGCTTGTTAATTTCTTGCAGATTTTTGAATAAAGGTGTTATGCACTTGTTAATTTTTTGCAGGTTTCTCAATCGACTTGCAGGAGTATGTTAATTTCTTGCAGATTTCTGAATAAAGGTGTTATGCGCTTGTTAATTTTTTGCAGATTTTCCGATAAACGTGTTGGAGTATGTTAATTTCTTGCAGGTTTCTGAATAGAGATGTTATACGTTTGTTAATTTCTTGTTAATTTTTGCAGGCTTCGTTTCACATCTATTTTAATATTTTGGTCGAAGCGATGGCGATTTCGCCGACGCAATGTATTTTTCGAACACTCTCGATGGCATTTTCGCCATCGGCGCGACCAAAATTTGAGAAATTTGCCCAAACCTGGTGACAAAACCGAATTGATCCCCTAAGCTAAAACGCGGCTAGGGGTATCAGGGTGCGACGGACAAGCAGGGGTTAGTTCGACACGACTCTCCGAGTCCCGTCGCCCAAACCCCGCTTGCCCCTCCGGGGAGGAGGCCCCTTAATCGGCGCTTCGCTTCTCTTTCGGGGGAAAGGCACGAAACTGAAAGCATAAAGCCAAAAGTAAAAGCAAAATTCAAGGCAAACAAACACAAACAAAGGCCAAAACAAAATCCCATAATAGAGATTCAAGACACACAAATAAACAGTGTGTTCATCAAACACTCATAAGGAGTGGCACTATTGAAAAGGAGTGATTCTAATGATTTCGCGCCCCAAACGTATCGGCGTTCGATTGAACGCCAAAGAGCAGAAACAGATATTGGAGCAAGCAAACGCATCTTCTTTGACAATTTCTGAGTTTATACGCCGTATGGCCCTCAGAAAGGAGATCGTACCAAAATCTGAATTAGTAGCTATAGGGCAACTGACACGGATTCTTGGAGAACTGAGGCGTCTGGGAGGATTATTGAAGAATATTCACGTGGAAACGCAGGGCATGTACAGCGAAGATACGAGAAAAGCGATTCAAACCCTTGACGCTTACGTGCGCGACTTGGGAAAAACCGATTTGGGAAGTTTCAAAAAGGATGCATAAACGGGCTGACCGCATAGGGTACATCCATGTACTCCTCTGTCTGAACCAGTAACACATTTACGCTAATCTATGTGTAAGTTATAATAAACATAAATAATCATGTGGAGTGGGTTATTTGGAAAACATGGCAGAGAACATCAGAACACAAACGCTAAGAGTCGCCGACATGACTTGCGTGAACTGTGAGCGCAAAATAGAGAAAAAATTGAAAGAGGCGCCGGGCGTCATCGACGCCAAAGCCAGTTTCGCTGACGGTGACGTCCGGGTCACATATATCGCGGACGTTATTGATGCCGGCGCTATGGAGAGAATCATCGAGGATCTGGACTATCACATAGCGAAAAATGAACGCCAGAATGGTGTTTTTGACGGTTTAACACAATTCATCGGTATAGCAGTCGTACTCTACGGGCTTTATGCTATTTTTGATCGTTTCGATCTGCTCAACGTTTTTTACGACTTCCCGGAAGCAAAAGCAGGCATGAGTTACGGAATGCTGTTTGTGGTAGGGCTGCTCACGTCGGTGCATTGCATCGGCATGTGCGGGGGAATCAACCTCTCGCTCTCACTATCGGGCTCTAAACCTTCGCCTTTCATACCCCGCGCTCTGGCAGAGTACTTTGGGAAAAACTCCGCAACCCGTTACGCGGTGATTCGCTCCGGGCTCCTTTACAACCTGGGCAGAATCGTATCTTACACGCTCATAGGCGGGGCCGTAGGAGCGCTTGGCGCGGCCGTCAGCCCTACAGAAAACTTCACGAGCGCTGTGCAGCTTGCCGCAGGAGTTTTTATGATTATCATGGGGCTCAATATGCTGAACGTCTTCCCGTGGCTTCGTCGGTTCACTCCCCGTATGCCGAAATTCTTAGCCGTTTTTGCCTACACAACCCGCGCCGCCCAAAGCAACGGCCCTCTTTATGTTGGGCTATTGAACGGCTTTATGCCATGCGGTCCACTCCAGGCCATGCAGCTCTACGCCTTGTCCACAGGCAGTTTTATTAAAGGAGTGCTGTCAATGTTCATGTTCAGCGTGGGGACTCTGCCATTGATGTTTGGCCTGAGCGCTCTCTCTTCCATACTGAGCAAAAAATTCACGCGTGGGATGATGATGGCCGGGGCCACGATGGTCATCGTAATGGGAGTCGCCATGCTCGGCAACGGAATGTATTTGGCGGGCCTGATGAGGAAAGACGCAGACATAGACAGCGCGGCCAATCAAGTTCAGGTCAGCATTCAACAGGGTAACGTGCAACTGGTTAGGACGGAACTCCACCCAAGGCGATACGCCACTATCACAGTGCAGGTCGGAGTGCCGGTCCGCTGGACGATCAACGTAGAACCTGGAACGCTCAACGGCTGCAACAACAGGTTTGTAATACCCGAATACAACAGGCTGCAAAAGCGGCTCTCTCTGGGTGAAAACATCGTCGAGTTCACGCCGACTCGGACCGGAACCTTCACCTATTCCTGCTGGATGAATATGATTCACGGAAAGATCACGGTAGTGGAAGAAGACGCCGGCAACGTGATCGTGGCCGCCTCAACGCTTTCCCCGGCTCCGGTCTCCAACGAAGGCAATGGCGAAATGCAAGAATGGATCGCGGTTGAAGAAGTCGGTTTATATGGGGCGCTCTTCGCGTCTCTCCCTTCTGAAAAAGTTTTCGCCACAGTCGGAACGCTGGAGATCAGGAAATCGGATGTCGAGCAAGTTATCAAAAACTTGGGGCCGCAAGGCGCGGCTTACAATAACGCGCGAGGCAGGAAAGCCCTTGTAGGAGAATTGGTGAATTCCCGTCTTTTCTCCCTCTCCGGCGCGAAGCAAGGGCTTGATAAAAGCGCGGAGTTCAAAAGCGCCTTGGAGAACTTCATTACTCGAACCCTGGCTCAAGCAGCCATTGAAAAAATATTGCAAGATATCGTCGTTAAGGAAGAGGAGATCAGAAAATTCTACGACGATAACACCGCTCAATTCTCAAGTATGAGTTATGACGCGGCAAAACCGAGGATTACTCAATACCTGACCGGCGAGATGAGAAAACAAAAATATCAGGAGGCACTGGCCGCGCTGAAAACCGAATACATTGTCGAGGTACTTACGCCTGACACAACCGATGCTGCCGAAGACTAATATATCAGCCTGGGGTAGTCACTTTCCGCCTGATTTGAAACATTGACATTCATCTATGGTTATGATTATAATAACGCATAGATAGGTATATATCTATGTGAAGTAATTTCACAGGTATACGCGGCTCTAGGCAGTAAATGTTGTTGATGTACCAGTGCGAAACAAAGAAAGGAGAAAACCTCGTGAAAGAAATAACGAATAACGAACCATGTTGCGAAAAAAACAGTACCGACACTTCATGCTCATGTTCATGTTCATTGGGTGGAGACGATAGAGGAAAATCTGTCAGGCGAAAGGCGCCCAAAATGGTAATCTGCTTGGTTGTATTACTGGCGGCTGTCAGTATAGTAGCCTTTAAGGTAACGACCACCAGCAGTTCTCCCAGTGATGCCGCTGCTTTTGATTTTGGAAAGGCAGCTTCAGCTTTCATGTCATCTGAGGGTAATAATACTCAGGCAAAGCTAAACTTCGGTGAATATTTGGGATCGTTTAGCGAATTGAATACGGTTGCCATCAATAACGACGTAGTATTCGTATTTATTCCGGCTTCAGGAAATGATTTGATTGACGACACGACAAGGGCAGCCGTCGTTGAGGCGCAACAGATTTTAATAAATAACAATAACACGGTAGGTTTGTATACCTTATCGCATGATTCAACAGATTATTCTAGATTTGCGAATCAGGTTGAACTTCCGGTTATTTTTGTTGCCCGCAAGGGCGCGAGCGCGGCATTGGCGCCTGCCCGTAATGTAAGTGCAAATACGTTATTGCAATCATATCTGGCATGTTGTGATACATCGTCTGGCTGTTGTCCTTGAAGCAATTTGCATTTGATTATGGAATCAATCAGTACGAGTTTAATCCGAACATACAGGAATAAACTCGATATGAAAGGATAGCGCCTATGCTTGATTCTATTACGGATGCGCTGCTTAAAGCTTCTTCTCAGCCTATAGGGCTTTTGCTTGCTATGGTATTTGGTGTTTTGAGCGCCGCTACCAGCACATGTTGTGCGTTGCCTTCTTTGGGGGTAATTATCGGTTATTCAGGTACGCAGGAAAGTGTAAGTAAAAAGTTAGCTTTTCAGAAAGCGTTGTTCTTCACTTTGGGAACAATCATTTCTCTAATGATAATTGGCTGGGTTGCAGGATTTGTAGGGCAAGTCGCAAATGCCATTCTTGGCCGGTACTGGACGATTTTTGCCGGCTTTTTGCTGATCTTTTTTGGTTTGGCTACTCTGGATATCTTGCCTTTTAAGCTACCTTTCGGGAAATTTGATAGCCTAAAAAATCGACTTGGCATGTCCGGGGCGATAATGACGGGATTTATCCTTGGAGGGCTGGTCTCGATTACATCGCTATGCTGTAATCCTGCTATCTTTGTCGTGGTCGGAGTTGCCGTGCTTCAAAAGCAAGCCTTTAAGGCAGCCCTCTTACTTTTCATGTTCGCCATTGGGTTCAGCTTGCCGCTTGGAACCATTTTATTTGGCATATCCTTGAGCAAATCCCTCTTTTTACCAAAGAGCGCAGAAAAAATTGTTAGATGGATTGCGGGGGGACTCCTGCTTGTTGTTGGATTTTATTTTTTAATAACATTTTAGTTCATATAAAAGGATGCGCTTTATATGGAAAGTATCTATACACAACATGTTGGACTGTTCAAAGCATTGGCCGATAAAAATCGCTTGATGATCGTGGACATGCTTACCAGCGGGGAACTTTGTGCCTGCAAGATTTTGGAAAAGTTCAACATCACGCAGCCGACTCTTTCGCATCACATGAAAATACTTTGTGATTGCGGATTGGTGAACGGGCGCAAAGAAGGCAAGTGGATGTATTACTCCATCAGCGCGGAAGGAAGCGAAAAAGCCATGCTGTTTTTACAAAAACTCACTGCGGCCACAATTGGCGAAACCAATAATTGCAATGAAGGGTGTTGCGAATGAGCCAGAGTTGTTGCAATACCAAAAACAGTTGCTGTTGTACAAGCGCTGTTGGCGCGAATGCGAGTGACATGGCGACTGTTTCGACATCGCTTTCGTTCAAGGACATACTCGGCGCATGGAAAGCCCGTTGGGGTATCAGACGCATGGAGTATAAAATCGAACCGGGGCTCTACGCCGTAGGGACTCCTGATAGCGATTCTTCCGTGCTTGTAAGCGCAAATTACAAGCTGACGTTCGACACATTGCGAAAAAATCTCTCTGGATTGGATTGTTGGCTCTTGATCCTCGATACGAAGGGCATCAATGTTTGGTGTGCGGCGGGGAAAGGGACTTTCGGAACTGCTGAATTGGTAAATCGCATTGAAGCGACTGGGCTTTCTGAAATCGTGGCGCACAAAAAACTGGTTTTACCGCAGTTAAGCGCGCCGGGAGTGAGCGCCCACGAAGTGGCGCGGCTAACGGGATTTTCCGTCATTTATGGCCCTGTGCGGGCAAGCGACATCAAAGCGTTTATCGCTTCCGGTTACAAAACCACAAAAGAAATGCGCATCGTGAAGTTTACTATGTGGGACAGACTGGTATTGACGCCAATGGAGTTTGTGCAAACTATAAAAGTTTCGCTGATAATATTTGGCGTTTTGTTCTTGATCAACCTGTTTGCGGCGCGTCAGTTCGGCATGGGAGACTTTCTCGCGTATGCCGCCGCAGTGCTGACCGGCGCGGTGATAACTCCAACGTTGCTCCCTTTCATCCCCGGAAAAGCCTTCGCTTTTAAAGGTTGGTTATTGGGAGCGATTGGTACGGCTTGGATCGCTTTGGTATATGGTTGGTTCTCTTCGCCTTTTCTGCTTTTAGGGATTGGATACATGTTCGCGCTGCCGGCGCACTCCGCGTTTTTGGCTATGAACTTCACAGGCGCGTCAACATACACGTCCTTTTCCGGGGTGATTAAAGAGATGAAGTTCGCCGTGCCGGCGATTGTCCTTTCACTCGTGGCCGGCGTGGCTATGATACTAATAAAAACCTTCGTAAGTTGAGGTGGGATCGTTGTGAAACACAAATATTTGAATGATGTCGCTACTTTGGCCATATCTCCTGATAAATGCTTGGGCTGTGGGAAATGCGCGGAAGTATGCCCCCACGGTGTTTTTGTGCTTGAAAACGGCAAGGCGGCGATCATCGACAAAAATAGCTGTATGGAATGCGGAGCCTGCGCAAGAAATTGTCCAGTGGACGCTATTTCCGTGAATCCCGGCGTGGGCTGCGCCTATGCCGTAATCATGGGCTGGCTGACAGGAAGCGAACCAAGCTGTGACTGCGTAAGCTGCTGATAATTCTTATTAAAAGAGGGACATCATGCCTCAAGAGAAAAAAATCGGATTCTTCGAACATTATCTGACGTTATGGGTTTTCCTGTGCATGATCGCAGGTGTCCTGGTCGGTGAATATCTTCCTACCGTCCCCGGATTTCTGAGCCGATTGGAATTTTATTCTGTGTCCATTCCTACCGCGGCGCTGATCTGGCTTATGATTTACCCTATGATGCTGAAGGTCGATTTCGCCAGCATCAAGAACGCCGTGACGAAACCGAAAGGCCTTATTGTCACATGCGTCACGAATTGGCTGATCAAACCGTTCACAATGTATGCTATAGCTATATCCTTCTTTTATTTCATCTTCTCCTTTATGATCGACGCCGGTCTTGCGAAGCAGTATTTGGCAGGCGCGGTGCTGCTGGGCGCGGCTCCCTGCACGGCTATGGTGTTCGTGTGGAGTTATTTGACGGACGGCGATCCAGCTTATACGCTTATACAGGTGGCAGTCAACGACCTGATTATTTTAATTGCCTTTATTCCTATAGTCGGTTTTCTGCTGGGTATCAGCGGCATTGCCATTCCGTGGGGTACTCTCGCCCTTTCAACCGTGCTTTTCGTTGTGATCCCGCTGACGCTCGGCTTCACCACACGCCGAGCCGTCATATCGAAGCATGGCATAGACTACTTCAATAACATTTTTCTGAAAAAATTCGATAACGTCACCATTTCGGGGTTACTTCTGACCCTCGTTATCATCTTTTCATTTCAGGGGCAGCGTATTCTCTCCAATCCGTTGCACATCGCCCTGATCGCCGTGCCGCTGGTCATTCAAACTTTTTTGATTTTCTTTCTCGCTTATGGGTGGGCAAAAGTTTGGAAGCTGCCTCACGATATTGCATCACCCGCAGGAATGATCGGAGCCAGCAATTTCTTTGAACTGGCTGTCGCTGTCTCAATTTCCCTGTTTGGATTGGAGTCCGGCGCTACCCTCGCCACGGTTGTCGGCGTTCTGGTCGAAGTCCCAGTTATGCTGTGCCTTGTCCGCATTTCCAACAACACGCGCCACTGGTTCCCGAAAAGCTAGAGGCTGACAATAAATGCCTGCCGATCGAAAGACGCTAAGGGTTGCAACTTGTTTGATTGTATTGTTGGCGGCTGTCAGTATAATAGCTTATAAGATAATGAATGATAGCAGTAATAGCAATAATTCTTTTAGCCAGCGACGGATGTATCCGGCCTTTCCTTTTCCAAATAGCGCTGTAAATTTTGCTTTCGGGCAACCGGCTTCAGAAAATACGTCACCCTTGGGAAATGCAATTCAAGCAGAGCAGAACCTTGGCGAATACGTAGAATCGTTTGACGAACTAAACCTTGTTGCAGCCGATAATGATGTTGTATTCGTCTTTATTCCGGGCGCAGGGAATACTTTGATTGACGATAAAACAAAAACAGCTATTTTTGAGATCAAAAAAGATTTAGAACGCAGCAATACCAAGATAGGTTTGTATACCTTGTGGTGCGATTCACAGGAATACTTAGAAATTACAGAGAAAATCAAAATGCCGGCTATTGTTGTCGCCCGTAACGGTAAAGGCACAATAACAATGTCCGGCAGCAATGTAAATGAATCTATGCTATTGCAGGCATACTTGAAGGCAGCGACTGAAGGTTGTTGCGAGTATTACACTCCAGGCTGTTGTTGATTATGCTTGTTCTATTACAAAAGTAATAGAAGCTGTTGAAAAAATGGCTGAAAGAAAAAGAAATTCGGTGCGATCAACGTGCATCGTAAGAATGGAGGGACGGAAATGCCGGATATACGTGAAGCGGTAAAAGAAGCCTATAAGGAGGCCATCGAACGCAAGACGGGGTGCTGCGGGCCTGGCTCGTCTTGTTGCGGGGCCGAGGAAGATATTACCGACATGACAAAGGATAACTACACGGCGGAGGCCACGATGGCGACGCCGAAAGATATTGTCGAACAGTCATTCGGGTGCGGCAATCCGATTCAGGCGGCACTTCTCAAGGAAGGCGAGCGCGTGCTCGATCTCGGCAGCGGCGCAGGGCTTGACCTGATTCTCGCGTCAAAGACCGTGACGCAAACCGGACATATTTACGGGCTTGACATGACGCCCGCCATGCTGAACCGCGCCCGTAAAAACATTGACCGGCTGGGCATAAAGAACATCACGCTGCTGCGTGGGTACATCGAAGACCTACCTCTGCACGATGGAAGCGTTGACGTTCTTATTTCAAACTGCGTTATAAACCTTTCGCCGGACAAAGACAAGGTTTTTTCCGAAGCGTATCGAGTGTTGACGCCGGGCGGTCGTTTCTGCGTATCCGACGTGGTACTGCTTAAGCCTGTGCTTGCAAAGCTGAAGGGCAGTCCCGCCGCGTGGTCTGGGTGAGTGGCCGGCGCTCTTCCGGTGGAAGAGTACAAAACTAAATTAAAGCACGCAGGGTTCCATGATGTGAACGTCACGATAACAAAGCCGCATGAATTGAACATGGAAGTCGTTAAAAACACGATCGAGGGCCTAACTCCGGAAGATCTTGTCGCCATTGAGGGTATTTCCGCCAGTGCCTTGATTACGGCTTTGAAGTAAAGGCAGGTAAGATGGTATCGATACGAACCATGACCGAAGTGTACTGGCCACAGGTCGCTGAAATCTATCGCGAAGGCATAGAGACTGGAAATGCTACATTTGAGACAATCGTTCCCATGTACGACAAATGGAACGCTACGCATGTGCAAGAATGCCGTATTGTTGCCTTTATAGGTGAGGAAACTATCGCGGGATGGGCGGCATTGTCGCCGGTTAGTAGCCGCTGTGTCTATGTTGGTGTCGCGGAGGTCAGCGTCTACGTCGGAGAAAAATACCGAAGGCAGAACATAGGGCAACTGTTGCTGAATGCGCTTATAGAAACTTCGGAGAAGAAAGGATACTGGATGCTTCAGTCCAGTGTCTTTGAGGAAAACGTCGCCAGTGTAGCTATTCACCTTAAATGCGGATTTCGGACGGTCGGTTTCCGTGAGCGCATCGGACGCGATAAATACGGGAAATGGCATAACACGTTGCTGCTGGAACGAAGGAGCGCCAAAATTGGGTTGGATTGACCTGTTAAAACAAAGCCGGTGTACACAACATATTGGTGAAACCAGTACCAGAGATGAGGGATGTTGCGAATGAGCCGGAGTTGTTGCGGTACGAAAAATAACTGCGATTGTGGAAGCATCGCGAAAGCGGGCGGCGTGGCGGTCGTTTCGACGTCGCTCTCGCTCAAGGACGTGCTTGGCGCGTGGAAAGTCCGTTGGGGTATCGGCCGCATGGATTATAAGGTCGAGCCGGGGCTTTACGCCGCAGGAAATCCTGACAGTAATTCTCCAGTGCTTGTAAGCGCAAATTACAGGCTGACCTTCGACACGTTACGAAAAAATCTGCCCAACTTGGACTGTTGGCTCATGATACTCGACACAAAGGGCATCAATGTCTGGTGCGCGGCGGGCAAAGGAACCTTCGGCACCGATGAGCTGGTCCGGCGTATCACAGAGACGGGGCTTGCCGAAATCGTAACGCACAGGAAGGTGATTGTGCCGCAGCTCGGCGCGTCCGGCGTGAGCGCCCATGAGATAGCGCGGCGCGCGGGGTTTTCCGTCATCTATGGGCCGGTGCGGGCAAACGACATCAAATCCTTTATTTTGTCCGGCTGCAAGGCCACCAGGGAAATGAGGACGGTGGCGTTTCCACTGTGGGACAGGCTTGTGTTGACGCCCGTGGAGCTGGTTGCAAGCGCGAAACAATCCCTGTCCGTCTTCGGCGTTCTGTTCCTGCTGAACTTGTTCGTCGCGAGGCCCTTCGGCCCGCAGGATTTTGCTGTTTATGCCGGAGCGGTTTTCGTTGGCGCGGTGTTCACGCCCGCGCTGCTTCCCTTTATCCCCGGCAAGTCTTTTGCGTGGAAAGGCTGGCTTCTCGGCTTATGCTGGACAGCGGCCGCCCTGTGGCTGTTCGGCTGGTTTATGCCCGGCCGCTTGCTCTCCGCGGCGGGCTATCTGTTGTTGCTCCCCTCTGTGTCGGCCTATCTCGCCCTGAACTTCACGGGTTCATCCACCTTTACCTCGCCCTCCGGCGTACTGAAAGAAATGAAAATGGCCCTGCCCCTGATCGTCGGTTCATCCCTTGCCGGTGTGGCGCTGACGCTCATAGCGCGCATGGCCGTATAGGAGAAGTCACATGGCGCGGGCGTATTTGAAAAACGTGGCGACCCTTTCATTGGCGGCGGAAAAGTGCGTCGGCTGCGGGCTTTGTGGAGAAGTCTGTCCGCATGGCGTGTTTACTGTATCCGGCGACAAAGCGTGGATTGCTGAAAAAGATTTGTGCATGGAGTGCGGGGCCTGCGCCCTGAATTGTCCGGCAGGCGCGATTGAAGTCAGGGCGGGTGTGGGCTGCGCGGCGGCGATCATCAAGGG
>Ga0082212_10002900_pt1 | contig 24599 bp, 25 predicted proteins | sample TergutNt197P3_FD_71548 | JGI IMG/M metagenome (GOLD analysis project Ga0082212, IMG submission 71548) | Neocapritermes taracua P3 segment gut microbial communities from Petit-Saut dam, French Guiana - Nt197 P3 | ecosystem: Host-associated > Arthropoda: Insects > Digestive system > Gut ... | reverse complement strand
CCCACTCGGCGTATATGTGCTGGCCGGCGTATTGGGTGATTTCGGTACTGGGCGTGCCGGGGTAACTGGATACGAAGGTGCATCCCGCCTCGTAAAGCCCCCGCGCCACCGCCTCGTTGCCCAGCATCAGACATTTTTCCATCCCTATTTCCCCCGTTCATCGATAACGCGCCGCGCCTTGCCCACAAACCGCTCGACCGTCTGCGGCGCCACCAGAGTGACCTTGACCGTCAGGCCAAGGATATTGCGGATCTGCTCCTGTATGGTGTTGCGGATCCGCTCCAGCAGTTTGTAACTCTCCAGCGCCGAACCGTCTATCAGTTCGACCCGCACTTCCAGCGTATCCATCACGCCTTCGCGCCGCACAACCAGCATATAATGCGGCCCGATATGCTCCTGCCGTATCAAAACGCTCTCGATCTGCGACGGGAAGACATTGACGCCCCTGATAATTAACATATCGTCGCTGCGCCCGAGCGTCGGGGCCATCCGGGCGCTCGTCCGCCCGCAAGCGCACGGCTGAGAGGTCAGGCGTGTGATGTCCTTCGTGCGGTAGCGGATCAGCGGCAGCGCCTCCCTGGTCAGCGGGGTGACAACCAACTCGCCCGTCTCCCCTTCCGGCAGCACTTTGCCGGTGTCGGGGTCGATGATCTCGCAATAGTAGTGATCCTCGGCAATGTGCATCCCCTGCCGTTCCAAGCACTCGCCCGACAGGCCGGGGCCGCCCAACTCGCACAGGCCATAGTTGCTGGTGGCGGTGATGCCGAGGTTTTCTTCGATTTGCGCCGCCATTTCCGGCGTATGCCCTTCTCCGCCAAACAGTCCGACGCGCAGTTTCAATTCATCCCTGATCCCCGCCTCGCGCACCGCCTCGGCCAGATAGAGCGCGTACGACGGCGTGGAGACCAAAACCGTCGAGCGCATATCGCGCATCATCATCAATTGTTTTTCCGTCTGCCCCGAACCCATCGGCAGAACGCGGACGCCCATATGCTCCAGTCCGTAGTTCAGCCCGAAGCCGCCGGTAAACATCCCAAACCCGAACGCGATATGCGCGGTGTCCCGGTTTGATACGCCGGCCATCACGCAGAAGCGGGCGACAAGGTCTTTCCAGTTTTGCATATCCCCCGCCGTGTAGCCGCCCATCGACGGCTTGCTGGTGGTGCCAGACGTGCTGTGCAGCCGCACGACCTCCTCCGGCGGCACGGCGAACAGACCGAACGGGTAATGCTCGGTAAAGGCTTTCTTATCGGTAAACGGCAGCTTCCCGAGATCTTCCAGCGACGTTATGTCGCCCTGCTCAACGCCCGCGTCCCGGCACAGCTTCCGCTGCGCCGGGGCGTCGTCCCATATATGCTTCCAAGCCTTTTGAAAGCGCTCTTCCTGAAGCGCCCGCGCCGCGCCGCGCCCCATGGTTTCGATCTCAGGCTGCCACATGGTACTCCTCCGTTACGCCATAGTCTGCCCCTACATCCCGTTCCGGTCCTTCTCGCTGACCAGCCGCACGAACATCACCGCGCACTCGCCCCGGTTGATCGGGTCGTTAGGCTTGAACGTCTTGTCCGGGTTGCCCGTGACGATCCCCGCCTCATAGAACAGCTTGATCGCCTCGTAATGCTCGTGGCTCTCGTCCACATCGGTCACAGACTCATACGTGTTGATCCGCTTCAACTCCGTCTCCGGCAGGATGCTCCCCCATATATACGCCAATTCCGCGCGGGTCGCGGCTTGATTGTAACGCCCCTCAAATCGTTTGTCGGTGATGTTGTTGTCTACGGCGTAGTTGATAAAACTCGTCGGGTAACTCGCGCCCGCTGTTGCCGCGCTGTCCGAGCCGGTGTAGTAAATGCTGTGTATCTTAGAGGCCACCACTAGCGCGTCCTGTATCAGCATGTTGCCCATCGTGCCGTAGGTCGTCGCGCTTGTCCCGGCGATGATGCCGTACTCGTAGGCTTTGGATACCCAGTCGCTGGACCAGTTCATGTCGGTGAAGCGGTTGTCGTAGGTTTGTGCGCGGGTGAAGTGGGCAAGGGAAGCAGTTCCGGTTCTGAACGGAATAGAATTTTCCTTGGCATAGGTTTCGGTATAGGAGTCGTGAGTTCCGATGATTGTGAGATCGGGACAGTTTGAAAAAGCTGCACTCCCAATAAATGCTACACTGTCAGGGATGGCTACACTTGTCAGGCTTGTACAGTGGATGAAAGCTCTATCCCCGATACTAATAACGCTACTGGGAATCGTTATGCTTGTCAGACTGGTACAGCTGCCGAACGCATCATGGTCGATGCTTGTAACACTGTTGGGAATAACTATGTCTGTTAGGCTTGTACAGCCCACGAAAGCCAGATACTCAATACTTGTAACGCTATTGGGTATCGTTATACTTGTTAGGCTGGTGCAACCGTTGAACGTACCAGCCTCAATACTTGTAACACCGTCAGGAATAATTATGTTTGATAGACTTGAGCAGTTCCAGAAAGCATACCTCCCAATGCTTGTAACGCTGTCGGGAATGGCTATACTTATGATGTTTGTGTCATTGACAAAAGCCTGATTTGGAATACTTGTAATACCACTGGGGATAATCAGATTTATCATGTTTGACCCTGCCGCTTGATAAGTATGCAAATCGACAATGTACTGCCACATCGACGGGTATATCCCAACATATTTCATCTCTTTTGTTTCAGGGTCTACGTATTTAATATCTGCTTGTAAGACTTTATCATGGAAGGACCAGCTCCAGTGGGGGCTTTCTTCCAGTATTTCATTATAAAACTCGCCCCCCACAAAGTAACCTTCATATCCCGGATAGGATTCTGGACGTTCACTACTGGAATATCCGACTGTATAAGCATGAATAAATGGCATCTCAATCTCGGGCAGAGTGTCCGAATTTCTTTGGTACTCAAGAGTATGGAGAAACTCATGTAGTGCCTGACTCCCGTCTCCATAGTGAAAACCTGAGTGATAAGCATATCCCTGTCCGTTATATGCACTCGCACGAGTAGCAGCCCCGCCCACACCAAGTATAGAAGGGCGGTCTATTGGCGATGTGGTAAATACGTGGTTATACTTTCCCGCGGGGGCGAGGCTGTCCAGTTCAGGTTTAGCCAGCGCTGGCGAAAGCCAGACAGCACTAGAACTGGAACCATATTTAGCTGCATCATCATTGAAATTGATCTGCCGGTCAACAAAGGTATACTCATTGATGATGTCAACATTATTGCTGGTGAGCCTTTTGACCCTCTCTTCAAAGGCTTTCATTGTGTCAAATATTCCTTGCTTGTGAGATTCCGACATCGTATATTTTGTCCCATTATAGACGGCATCGGTATAGATCAGCCACATAACACGGAAAGGGACATTCATGTTCTTTGGGGTATCTCGTTGGTCGGCTGGGACGCTGTTCCATCGTTCATACTCGGCGTAAACGGCTGCTGACGAAGGGTATACAACAGTTATTACATCGTCCGCGACGGCAACCGGAATGGCCAACAACAACAGAGCCATCGTCAGCGCGAGGGAAAGGATTCTCTTTTTCATCAGTATGGCCTCCTAAAATTGATATTGCTGCGCCTGTGTCGGAATCCCGTACATTATATCAGGACCCAGACAGAAACGCAACATGACCTGATCCGGATTGGCCTATGCGCGTTGATGATCGTAGGGGACGATGGCAATCGTCCCGTAAAATCAGAACCGTCCCGCAAAGGGTTGAAGGAACACGGGCGGATTGCCATCCGCCCCTACGCCTTTAGTCGCCAAGGTCGGTGCGGACCTTGACGGTGACCGTTTCCTCATAACAGGCAAAACAATTGTCCACCGCCGCTTTTTCGGGCGCTCTCGTGACCGCGCTCACGACCGGCACAATGATAAGCCCGGCCAGCATACAGAACGCCCCGGCGTTGATCGGCGACTGCAAAAGAGAGGGGAAGGAACTTCTGAAAAAAATGTTCAGGGTCATCAGGACCGTACTGAGCGCAAAACAGCACCAGACGGAAATTTTGCTCGCGCGCTTCCAATACAGCCCGTAGAGAAACGGGGCGAGGAACGACCCGGCCAGAGCGCCCCACGAAACGCCCATCAGCTGCGCGATGAACGTGATCCCGCCGTTGTACTGTATGATCGCGATGACGGAGGAGACGGCGATAAAGACCACGACCAGAGAGCGAAGGATCACCAGCTGCATCTTCTCGCTCATCTTCTTAACAACATGGCCCTTCAGGAAATCCAGCGTCAGGGTGGACGAAGAGGCGATCACCAGCGACGAAAGGGTGGAGATCGACGCCGCGAATACCAGCACGACGATCAGGCCTATCATCGCTTCCGGAAACCCGGCCAGAATCGCGGGGATGATCGAGTCAAAGCCGTTGGCGCTCACATAATCCTGCGTGACGAACAGGCGGCCGAAGCTGCCGAGAAAATAGCAGCCGCCCGCCACAAAGATGGCGAACAGGGTGGAAACGACCGCGCCTTTGGTAATCATTTTTTCAGACTTGATCGAGTAGAACCTCGCCACCATCTGCGGCAAGCCCCACGCGCCGAGCGACGTTAAGATGACGACGCCCAGCAGCGATATGGGGTCGGGGCCGAAAAACGACGTATACGCGCCGGGGGCCGCCGCCGGGTCGCTGACCCGGGCCAGAGAGTCGATCGCCGCCGTAAAGCCGCCTTTGCCGTTCAGCGCCACCGCAACGACCGCGATGACGCCGCCCAGTATGACCACGCCCTGGATGAAGTCGTTGACCGCCGTGGCGAAATATCCCCCGGCGACCACAAAGACCGCCGTCAGGATCCCCACCGCGATGATGCAGGCTTCAAACGGCACGTCAAACGCCATCGCGAAAAGCCTGGAAAGTCCGTTGTACAGCGAAGCGGTGTAGGGGATCAGAAAGATAAAGACGATCAGCGACGCCCCGACCTTCAACGCCGGCGACGTGTAGCGGGAGCCGAAGAACTCCGGCATCGTGGCGCTTTTTAAGTGGTTGGTCATGATGCGGGTGCGCCGCCCGAGGATGAACCACGCCATCAGCGAGCCGACAAAGGCGTTGCCGAGGCCGATCCACACGGCCGCCGTGCCGAACCGCCAGCCGAACTGTCCGGCGTAGCCTACGAAGACGACGGCGGAGAAGTACGTCGCGCCGTAGGAAAACGCTGAAATCCACGGCCCGACGTTGCGCCCGCCCAGCACAAAATCATGGACGCTCTTGGCCCTCTTCCGGAAATACAGCCCGATAAAAACCGTGATCGCGAAGAACAGGATGAGCAGCGCTGCTTTGATAAACATATAAAACACCTTCCTTGGGGGGCATAAAAAAGCCCCCGGATTTTTGATCCGAGGACGATTGCCACGGCAATCGCGGTAACTTGTTCCCGATCATCACCTTTGGAAAAAACGCTGTGGTCATGATACACCCGGTCCCCGCGTTTGTCAAGTGTTTTTTTCTAGAAATATGCAAACGTCATAATAGAGCCGCCTCTGTATCGACGCGGCTCTATATTGCATAAAAAAATCCATTGCCGTTACTCAACACGGCTCCAGACAGACAGTAAGCATTTATTTCACGGCGTCACGCCGCTATATCCTGATCCGTTTGATAACCGCCGATCATCAATTGGACATCGCCGTCAGGCAAGACGTCCTCTATCGATAGCAGCCTGCCGTCGAAAGAGCGCAACACCCAAACGCCGTCGATCTGCGCAAAACGCAGGTCGAGCCGGCCCAGATAGTGGTCTTCCTCGCCGCCGGCCTGTACGACCGGGATCTCCCGGTCGCCGTCCTCAATGACGTCGAAGAGTTTCAAATGGTCGTCGGCGCCGATGATCGCGTGAACCCCCCGCATCCGTCTGTCCGCGACGATCCCCGCGTGAGAAAGAACAATCTGTATGTCGGAAACGCCGCGAACCTCCTCCAGCAGGGCTTCGACCGCTTTGTCCGGCTCGGTGAAGTCCGCCCATTTGGATATGTCATTCTCCCTGTTGTGGGGTTTCATCGAGGTGACGCCGACGATAGCAATGTCAAGTCCCCCAACATTCAGAACGGTATACGGAGCAAACCCCTCAAGCGGCTCGCCGTCTATCGTCACATTCGCGGACAGCAACGGAAACTCGGCCAATTGCACCACGGGGTGGAGAGATACGTCGTCCAGTTCGCGGTCGTTCAGCGGATAATCGTTGTTGCCAAACGCGAGCGCGTCATACCCCATGGCGTTCATGATCCTGATTTCCACCTCGCCCATCCACTCCTCAAAAGGTCCGCGCCTGAAAATATCCCCGCCGTCAAGCAGCAGGACGTTCTCCTCTTCCGCGCGTATCTCACCGATCAGGGTCGCGTATCTTGGCACATTGTCCAGGTTGCCGTGCCAGTCGTTGGTGTGCAGGACGGTCAGACCGAATGTGGGATACTCAGGTTCGGGCGTTGGTTCCGGAGTCGGAGACGGCAAAGGAGACGGAGACGGGGCGGGACACGGGGAAGGCGCCGGGGCCTCGGCCGGCGTTGGTTCCGGCGTCTGCGCCGCGCCCGGCGTTTCCTTGCCGCAGGAGACAAGGAAAAACGCCGTCAGCGCGGCCATTATCATGATCCAAACGCGTTTTTTCATCTGCAAACTCCTTGGAAACCCTTATCCTTACAGAACTTCCTTGATGCCCGCCGCCAGACCGGCCAGGCCCTGGATCTCGCTGGGGATGATGATTTTGGTCGATTGGCCGTCGGCGGCCTTGGCGAACGCTTCAAACGCCTTGATTTTCAGCACGGAATCTTTGGCGTCGGCGGCGTTGAGCAGCTGGATCGAGTCGGCCAGCGCTTTCTGAACGGAGAGGATGGCCTGCGCCTCGCCTTCGGCCTCAAGGATCATTTTCTGCTTTTCAGCGTCGGCGCGCAGTATCTTGGCTTGCTTCTCGCCTTCGGCGACAAGGATCTGGCTCTGCTTGGTGCCTTCGGCTTCCAAGATCGCCTGACGGCGCATACGCTCGGCTTTCATCTGTTTTTCCATCGCGTCCTGTATCTCGCGCGGCGGGATAATGCTCTTCAGTTCGACGCGGTTGACCTTGATCCCCCAAGGGTCGGTGGCCTCGTCGAGGATGGCGCGCATTTTGGTGTTGATAACGTCGCGGCTGGTCAGCGTCTGGTCAAGTTCCAGCGAGCCGACGATGTTGCGCAGCGTCGTCGCAGTCAGGTTCTCAATCGCCGCCATCGGATGCTCAACGCCGTATGTATAGAGTTTGGGGTCTGTGACCTCAAAATAGACGACCGTGTCAATCTGCATGGTGACGTTGTCCTTGGTGATCACGGGCTGCGGCGGGAAGTCAACCACCTGCTCCTTAAGCGAGACGACCTTGACAATCCTGTCAAGGAACGGGATCTTAAAGTGTAGGCCGTTGCCCCAAAGGGTGTGGAACGAACCCAAGCGCTCAATGACAAAGCTGCGCGCCTGCTGCACCACGCGGATGTTGGTGATGATGACCATCATGACGATCACCGCGACGATGACTGAGACAACGATCGGGGTGGCGTTGACGCCTGTTAGAAAAAACATGGTCTTGTCCTCCTTTATATTTCGATATTTGCTTCTCTAGACAACGGCTTCGTCCCGGACGGGGAGCGGCGTGACGATCAGTTTGACGCCCGATATCGATTCCACCCGCACCGCCGCGTCCTTTTCAATGATGGAACCGTTCGCGCTCCGCGCCGTCCATTCTTTGCCCATCAGGTGTACGGCCCCTTGTCCGGCGTTGTTGTCGATTCTCTCCGTGCAAAGCGCCGTTTCGCCGATGTTGCGGTCGGCATTGGTGCGGGTGTCCTTGTTTTTCAGATACTGCCTGCAAACAGGCCGGAGCAGCGCGAGCGTCCCGGCGGACGTCACGGTGAATACGATCAGCGAGAGCCACCAAGGCCCGCCCGGCAACACCGAAATCAGCGCCGCCAGCGCGCCCAGCGCAAACCATAAGAAGATCAGCGTAACGGTGGTCGCCTCGACGATCAGGCAAGCGACCAACACCACCAGCCAAAAAACGGTCCAGAACATTTCATCACATCCTTCCTGACGACAGTATAACATAGTATTTTCATTTTTGCAAGAGGAAATGTTGAATTTAATTTACCAGCCGTAAAATACACTTACCTTTTTCTGTCCCTCCCAACTCAAGGGCCGCTTGAGTTGCCCTATCACAAACCGCTTGAGCCGATACAAGCGACGGTTGCTTGCCTGTTTATCCCGATTGACGGTATAATAACGTCATATAATAATACAGGGAGGGATCCGCATTGTTTGATAATAAGAAACTGGGCGCTTACATCCAATACCTGCGCAAGAGCAAAGGGCTTACCCAAAGCCGCCTCGCCGAGATACTGGGGCTCAGCCCGCAGGCGGTGTCCAATTGGGAACGCGGGGAATCGATGCCCGACATCGCCCTGCTGACCCAAATCGCCCGCGCGCTGGGTACGACGGTTGACCGTATGCTCTCGGCGGCGGAGGATTTCCATACGGAGGATTTCCATACGGAAAAACCGCCGCCGGAGGAGCCAAAAAAAGAGCGCCGCGACGTCAATCTCGGCAACCTTTCCGAGGTGATCCGCGATTCCGTCATGGGTGCGCTGTCTGGCTTGTCGGAGCAATTCCAGCCGGTGATGCAAACGCTGAAAAACGGCATTGAAGACGTTATGGGGGATATAGAAGACGCCATCGAAGAAGCTGAAGAAGCGATGGCGGAGGCACGGGAAACCTCCCGCAACGCCGACCGGGTAATCATCCATGTTAAGGCCCGTCAGGAAAAAAAGGATGATAGCTGGAGCGATATCGTGGTAATGGCCCCGTTTGCGTCGGAGGAGGCGCTCGACCAGCTGGTACGCGGCCTTGATACCGCGGCGGACTGGGAAAAAATCATCACTCTCGCGCCGTTTTTGTCGAGAAATACCATTGACTGGCTAGTGAAAAACGCAATAGAAGAGAAAGAAGTCAACCACAAATTCCTCGCAAAAATCGCGCCGTTTTGGGAAGAGGATACCATCGATAAGCTGATCGAAAAGCGGATGGAAGAATAATATTTTTGCGGATTGGCCCCGTCCCTCTTGGGGATGGGGTTTTTTCCATTTATAGAGAAATAATCTGCTCGGAAAATTGTGCTTGACAAAGGGTATAATCTTTAGTATAGTATATCCATTGCCGCCGATAAAGGGAGCATAGCTCAGCTGGGAGAGCACATGCTTTACACGCATGGGGTCACAGGTTCGAACCCTGTTGTTCCCACCATTACCTTGGCCCCGTAGTTCAGTTGGTTAGAACGCTAGCCTGTCACGCTAGAGGTCGACGGTTCGAGCCCGTTCGGGGTCGCCATTTCAACTCGCGCCTCTGTAGCTCAGTTGGTAGAGCAGAGGACTGAAAATCCTCGTGTCGTTGGTTCGATTCCGACCGGAGGCACCATTCTCCGAGCTGCTCCATCACGAAGGCAGCTCTTCTAAGCGGGAGTGACTCAGTGGTAGAGTGTCACCTTGCCAAGGTGAAAGTCGCGGGTTCGAATCCCGTCTTCCGCTCCAAAGGAGACTCCTAGAACCGCAACGGTTCTAGGAGTTTTTCTGTGCCGTTTTCAAGTGATTTACCCTTTGCTTTACCCTTTACGCTTTGGAAACGCTCTGGTAGAATCGTTCCATCCGCGCCGCACTCTTCTGCTTCATGCGCTCGGTTCAGGATACCTCAAAAGAAACAGCGGCGCCCAATTCCACAGGAAAGAGCGGTACATCACAGCCGAGTATGTCGAAACACATACAGTTCGGAGATTTCAAAATACATCAAAGCGGCGTTGGCGCTTGACACCGACGACAGCGTCATATATATTGTGTTGTATGTGGGAGACGCGGAAGTGTTCCGTAAAATGTATACTGAGATAAGCTATAAGAGCTATGTGAAAGATGGTAGCGAGCGGTTGAGCCAGTATAACTTGAACTGCAGACTCTTAACCGACGCTGATATTTATACAGTAAACGGAGATCCTTGGAACGAAGCGGAGATTCTCTCAAACCGAAGGAGTGAGATTGGTGCCGATACGGGAACGGTTGCGCTCCGCGGATTCTTTCTAAATGCTTGAGTACGAAACAAAAAACAATACCATATTGCAGGCATATAATCTTGTTTTGGACAATATTTATCTTTATAATACACATTCCATACACCATCTTGTGGGGGTTCATTTCGATGCCCAATTGGTTGACTAATATATGGTCTGTCTTCTTTACAATTATTGGTGGATATTGGATGTATATGTTAATGTATCCCAAGTATTTCGATAAGTGGGAAAAAGCCGTGAAAAAAGTTTTCATATTTGGAGGATTATCGGTTCTCTTTGCCGCATTATTGACTCTCATATTTGCAGTCATTGCACTCATTTCTGAGTCTCTTTTGATGTAAATTCAGCTTATCGACAGCCTGTAACCGTTGCAATTAAATGGTTTTTCAAAAAGTCCTGTATCGACACTCCGACCAAAAAACATCCCGTATCCAAAATGGATACGGGATGTTTTTGCTTGCATTTTATACCTGCGCTTCTTCTTCGCCGTTTTCCTCCCGTGCCGTCGCGGGCAATACCATATATTTATGGATCAGCGGGAAGGTGGCGAAGACGGTCAGAAAGCCGGTAAACGAGAAGAAGAAAAAAGGCATAAAGATGACGTCAACATACGGAACAAACAGCACTGCAACGATGATGACGGCTTGCCCCAGCATCAGCGGGATATTGCGGAACAGTCCCAAAAAAGCAAACGCGAACGCGTTTTTGATAATTTGGGTCAGTGTTAAGTTGAACGTTACGGCCATCGCGTAGGTATACTGCCGCGCGAACAGGACCAGCGTCAGCAGGAAACCCGAAACATATTTTATCAGCGGCAGAGAGGAGGCCAGCCATGGCGCGGTCCCCTCGGTAACCTGCGTCGTAATGTTGAAAAACAGCATGGAGACGGCCAGCAGTTCCAACAGCCCCAGCGCGACGCCCTGCCCGAAATTCTTCTTCATCTGCACAAAAAAATCGCTGATCCATGCGTGTTCTTCGCGCGAGAAGTTGCGGAGGATGTAGGTCATGCCGCACAACGCCGGACCGTAAAAAACGGCGGAGACAGCCAGCAAAAAAGCCGCCACCGGCGACGGGAGGCTGTACGAAACGGACATCAATATACTTTGCAGAAGTCCAAAAAATATAACCCCCTCGCCCGCCTCGGCCCCCCTGACCAGTTCCTCTACCTCTAGGGCGGATTCGGGCAGAAAGCTGTAAAACCACGCGTTGAAAATTTGAAAGAACAGCGTGACGATCGGCAACAGAAAGAGAAACGCCAGCATATTCAACAGAATGAACCGGGAAAACTTGCGCCAGTACAACTCAAAAAAGCGGAAAAACGGCTTCTTGGGCGGCGCTTCCACGTCCACGCCCTTACCGGGTTTGGTGAAGTCGAAAAGGCCAAAAAAACCTGCCAACGCGCCGTCTCCTTATCTGCGGGCTTTCGGGTGTGCCTTTTGATACACATCCGCCAGCTTGTTCTTAATCATGTTGGCGTACACCTGCGTCGAGGAGATGTCGGCGTGGCCCAGCATTTCCTGAAGCGAGCGCAGATCGGCGCCGTTTTCCAAAAGGTGCATCGCGAAGGAGTGGCGCAGGGTATGCGGCGTGGTCTGCTTTTGGATCCGGGCCTTTTCCTGATAATGCTTGATGATCTTCCAAAAGCCCTGACGGCTCATCCGCCCGCCGTTGATATTGACAAAGAGCGCCGGCTCTTCGGGGTGGCAGAGCATTTGCCTGCGCGCCTTGTTGACATAGTTGGACAGGGCCTGCGCCGCCGCCTGATAAATGGGGATGATACGCTCATGCCCGGCGGCGTTGCAGCGGATAAAGCGCAGGCTGAGGTTCACGTCGTCGGCGTCCAGCGCGATCAGTTCGCTGACGCGCAGCCCGGTGGCATACAGAACCTCCAGCATCGCTTTATCGCGAATGCCTTTGGGATCGGTGCATTTGGGCGCTTGCAGAAGCATCTCCACTTCCTGCCCGGTGAGGATCTGCGGCGCCTTGCGCTCGGCCCGGGCCGGGTTCAGGCCCCGCACGGGGTTTTCCCGCACGTAACCGCGGTCAAGCATAAAGCTGTAAAAGCTTTTCAGCGAGGCGATCGAACGCATTACGGTGGAACTGGATTTCCCGCGTTCGGCCAAAAAGCCCGCGTAGGCGGAAACGGAACGGGCGTCCGCCCTCTCCAGCGGTTCGTCTAAAAAGCCCGCGAATTGGCGCAAATCACGCATATAGGAGACCTGCGTATTCTGCGAGGCTCTCTTCTCCCCGCTTAGGTAAATTTCGTATTCCCGCAACGCGTCAAGCATGGTTCCACCTCTTATGTTTCTATAGCTTTGCGGCCGCGAAGGTCGCAAGCATGGGACAAACGTATATCTCAACGGCGGCCGCGGCGGCCAGCGCGCAGAGGGCCAGTCCGAAACGGAGAAAACTCTCTTTGCCCTTTATCGGCGCGGCCGGTTTTTTCAAAGCCGACCACAGCAGGGCTTGGCTGCCCAGCAAACCGTGGGTCCCCAGCCAAAAGAGACAGGGCAGGCTCAGAAGCAGCGGAAGCCCGAGCAGGGAGAGGGAGAAGAACGTCCCGCCAACCGCGCCGAACACCCGGACGCAGGAGGCGGCGGCATAGGCAAGGAAGAAACCCCGGGCGCAGACGGTGAGCGGGATCAGGGCGACGCCGGGGATGGCAAAGCCAAGCAGGAAGCAAAGCGCGGGATAGAGAACGGCGTCGGTCAGCGCCTTGCCGGCCGAGGGCTGCGGCAGATCGCTCTGGGCAAGAGGCGACAGATAATCCGCGACGGCCCCGTCTGCCGCCGCCCCGCCCCGGACCGACAGCAGACAGCCGCCGGTGACGCCGATCAGGAAAGCGAGCGCGATCACGCCCAAGGCGATGGAATAGGATGATACGGGTTTATACGTTTTCGGTTCCATAGAAATCCCCCCATAGGGAATCCTATGAGGAACGGACAAGCTCTATGCCACGATCACGGCAAGCGTCCATACCGGCCCTTAACGCGTCGTCGAACCCCACCTCGTCAAAAGCGCGGAACGCCGCTTCGGTCATCCCGCCGGGAACCGCCACCCCACTGGCCAGTTCTTCAGGCGTTTTTTTCGAATCCGACAGCATTTGCGACGCGCCGGACATTGTCTGCGAAAGGATCTGGAGCGCTTCATACGGATGGATGCCGTTTTGCTCCGCCCATCCGGCCATCACCGAGGCGATACGGAAGAAATAGGCGACCGCGCTGCCGTTCAGCGCCGTGGCGGCGTTAATCAGTTCTTCCTTTAGGAACACCACGTTCCCCGCGCATTTGAAAATATTGACCGCCATCGAAAAAAACCGGTTCGGCACTTCGCTCCCGGCAATCGCCATCACAGTCGCGCCCGATCCGTAAGCCAGCGGAAGGTTCGGCATGGCGCGCAGAACGGCCACGCTGCCGGGGAGCAGTTCCTTGATGGACGCCACCGTCGCGCCCGCGGCGATCGAAAGGATACATTTCCATTCTGTTTCGGCCGCGATCTCCTCAAGGACGGTCTTGATCTGGTCCGGGCGGACCGCCAGAACAATCAGTTTGGCGTTCCGGACGGTGTCCAAATTACTCGTGCTTGTCACACAGCCGCGTTCGGCAAACGGCTCCAACTCCGACGGCACCGGCGAGGAGATATGTATCGTCTCCGGCGGCACCAGCCCGGCGTCCAATATCGCCCGCAATATGGCGCTTCCCATATGGCCCGCGCCGATCAAACCCAACCGCATCAAACCGTCTCCTTATCGAAATGCTTCACACTGCGCCCTTCTATTGTACGGGAAATAGCGGAAAAACACAAGAAGCAAACGCCAACGCGGAGCAATACCGTCATTATGCACAAAGTATTATGTCAACGTGATTATGTTAACTTTGTAACCGCGGAACGCGCGCGTCAAGATGTGGTGTCCGGTTTTTCGGCGGGCGGCAGATATGGCGGAAAAAACGATAGCAGACAGGACGCATCCTATCTGCTATAATTTACCATACAAGAAGGATCAGCCGCACATTTGAACGGTTTTTAGGTAAATTGCACAGGACAGCCGTTTTTTGGAAAGTTCGCAGCCAAAACGGTCAGGCATGAAAATGTCTCCGTTGACCGTCAGATTGGCGGCGGCGCATCCCCCGCCGCAGAAATACTTTGCCCAGCAGTTCCGGCAGTCCTCCCGGCTGCCGGCGTCCAGCGCTTTGAAGCGGGCCGAGATCTCCGCGCAAAAGCCGCCGTCCAAAACGCTGCCCATACGGAACCCCTCCCGTCCCACAAACTGATGGCAAGGGTAGACGTCCCCTTCCGGCGTGACGGCGGCGTATTCCACGCCGGCGCCGCAACCGCGCAGACGCTTATAGACGCACGGGCCATGCGCGAGATCGACGTTGAAGTGAAAAAACGAAAAATCCGCGTTCTCCATCCCTTTGCACAGCTTCTCATACTCCGCCGATAAAGCCGGCAGATCATCCTCCGTCAGCGCCAGCGGATGACCGGGCGGGAGGACGGCGGGTTCCAGCGAGACGTTGGCAAACCCCAGCGATGCGAGATGCAGGACGTCCTCGCCAAAATCAAGGTTTCGGTTTGTGTACGTACCGCGGACATAGTAATCCCCCGTCCGCGTCTCGATCACCCGCTTGTATTTCGGCAGCAGCAAATCGTAAGAACTTCCGCGCTGGGCGTCGTTGATCTCCTTCCGCCCGTCCAGAGAGAGGACAAGGTTGTCCATCTCCGCGTTCAGGTAAGCGATCGTTTCCTCGTCCAGCAGGACGCCGTTGGTCGTCAGCGTAAAGCGCCAGTTTCTGTCCGGCGCGGTCTTTTTGGCATAATCCACCGTGTGCTTGACGGTATCGAGCGCCAGCAGCGGCTCCCCGCCGAAAAAATCGACCTCGAGATTATGACGCCCGCCGCACCGCGCCAGAAGGTAGTCTATCGTCCGTTCGGCGACCCGCGGCGGCATGACGGCCCGGTTTCCGGTGCCGAAATCGCCCGTTCCCGCGAAGCAGTAGCCGCAGCGCAGGTTGCAGTCATGCGATACGTGCATACAAACCGCCTTCAGGGGCAAGTCCGCGTCCCGCCCCATGACAGGCTCCGGCTCGCTGAACAGCAGCCCGTCCGCTTTTAAGGATTGCAGTTCTTCCCACGCTTCGGCCTGTTCCGGCGTGCGCGGCCCGGGCGGCGCCGTCAGCGCGTCAAAAGCGGCCCGGTCCAATTGATGCACCGCGCCGCTTTCTACGTCGAGGACTATGTAGCGCCCGTGGAGTTCATACGCATAGATCACCGCGCCACCACAGGCCGCCTGCCGATACGCGGGTTTTCACACTTTTGGTTGGCGACCGTGCAGGAGGTTTTGCAAGCCGACTGGCAGGAGGTGCGGCACTCGCCGCAGCCGCCGTTCGGGACGCTCTGTTTCTGCGTCGCGCGGTTGATCGTTTTGATGTGTTTCATCGGGTACACCCTTTCGTATAACTATCTTCGTATCGAAGCCCGTTTGGGCTTTTGCAGCCCTCCGGCCAAAGCCGGCAGCACCGCCGCCAAGAAAATCAGCAGACCGTGCCGCGCGGGCGGGAAAGCGAACAAAAAGCCCGCGATCAGCAGTATCAGGAACAGGCAAAGCCCGGTCAGCGCGGCCATCGGCAGCTTGCGGCTCTCCGCCTTCCGCGAGGCCAGCCGCCCCCCGATGAACCCCCCGGCGATTTCGGCGATCAGAACGGCGGCGATCGAGCGCTCAGGGGCCAGCAAGCCCCCTGTCACCAGCAGTGACGCAAACGCCAACAGCACGACCGTCACGGCCAGCGCGAAAAACGCGCACCTGAGGATCAGCCGGGCGGTCCCCCGCCCATCGTACCCCTGGCGTTTGGCTTCTTCCTTTTGCGGCATAGTAACCCCTCCAATTGAGAGTTTGTCACGTTCCATGCCACACTATATGCGGGCAAGCCTCGGGTTAGTCCGAAATTTATTCCCCTTTGGATGTGATCGCCCCGCGCAGAACGGTGATACGGGTGCGTTCGGCGCTGGTTTCGATGGTGATCTTGTCATCCTTGATCTGCACGACCTTGCCGACGATGCCGCCGACCGTCGTCACCTCGTCGGAGACGATCAAGTCGCTCCGGAGTTTGGCCGCCGCTTTCTTGCGCTTGCCCTCGGGCCGGATAATCAGGAAATAGAAGATGGCGACCATTGGGATCAGCCAAACGAATGTAGACAGCAGCGCCAGCGGGCCGACGCCCTCAGCCGCGTCTCCGCCGTCCGCCTCGGTGAGAAAGAGCGCCGCGTTGGCTAAAAACAGCGGTATTTTTGTCAAAAACATGGATTCACCTCCCTACGACTCGTCCATTATAACGCTTGGCCCCGGAGATTGCAAGTGAAAATGCAAATGCCCCACCGTCTGCCCCGCCGGCGCCCCCGAATTGGTTGTGACGCTGAAGCCGCCGGCGATCCCAAGCTGGGCGGCGATCTTGGGAATCGTTGTCCAGATATGCCCCAGCAGCCCGGCGTCGGCGTCGGTCAGTTCCGCCGCGCTGGCAATATGCTCCCGCGGCACGACCAGCACATGCACCGGGGCCGTCGGATTGACGTCATTAAACGCGACGGTTTGCTCATCCTGGTATACCGTTGTTGACGGGATCGAGCCGTCGATGATCTTGCAGAATATACAGTCCATTTCTACCGCCCCTTCTCCATCAGAATCTTCCGTACCTGTTCAAACGCTTCCTCTACACAGTCAAACCCCGTCCCGCGGTCGCCATTGGGCGCGGCGCCGCGCTGCCCTCCGGCCATCGCCATTTCAGCTCGTCCGCCGCCGCTTCCGCCGCAGAGAGACGCCACCGTCTTGACAATCTCCCCCGCCTTGACGCCGCGTTTGACCGCCTCCGCGCCGCAGACCGCGCAGAAGGTAAGTTTACCCCCCTCGTCCGCGTACAGCACGGCGACAACGCCGGCGCATTTGTCCCGCAGCAACTCGCCGTTGGGGCGGAGGGACGCGGCGTCCGGATTTTGCGCCGTTATCACTGTAAAGCCATTGACTTCACACGCGTCATTCAGCAGTTTTTCGGCAAACCCGCCGGCCAGCTTGGTTTGCAGCGCCGTGTTTTCCTTTTGCAGGCGCTTATGCTCGGATAAGAAGAATGTGACACGTTCGGCAAACTCGCCCGGCGTCGTCTTCAATTGCTCGGACGCCGCCCGCAGCCGTTCGTCAAACATCTGGGCCAACTCCAGCGCCACAAGGCCGGTAACGGCTTCGATCCGCCGCACGCCCGCCGCAATGGACCCTTCGGTCGTGATGCGGAAAGAGCCTGCCTTGGCGGTGTTGTCCAAGTGGGTGCCGCCGCACAGTTCTATGCTGTAATCTCCCATCGATACGACCCGGACCGTATCGCCGTATTTCTCCGAAAAGAGCGCCATCGCCCCGCGCTCCTTCGCCGCTTCGGGCGACATACTCTCTATAACGGCGGGATGCCCGAGCAGGATATGCTCGTTGACCGTCCTGTTGACCTGCTTGATCTGCTCCGGCGTAAGGGCGGCAAAATGGGTGTAGTCAAAACGCACCCGGTCCGGCTCAACCTGCGAACCCGCCTGTTCCACATGATCGCCCAACAAATCGCGCAGGGCTTTCTGCAGCAGATGGGTCGCGCTGTGGGCGCGCGCGACGGCGGCGCGGCGCTCCCCGTCTACCGCCGCGAACACCGTCTGTCCGGCGTCAAACGCCCCTTCCGTAATCTCGCCAATGTGCAGGATCTTCCCGTCGGCCGATTTTTTCACGCCGTCCACCCGGAACGTCCCGCCCGACCCCGTGATAACCCCGGTATCGGCGCACTGGCCGCCGCTTTCGGCGTAGAAGGGGGTTTTATCCAATACCAGAACGTTTTCTACGGAGGCCAGAACGGCGGCGTCACAGCGGAGCGTGTCATACCCCGCAAAATCCGTGGCAATGTCCTTATCAAGCCCCAGATCCAGGGTCGCCCAGCCGGAGATGCCCAGTTCCGCGCGGGCTTCCCTCGCCCGTCTGCGCTGCTGTTCCATCCGTTCGTCAAACCGCTTCCGGTCAAAATCCAAGCCGTGTTCCCGCAAAATTTCCAGCGTCAGGTCCACCGGGAAGCCGTAGGTGTCATACAGCATAAAAACCTGATCGCCGTCAAGGAGTTTCTTTGGGCCGCGCAGATGGCCGATCTCCTCCCGCAGAAGCGCGAGGCCCGCGTCAATGGTTTTGGAGAACCGTTCCTCCTCGATGCGTATGACCGTCCTGATCGTCTCGGCCCGCCGGCGCAGTTCGGGATACGCCTCCCCGCTCTCCTCAATGACCGTCTCGGCCAAATCGCATAAAAAGGGCTTGGTGACGCCCAGCAGCCGCCCGTGGCGGGCGGCGCGGCGCAGCAGGCGGCGCAGCACGTAGCCGCGCTTCTCGTTGCTGGGCTGCACGCCGTCGCAGATCAGCATGACGGTGGAGCGGATGTGGTCGGTGATGATCCGCAGCGATATGTCGGTCTTGGCCGACTCGCCGTGTTTGACGCCGGACACACGCTCGGCGTGCCGCATGATCTTCTGGAAGGTGTCGATCTCGTGTACGCTGCCGACGCCCTGCACCACCATGGCCAACCGTTCCAGCCCGCCGCCGTAGTCGATGTTTTTCTGGGCCAGCGGGGTGTAGTTGCCGTCCCCGTCGTTGGAAAACTGGGTGAAGACGTTGTTGCCGACCTCGATGAAGCGGTCACAGTCGCAGCCCGGTTTGCAATCAGGGGAACCGCAGCCGTTTTCCCCGCCCCGGTCGAAGTAGATCTCAGAACTAGGCCCACAGGGGCCGGAACCCATCTCCCAGAAGTTGTCCTCCTTGCCCAGCCGGACCACGCGGGATTCGGGGACGCCGATCTCCCTGACCCAAATCTCCCACGCCTCGTCGTCCTCCAGATAGACAGAGGGATAGAGCCGTTCAGGATCGATGCCCATGACCTTGGTGTAGAGTTCCCATGTCCATGATAACGCCTCGCGCTTGAAATAGTCGCCGAAAGAGAAATTCCCCAGCATTTCAAAGAAGGTGCAGTGGCGGCTCGTCTTGCCCACCTGCTCGATGTCGATGACGCGGACGCACTTCTGGCAGGAGGTCATCCGTTTCGCCGGCGGTTTGGCCTCGCCGGAAAAATACGGCTTCATCGGCGCCATGCCGGAGCCGATCAGCAGCAGGGAAGCGTCCCCCTCGGGAATGAGGGAGAAGGACGGCTGACGCATATGCCCTTTGGATTCAAAGAAGGCGAGGTATTTTTCGCGGATCTCGTTGAGTCCCATCGTTTGCATGTGGGGTTCCCCCTAGTTAAAAATAAAGTCGGCGCTGTTTCGAAATCTCGTAAACGAGTCGGAATCCCGGAAAAACCGGTGCGTCCCGTCCTTGTGCAGCGCGTAATAGTAATCCCGGGTGTTGGACGGGTAGAGCGCGGCGCGGATGGCTTCGATGCCCGGCGAACAGATGGGGCCGGGCGGCAGGCCCGGATGGAGCCGTGTATTGTAGGGGCTGTCGATGGCCAGATCCTCCGCCGTCAGACGTTCCCCCCGTTCCTTGCGTTCCGGTATCAGATAGTAGACAGTGGCGTCAATGTCCAGCCGGGGGAAATTATCATTGCCGAGACGGTTCCAGATGACCGCCGATATCTCCTTCATCTCGGCGACGTTGGCGGCTTCCATCTCGATCAGCGAAGCGATGGTCAGGATCTCGTTAAGGCCGTATTCGATCGCGTTCAGCCGCTCCCGCATTTTGGGCGTAAATTTCAAGCTGAAATTGTTGAGGAATTTCAACAGGATGGAGCGGGCGCCGGCGTCGGTATAAAAGACATAGGTGTCGGGATAGAGAAAACCCTCCAGCCGTCCGGGGGCAAACGGCAAATCCTCGAGGAAGTCAAAGGCAAACTCCTCCTCCTCAACGGCCTTAATCAGGCTGTCCAAATTGCCCACGCCCTGGTCCACGATCAGCGTAAGCGTCTCCATCAGCGTCTTGCCCTCGGTGATCCGCACCGTCACCTCGCCCCGCTCGGGGATATGGACAAAACTCTTGACGATGGCGTTATAGTCCAGCTTACTGCTGATGATATAGTGTCCCGGCTCAATCTTTTCCTCGGCGTCGGCGTAGTTGCAATAGAGCGTAAAGAGCCAGGCCCGGTTGATGACGCCGAGTTCGGCCAGTTCCCGGGACAGTTCCCGGATGGTGAAGTCCTCCGGTATGGAAACGGCCACTTCGTTATCCTGTTTGATTAGCGCCAGCACGTCGTTGGCGCAGTTCCATCCGAATATGGCCAGTGATAAGGATGTGCCAAAGATAATCAGAAAATAGAGAATACCCCGCAGACAGCCCGTATTGGCGCGCTGTTTGCGTTCAAATTCCACTTTTTTCTCTTTGCTTTCAGGCATGTGCGCCTCCCTACTCATGATCCGGTTTGCACAGTATCGACCGGGACGTCCCACCCATCGCGCGGCAAACGGTCAAACAGCCGGTCTGTGTGACATAGCCCAACCGTCCGGCACTTTCTCCCGGCAAGCCATCGGTCGTAATATCCCCCGCCGCGCCCGAGGCGATAACCCTCGCGGTCAAACGCGAGGCCGGGTACGATGACGGCGTCCGGGGACGTCAGTATCTCCGAGCCGGACGTCGGTTCCAAAATGCCGAACCGCCCGGGTTTCAGCTGTGACAGAGAGGTTATCGGCCGCGCCGTCATACCGCCGTCTTCCTCGCAGAGCGGTACGGCCAGCGGTATCCCGTTTTTCAGGCAGAAACACAGGATAGGGATGGTGGAACACTCGTCTTTGCCGCTGATATAGCAGAATACACTTTCCGGCAAACCGTCCGTTTCCCATAAAGCAACAACCCTGCTTGCCGCCGCGCCGCCGTCGGAGACCGGCGGATAGCGTTTCCGCAGCGCCGCTTTGTTCAAGCCGGACAGCGCCACGGCACAAGCAGCTCCTCCGCCAGCAGATCGGCTTTCTCCTCACCGAGCAGCAGGGAAACCAGCGCGACGCCGAAAACAATCGAAGCGCCAGGCCCGCGGCCGGTGACCAGCGCGCCCTCGCGCACCCACGGGCGGTCCGGCAGCAGATACGCGCCGCCCTCCCGCACCCTGTCCGCCACCGACGGATGGCAGGTCACCGTCCGGCCTTTGAGCAGCTTCAACTCCGAGAGCATAGCCGGCGCGGCGCAGATCGCGCCCAGCGGCGTATCCCCGCTGACGGCGTCCTTGACCATAGACCGCACGCCCAGCGAGGCGGACAGGTTTTCCACGCCCTTCAGCCCGCCGGGCAATACCAGCATAGCCGGTTTGGTTACGGCGCCCAGCGGAATGTCGGCCAGAAGTTTCATCCCCCGCGCGCCGGTGACCGTCAGGCCGGTAACGCCGACGGTTTGCGCCTCCGCCCCGGCGCGGCGCAGCACCTCGGTCACGGTCACGGCTTCCATCTCGGCGACGCCGTCGGCTAAGAATACATATACCATAACGCTTCCCCCTAAGTATACAGTAAATTGATATACGGGCGGTTCTCCGTCAGCAGTGTTTCGGCTTGGGCGGTAAACGGTTTGATACAGGCCGCGCGGTCACGCTCCGGCGCCCCGGGCGGCGCGGGGATTTGCTCCAGTACCCCCCGTTCGTCTCCGACGGTATAGCCGTCCTCTCCAAGCAACACGGCGTACTCCAGCAAGATCGTCTCCCATTCAAAAACGTCCCGCTCCGCGCGGTGCGCGAAAGCCCCGCCATACAGCGCGGAGAGCCTTGGGATGTCGTCCGCTCGGGCGGGGCGGCCGTCCGGCGGGGTTGCCCCGTCCGTTTGGGGCGCCCGGCCGCGCAGGATCAGGCCGAACCTTTGATAGTATACGGCCAGCGCCGCCGACGCCGGGATCAGCATCGCGCAGTCAAAGCCCTCTTCCTCTATCGTTTTCACGGCGGCGGTAATGAGTTTTCCCGCCAATCCTCTCTTGCGGTACGCGGGGTCGGTCGCGATCCCCATAATATACCCGGCCCGCAGGGTCCGGTCTCCCAGCAAAAGGGTGCGGGGCAGCGTATGCAGCATAGAAACCGGTTTTGGCCCGTCGGTCAGGATCAAGGCCCGCTCCGGCTTATAATCACGGGTAAAAAACGCCTCGTCCGGCAGAAACGCGGTATTCCAAAGGGGCCGCAGATCATCGCCGTCCCGCGCGGTCCGCATGTCAAACATTGTCCCGATACCTCCGCCGCACGGCCTCCGCCTGCCCACAGCTAAGTGTCCCCTCGCCGCACGCGCCCCATACGCAGGACGGCCCGGCTTTTTCAAAGAGCAGCGGCGCTTCCTCACGCGCCAGCGCCAGCATTTGTCCGGCGACGGAGCGGATCTCCCACTGCGCCCGGTTACAGCAGCGCAGCCGGAAGAAATGCAGCAGCTCCCGCGCGTTCATCGTAACGACGATGTGCGTGCAGCAGGCGTTTGGCAGCACAAACCGCGCGTCTTCGGGCGGTATCCCGCGTTCCAGCAGGGCGCGGTACGCCTCCCCCGCCGCTTCCATCGCCCGGTCAAAGAGGCGGGCGGCCTCTTCGTCCTCTTTGACGGTGGGCGGCCGGATGTGGTCAAACTGTGTTTCCTTCACATACCGCTGGCTCTTGACCGAAAAGGAGGCGATCCGATGCCGCGTGATCTCGGCCAGCAGCGAACGCGACACATTTTCTAAGGTAAACGTATAGGAAGCGTGTTCCCACAGGCTGGCGTGGCCCATCGAGCCTACCCGCCGCAAAAAGCCGTCCGTCTCGCCGCCGTCCATTTCGTCCAGCAGTTTAGACGGGCCTTTGCCGGAATAGCAGTTGCGGGCCGCCGCCGCCACCAGGCGCTCGGCGTCCGGCGTGGAGGCGATCAGCCGCACCTCAGCCTGTTTTTCCACGTTTTTTCGCCTCCCTCTTCACAGCCTTCAAAAACTTGGGAATGACCAGCAGACGGGGAACGCGCTTTGGCTGGAGGACCGCGCTGTAAAGCCATTCCAGCCCCATCCTCCGGATAAACCCGGGCGCGAGCTTTTTTTCCCCCGCCAATATGTCCAGCGAGCCGCCCAGCCCGGCCATAAGGATACCGCGCAGCGCCTCCCGGTTGCGGTACATCCAAAGCTCCTGCTTGGGCGCGCCCAGACAGACGGCCAAAAAGTCGGGCCTGGCCGCTTGGATCATCTCCAACACCGGCGCGTCGTCCCGGAAATACCCGTCGTGCGTCCCGCAGACGGCGATCTTCTTTGCGGCCTGTTCCGCCACGCCGGGCTTGCCGCCTAAGAGAAACACCCGCTTGCCGCTTTCGGCGCACACCGACAGCATAGCGGTAAACCAATCCACGCCGGCCGCACGGCCTGGGAGCGGCGTTTGCAGACGCTCGGCGGCGCGGACGACGCCGATCCCATCGGCCAGGATCAAATCGGCGCTTGCCACAGCTTCCATTACGGCGGGGTCGGTATGGCACAGCCAGACGATCTCCGGGTTGGGGGTCACCACCCGGCCGCCCGTTTCCATCAACGCCAAGCCTCTCCGCACCGCTTCCTCCGGCGTCACCGCGTCGAACGGCACGCCCAGCACATCACATCGTATCATAGCCGAGGGGCCTCCGTCAATTAAAAATCGATTCCGTATACCACCGGGCGCGCCATGATGTAATCGTCCATCACATACCCGCCGCCGATATCGGTGACGACCGCGTCCTCAATGGCAAACCCCATTTTTTGATATGACCCGATGGCGGCTTCGTTGCCTTTGTTGACGGTCAGCCAGATACGCTTTGTCTTAGGGTGCTCATCGACCGCGCGCCGGAGCAGGACGCGGGCGATCCCCTTCTTCCTGTATTTCGCGCGCACATAGATTTTGCTGACAAACAGGCTTTCCTCCCCGGGCAATACGCCGCTGTAGGCAATGTCATATTCCCCGTCCGTCATCAGGTCATACCAATACCCTTCTTTTTGGATGGCGCCGGTGATGGCCTGCGGGCTTTGAAAGTTGTTCAGCATATATTCGGTCTGCTCCGCGCCGATCAGCGGCGGATAGTATTCCGTCCATATCTCCCTTGCCAAAGTCGCTGTCCGCTCTATTTCGTGCGCTGTGTGGACCCTAACCGTTTTATACATACCCTGCCTCCTGTTTGTATCGTTCTGCCTGATGCAGCAGTTCCTCCGCTGTTTTCAGCGTTGTATCCGTCACCGACGTGCCCGCCATGATACGGGCCAGCTCCCCGGCCCGCCCGTCACGGGTAAGTTTTTGGACCCGGGTGACGGTGCGCCCCTCTTCCACGGCCTTTTCCACATGGAAATGCGAATCGGCAAAGGCGGCGATCTGCGGCAGGTGGGTGACGCACAGCACCTGTTTGCGGCGCGACACGGCGCAGAGTTTTTGCGCGACGCGCTGGGCCGCACGGCCCGATATGCCGCTGTCCACCTCGTCAAAGACGAGCGTCTGCACGCTGTCCCCCTGCGCGAGAAGGTTTTTCAGCGCCAGCATGATCCGCGCCATCTCGCCGCCGGAGGCGATCTTGCTGAGCGGTTTGAACGGTTCGCCCACATTGGCCGCGATCAAAAACCGTAT